>OQVT01001477.1_pt1 | contig 14820 bp, 14 predicted proteins | sample 1691561 | NCBI WGS metagenome assembly OQVT01 (sample SAMN03418260, study PRJEB22391) | human gut metagenome | biome: human-gut; feature: organic feature; material: feces | host: Homo sapiens | place: Tanzania | collected 2013-01 | reverse complement strand
GTATTGATAAAAGTGTTTTGGATGATTCTAAAGCTGAATTAATGGAAAAGTTGCATTTGATGAATGGAGATTATCTTACTAATGCAGCAATGCTTTTGTTTAGTAAGGATCCGGAAAAATGGCAGCTTGGTGCCTATGTAAAAATAGGTTACTTTGAAACTGATGCTGAATTGATATATCAGGATGAAATCCATGGTTCTCTATTAGAACAAGTGGATAAAATTGTAGAATTAGTATACCTTAAATATATGAAAGCTAAAATTTTCTATGAAGGCATGCAACGAATTGAACGATATTTTGTTCCTGAGGATGCTTTGCGTGAGGCAATCTTAAATGCATTGTGTCATAAACAGTACCAATCCGGTGTGCCCATACAGATTAGCGTTTACGAGGATAAGTTATATATCGCTAATTGTGGCTGTTTACCGGAAAATTGGACATTGCATAATTTAATGCAAAAACATGCTTCTGCTCCTTATAATCCTAATCTGGCACATGTATTTTACTTGGCTGGTTTTATTGAAAGTTGGGGACGTGGTATTGAAAAGATTTGCTCTGCTTGTAAAAATGCTGGGGTTCCGTTGCCTCAATATACAATTAATCCTGGAGATATAATGATACAATTCTGTGCTCCTGAGGAGTTAGTGGTACATTCTGCTACACCTAGAGTGACAGAGAAAACGAATGATAGAGTAATAAAAAAGGTAATAGAAAATCTCGACAAAAAATCCTTGAAAATACTGAAGCTTCTTGTAGAAGATCCAGGCTATACATATTTGAAATTAGCTAAAGAAACATCTTTAAGCCAAAAAACTATATATATGCGTTTAAAAAGAATGCAGGAAGAAGGGCTGATAGAGAGAGTAGGTTCTGCTCGCAACGGCTATTGGAAAGTAATTGTAAGGTAGGTAAAAGGTAATAGAAAGGTAGGTAAAAAGTAATAGAAAGAATATAAAGAATATAAAGATGTCAATTATGCCATCTTTAAGGATGTACTGGCGAAGATTAAGTGAGGGAGTACGTGAATAGTGGATATTGAATATATTACTAAAGAACTCAATAAAAAATTTTCGGCACCGCTGAAGGAATACTACCACAGAAGAGTAGTCTTTTGGTATGATCCCGATAAGGAATTTGCCGAGGATGTGCAGGCGCTTGTCTTGGACAATGCCAAGGTTTTTGCGCTGACCGGCAGCAACAGCTTCGAAGCGAAGCTGACACTGCACAATGACGCTACAAGCAATTATCTGCTTTATTGTCCGTTGGCATATAAAAATATTGCGGATAACTGGTTGCTCGATGTAGAGCTATACAGTGAGGAATTTCGTGCCGATGTGGTATCCTTGTGGATGGAGGAGCTGCATATATCTGGTGAAGAAAACCTGCGCAAGCATGTGCAACAGAATAAAAAATTCTTTAACGCCAAGGAACGCCGTAGCAAATTTGCTGCTTTAATCCCAAGGGTAACTACTTCTAAGCAGATTTATCTGGGCATTATGGCAGTTTTGACAGGCAGCAAGGAAGCAACACTGCAGGAAATTGTAAAAACTATTCTCTGTGATAACCTTGATAATGAAATTAATGCTGCCTATCAGGCATTGGTGAATTACGGCTGCCAAGGCGCGTTGCATAGAATGGTTGCTACGGATATAGGCTACAGCGAGGGTGACGATTTCAGCATCAAAGAGCTGGCACGCCATATAATTGTATCTGCGCTTGCCAAAACAGTGCGCGAAGAAGCGCTGGCAGGCTTGAATGCATACTTTGCGGGTACGAAGCAGGCTTTTTGTTATGATTTGGTTGCGGAATGGATGCGTAGTGATAAGGCTGCACAATATTATGACGTGGCGCAGACAATTGAACGCGACCTTGATTTGCAGAAGCTGTTGGGAAGCATGGCCAAGGAAGAGATACTGCATGTAGATTGCCTGCCATGTATCAATGAATGTGTTTTGAAGCAGATGCTTGGCGATGTTGCACACAATATTATTGATGTAAAGGGCATTGAACAGGCTGTGGATGCACGCAAGCCGCTTTTATGGTACAGCCTTTACGACTATTTTTATGAAGCATTGCTGGCGGTGGCGCAGATGCAGGATTTTTATCTGCAGCATGGCGCAGGCTTCCATATGACGGATCCGGTAGAAATCTGGCAGAACTATTGCGATGATTTTTACAAGATGGACAGCTATTATATGAGCTTCTACCAGCAATACCGCAACGTCAAGCAAAGCACATATAACGAGTTGGATGATTTATTTAAACAGGCTGCAGAGGTAGTTGATAACCTGTATAACAATTGGTATCTTGCAAATCTGACGCAAAATTGGACAAACGCTGCAGGCAAGCAGCTCGCTGAAACAGGTTACATTGAAGGTATTGAGCAGCAGACAGACTTCTATGAAAAGCACGTTGCTCAGGCTACTAGCAGAACCTTTGTCATTATTTCGGACGCTCTGCGTTATGAGGTTGCTGCAAGTCTGAGCAGAGAGTTGGAGCAGGAGATGCAGGGAAGCGTGAGCCTGACGGCCTGCCAAGGAATCTTCCCGACAGTGACGCATTTTGGTATGGCAGCACTTTTACCGCATAAGGAATTAAGCCTGGAGGCTGGCGAAAAACAGGTAGCAGTACTGGCTGACGGCATCAGCACGAATGCTGATTACAGGCAAAAAGTTTTGCAGTCATATAATCTAAACAGTGTAGCAATACCGGCGAAAAAGCTGTTGGAGGAAAAGCGCGAGCAGCGCAAAGCAAGAGTCAAGGGCATGGATGTTGTCTATATCTATCATGATGTTATAGACAGCAACAGCCATAACGATAATCCTGATACCTGCGCAGCGTGCAGGACAACAATTAACGAAATCAAAAATATTATGCGTATCATTGTGAATGACTTTGGCGGTTCACATATTATCGTAACAGCAGACCATGGCTTTTTGTATACGCATCGCGAGCTGACGGAAAGCAATAAGACTGATGTCAAGGACTTCCGGGAGCAGGCTGTGGAGATGGGCAGACGCCATGTAATTATTGCGTCCGGTGTAACGCCGGAATATTTGCTGCCAGTGAAACTTGTTGCCGGTGATGGTAAGCTGCGTGGCTTTGCTGCGCGAGAAAGCATTCGCCTAAAATCCAGCGGCAAAAGCACTAAGTTTGTGCATGGCGGCGTCTCCTTGCAGGAAATGGCAGTGCCGATTATCGATTTTGCGTATTACCGTAACAGCAGCGTGGGCTATAAACAGAACAAGGACAAATTTGATGCGAAGCCTGTAGCCTTAGGCTGTAATTTTACGGGCAACACAATTAATAATCCTGTTTTCAGTCTGAGCTTTTATCAAAAAGAGCCTGTCGCTTTGAACAGACTGGCAACAAACTATAAGCTATACTTTACTAATATTGCAGGCAAGCCTATCTGCCAGCCTTGTATTATCGTTGCTGATAAAATATCTGCCAACGAACAAGAGCGTATTTTCAAGGTTCATTTCAGTTTGCATAATCAACCGTATGACAAGAAAGAAAAATATTATCTTATTATTGAAGCGGCTGATGGCAGTATTTATAAGCAGATTGAGTTTACGATTGATATAGCCTTTGATTTTTAAAGTAAAAATCCGATAGGTTTTACAAGTACTCCAATTCCCCCCACAAAGGAGGTTATTCATCATGTACAATAAATATCTTGCGGAGCTGAGCAAAGAGCAGCTTTTGGAGCTGATTGAGCTTTACGCGAAAAACTGGCTGGCGCATGACGGCGTCTGGTTCCAGTCGATTGAAGGCAAATTCGGCATGGCGGAGGCCATATACCATGATGAGGAGGCGTGGAAGCGCTTTACCGTCATCGAAGCCAAGCGTATCAAGGAATTCCTTAAGCTGCCTGAAAATCCCGGCTTAGAGGGCTTGGAGCAGGCACTGCACTATCGCTTTTACGGCAATCTGAACGAGCATGAATGTATTCATGAAGGCAACAGGCTCGTTTACCGCAACCGCGACTGCCGTGTGCAGACGGCACGCAGCCGCAAGGGTATGCCGTATCATCCTTGCAAATCGGTAGGCATTTACGAATATAGCGGTTTTGCTGCCACGATTGACGCGCGCATTAAATGCCGTTGTTTGAGCTGCTTCCCGGATTGTACGGAAAGTCCTGATGGTTGTGCGTGGGAATTTTATCTGGAAGAAGAGTAGAATATTTGCTGTTATAAAATTAAAATGGGCATATGTCAAAAATATAATTGACATATGCCCATTTCGTCTTTATAATGGACTTAGAGAGGAGGAAATCAGATGCCCAGAAAAGTGAAATGCAGAAGGGTTTGCCATTACCCGCAAACGCTGGAGTTTTTACCGCAAAACAATAATGCAGAGCAGGAGCCGATTGTTCTGACTGTTGACGAATACGAAACGATTCGCCTGATTGACAGGCGTGGCATGAGTCAGGAGCAGTGTGCTGCCTTTATGCAGATTGCACGGACGACAGTGCAGCGCATTTATGAAACGGCGCGCAAGAAGCTGGCGGATTTTGTCGTAGAAGGACGGCCGCTGCGTATTGAAGGCGGAGATTTCCGGCTCTGTAACGGCAGCAGTACAGGCTGCGGCTGTGTTGATTGCTTTAAGCAAAGATTATATGAAAAATACAAGGAAAAGGGAGAAGATATTATGAGAATTGCAGTAACCTATGAAAACGGCGAGATTTTTCAACATTTCGGACATACTGAGGAGTTTAAGGTTTATGACGTGCAGGACGGCAAAGTTGTTGCGTCCGAGGTTGTGAATACCAACGGCCAAGGTCATGGTGCTTTGGCAGGCGTATTGACTGCGCTGAAGGCAGACGTTCTGATTTGCGGCGGTATCGGCGGCGGTGCGCAGATGGCGCTGGCTGCTGCAGGCATTAAGCTGTACGGTGGCGTAAGCGGCAGCGCAGACGCAGCGGTAGAGGCTTTGCTGGCAGGCAATTTGGATTACAACCCCGCTGTTAAATGCAATCACCACGAGCATGGCGAAGGTCACACCTGTGGCGAGCATGGTTGCGGCGGTCAGCACTAATATAAGATAAACTACGAATACTTCATTACAAAGGAGGCCTGATGTAAATGGCGATTATTGTAAACCCGACGGCTGCAGAGTTCAAGCAGATGCTGGCCGAAAAGAAAACCTTTCTGGCAGATTTTTATGCGACCTGGTGCGGTCCCTGCAAGATGCTCAGTTATGTGCTGGAGGATATTGCTAAGGAGATGGGCGAGCGCATAGACATCGTCAAGATTGATATAGATAAGGAGCCGGAGCTGACAGAGGAAATGGATATAACCATTATTCCCGGTCTGTTCTTTATCAAAAACGGCGAGGTTGCTTCGCGTTACGCAGGCTTTCTGCCGAAGGAACGCCTGCAGGCAAGGCTGGAAAAGCTCTTGGGCAACGAGCCTCCGGTGGAGCAGGCTCCCGATAGAAGCTATGACCTGATTATTATCGGCGGTGGTGCTGCCGGCCTGACGGCAGCTGTTTACGCGCGCCGCGCAGGTTTGAAAACTTTGGTGTTGGAATCCTTTGCTCCCGGCGGCAAGCTGATTAAAACCTTTGAGATTGAAAACTGGCCCGGTATCAAGAACGTTAACGGCTCACAGCTAGCCTACGATATTTACGAGCAGGCGATGGCCTTAGGCACGACCTATCTTTATGAGAAGGTTGCTGCGCTGGAGGCAGAAGGAGCGGAGCGCCACGTGCGCTGTGCGAGCGGTGCGGAGTTTACGGCACCTGCTGTGATTATCGCTACCGGCACTGTGGAGCGCTTGCTGAACATTCCGGGCGAGCAGGAGATGATCGGTCGCGGCATCAGCTTCTGTGCTGTCTGCGATGCGGCGTTCTACCGCAATAAGTCGGTGATTATCGTGGGCGCAGGCAATGCTGCCTTTGAGGAATCGCTGTATCTTGCGGAATTTGCGTCGAAGGTTACGATTCTGGCGCGTCGCGATGTTATCAGCGCTGAGCAGATTACGCAGGAAAAGGTGGCTGCTAATCCGAAGATTGAGGTGCTGACCTGGCGTGTACCGCAGGAGGTTATTATCGAAAATAATCGCGTTGCGGGCCTCAAAGTGCTCAACAAACAGACGGGAGCAACAGAAACGATGCTGGCAAGGGGCGTTTTCCCGTATATCGGTGCGGACCCTGTAACAGATTTCTGCCGTGATTTAGGCATTACCAATGACAAGGGCTATCTTGTTGTGAACAGCGATATGTCGACTGCGGTTCCCGGTGTGTATGGCGCAGGTGACGTGTGCGACAAGGTACTGCGTCAGGTTGTAACTGCTACCAATGACGGTGCTATTGCGGCTCAGAGTGCATTGAAGTATTTGCGTTAAAGGACGTGGCGTTATGAAAAGATTTGCAGTGGTAAACGAGGACAGATGTGTTTCCTGCGGTGCCTGCACGCAAGTGTGCCCGCGTCAGGCAATCAGTATATATGAGGGATGCTTTGCAAGAGTGGACAAGGAGCGCTGCGTAGGCTGCGGCCTCTGCGCCAAGACGTGTCCTGCAGGCAGCATCAGGGTGGCAACAGATGGCTAAGAAAGTACAGCATTGGTATGATTATCTTTGGCTATGGCCGATAATTTATTTTGTCCTGGGCTTTTTCAATATTCTTTTTGCCTGGCTGGGTATGATTGATTTTATGGTGCCTGTTTTGTTGGCGCTGTTTGGCGGCAACAAGCTGTTTTGCAATCGTTATTGCGGACGCGGACTGCTTTTGGCAAAGTTGGGCGGCGAGTGGAAGTGGTCGCGCAACCGCGCTACGCCGGAGCTTCTTGTCGCCAAATGGTTCCGCTTCGGCTTTCTGTGCTTCTTTATGGCCATGTTCGGCAATATGCTGTGGCAGACGTATCTTGTAGCTGTGCAGGCGCAGTCTTTGCGCGAGGTAGTGACGCTGCTCTGGACGTTTAAGCTTCCTTGGGCGTGGGCCTACACCGCCGGCAGCTCTTCGGCGTGGATTGCGCAGTATGCCTTTGGCTTTTACAGCGTGATGCTCACCTCTATGCTGCTTGGTTTAGTGGTAATGGCGCTGTTCAAGCCGAGAACCTGGTGTACCTTCTGCCCGATGGGTACTATGACGCAGATGATTTGCAAAATGAAAAAATAGCTTGCGAAAAATTTACAAGCATATGAAAAAAGACCTCCTGTAATCAGATGTAAAAATCTGCTTGCGGGAGGTTTTTTATGCGCAAAAAAATACGCAGCAGACGCTGAATCTGCTGCGTATTAGAAATTAAATTTGATGTTGTTATCAAGGATTACTCCTGCCAGCCCTTGCATAAATCTACCCAGCCCTGACAGTTGGCGCTGTACTGCTCCAGCTCGTCCGGAGTGAGCTCAATAGCGCTGTTGTGGCTGCCGCAGGCAGGGAAGAAGGTTACAAAGCGTTTAAGGGAAACGTCAAGATAAACCTTAACGCCGTCATTGATGCCGAAGGGGCAGACACCGCCGATAGCATGGCCGATATCAGGCTCCACCTCGTCAGCTGTCAGCATCTTGGCCTTGCAGCCGAAGAAATGCTTGTACTTGGCATTATCTACCTTGGCATCACCGGCAGTGACGATGAGGATAACGCTGTCATCATGCAGCTTAAAGGAAAGGGTTTTGGCAATGCGTGCAGGCTCACAGCCTGCTGCCTGTGCTGCCAGCTCTACGGTAGCGCTGGAGGTTGCAAACTCTATGATACGATTATCTGCATTAAATTGTTTCAAGTATGTACGAACCTTTTCTATAGACATGACAAAAGCCTCCCTTTAAAAATGCTTACTGAAAATTATCAGCTAAAAAATCACAGCAGTCATTCAGCTCTGCTACCTGGCAGTCCGCCAGCTTGCCTGCGTCGCAGGCTGCTGCCAAAGACGGGTTAATCGGCAGGCGGGCGAGCACCTTCAGACCGTAGGCATCGGCAGTTTCTGCCAGATGGCTGGGGCCGAAGATTTCGTAATCCTTGCCGTTATCGGGGCAATGGAAGTAAGCATAGTTTTCAATCAGACCGAGAATCGGAATGTTCATCATACGCGCCATTTTTACTGCTTTGGCAACAATCATGGAAACAAGCTCCTGCGGAGAGGTTACGATGATGATGCCGTCAACAGGCAGGGATTGGAAGACGGTCAGCGGTACGTCACCGGTTCCCGGCGGCATATCAACAAACATAAAGTCTATATCTGTCCAGATGGCATCGCTCCAAAATTGTTTTACCATACCGGCGAGCAAAGGCCCGCGCCAAACAACAGGGTCAGAATCATTCTTCAAAAACATATTGGCAGAAAGCACCTCCAGACCGCAGGGAGCAGTCAGAGGCAGAATACCGATTTCATTGGCTTTAGCCTTGCCGTTCACGCCCAGGTTGTGTCCCATGGAAGGGCCTGTGATATCAGCGTCCAAAACAGCACAACGCTTACCGCGGCGCTGCATGCTGCTGGCCAAAAGACCGGTGATCAGGGATTTGCCTACACCGCCCTTGCCGCTGACTACGGCAATAACCTTTTTGACGCTGCTCATCGGGTTAAGCTGCGCACGGAAATCAGTTACCTGTGTTTTTTCTGCAGCTGCTGCGGAGGGGCAGCCTTCACAGCTGCTGCGGCCGCAGGAAGATGCATTGCTGCATTGTTGTTCGTTAGACATAAATTACACCTTACTCTCTAATTGATTATGAATAAATTTATTAGTTTGCTTTTCTTACAGCCTTCAGCAGCAGGCCTACAGCGATTCCGCCGAAGCAGGGAACAACCCAGCCGAAGCCGATGTCAAACAGCGGCAGGTTCTGCGCCAGGAAGTTATCCAAGGCCATGAAGCGGATGTTGGCAACGCGCAGACCGTCGAAAACAGCGAAAATAGTTGTCAGTGTCAGGCAGATGCGGAAGGTCAGCTGATCATCATGGATAATCACACGACCGACGTTGAGGATTACCAGAGCGATGATAATCGGATACAGCATGCAGATAACGGGAATGGAGAACTTGATGATGTTTTCCAGACCAAAGTTTGCTACTACCAGGCTGAAAGCGGAGATGAAGAATACCAGTCGCTCGTATTGCATACGGTTATTGCTAAGCTCGGCAAAATAACCGGAGATAGCGGTTGTCAGGCCGATGCTGGTGGTGAGGCAGGCAAAGAAAATAATCAAAGCCAATACAACCTGACCGCCGAAGCCCATGTAATAGGTACAGATTTTGCTGAGCAGAGTTGCACCATTGGGGATAACACCGAAAACATTGATGCTCAGTGCGCCGGTGTAAGCCAGTGCCGCATAGATGATAGCGAGGAAGAAGGCTGCAATCAGGCCTGCGTAGGAGCAGAGCTTGGTCAGAACCTTTTTATCGGTAATGCCCTGAGCTTCAATAGCCTTGATAGTAATAGAGCCGAACAGGATTGCTGCCAGAAGGTCCATGGTATTGTAGCCTTCCTGGAAGCCGCGGAAGAACGGAGAAACAGCAAAATCCGGATTAGGCATTTTCAGGCTGCCGGTAGGATTTACGAAAACGCAGATTACGAGGACTGCCAGACAAATTAAAAGCATAGGGGACAAAAATTTACCGATATGACCGATAATTTTTGACGGATTAATAGAAAAGAAATAGGTCAGGACGAAAAAGAACACGGTATAAACCGGCAGGCCGATAGCTTCGCAGGAAGCAGGCAGCAGGCTGTGGATACCGGTGTCAAAGGAAACGGCAGCGGTACGCGGAATAGCGAACAGCGGGCCGATAGCCAGCGCGCAGAGAATAGTAACGGCGCGTGCATACAGGGGATGCATAGGCATAGCAATGGAGTCCGGGTTATCGCTTTGCTTCATAGCCATAGCGAGTACGCCCAAAAGCGGGAAGCCGACGCCGCTCAGGCAGAAGCCGAGCATGCCCCAGGAAATGTTTTCGCCTGCCATTTGTCCTAAAACAGGCGGGAAAATTAAGTTACCGGCACCGAAGAAAAAGGAAAATAACATCAGGCCGATAGGGATGATCAATGAAAGGTTTATCTTATCGTTTTGCATTAAGTGCTCCTTTTTTTACTATCTTAATTAAAAGAGTAGTCTATATTTTGAAATCATAGAAAAAGCCACCTAGTCCGTCAGGAGCATAGATGGCTTTTAAAGGCTTATTTTACCAGCAGACGGAAATATTTCTTTTTACCCTTACGGATTAACAGGCTCTTGTCTGCATCAAACATGTCTGCACTCAGGCATGCTTCCGCATCCTGCAGAACAGTGTCTGCTACAGTCAGGCCGCCTTGGGCGATTAACTGACGAGCTTCGCGCTTGCTGCTGAAAACTTTAGCGGCAGTCAGAACGTCAATAATCTTGGCAGTCATATCTTCCGGGGTAATTTCAATTGCCGGTACATTGCTCATGTCTTTGGCATTGCCGCCGAAAAGTGCTTCGGTAGCTTCTTGCGCCTGACGAGCTGCTTCTTCGCCATGAACAAGTTTGGTAACCTCATAGGCCAGTACTTTTTTAGCTTCGTTAATAGCTGCATCCTTCAGTGCGCTCAGACGACGAACTTCATCCATCGGCAGGAATGTCAGCAGGGACAGGCAGTTTTCTACGTCGCTGTCGGCAACATTACGCCAGTATTGATAGAAATCATACGGAGAAGTTTTTTCCGGGTCAAGCCACAGAGCACCCTTTTCGGTTTTGCCCATTTTGCGGCCATCGCTGGTGGTCAAAAGCTTGCAGGTCATGCAGTAAGCAGGTTTTTGATCCTTGCGGCGGATTAATTCTACGCCGGCAAGCATGTTGGACCATTGGTCGTCGCCACCCAGCTCCATAATGCAGTTATGGTCATGGTGCAGCTTCCAGAAGTCGTAGCCCTGCATAATCATATAGTTGAACTCAAAGAAGGTCAGGCCTTTTTCCCAACGTTTCTTGAAGCATTCTGCAGCCAGCATACGGTTAACGGTAAAGTGTACGCCAACCTCACGCAGCAGCTGAACATAGTTCAGGTCTAACAGCCAGTCGGCATTGTTGACAATAATAGCCTTGTCTTCACCGAAATCAATGAAACGGCTCATTTGCTTTTTGAAGCAGGCGATGTTGTGAGCGATGAATTCCGGAGTGAGCATTTTGCGCATCTCGTCCTTGCCGCTCGGGTCACCTACCATGCCAGTGCCGCCGCCTAAAAGTACGATAGGACGATGGCCTGCGCGTTGCATATGGCTCATCATCATCAGGGCGATGAAGTGGCCTACATGCAGGCTGTCCGCGGTGGGGTCAAAACCGATATAAAAGGTGATTTTTTCCTTCTCTAATAATTCTTTAATCTCGTCTTCATGGGACATTTGCTTAATAAAGCCACGTTCCATAAGTACGTCAAAAACAGACATCAGATAACCTCCTTAAAATTTAAGCTGTGAAAAACAGCCTAGGCGATATATATAGTCTACATTATACAATATAAGCTTGTTTTTAGCAAACAAAAAAGACATTACGAAAGCAAAAAAGCTGATATACAGGAGAAAATCCTGGATATCAGCCGAAAGTGTAAACTGTTATTCCAAATGAGATGTGCAATGCGGGCAACGGGTTGCGTCATCGGCAATCTCGGATTTGCAGTAGGGGCACAGACGCGGCTCCGGTGCAGGCTCCGGTTCCGGAGTGAGCTTGTTGATCTGGCGAATCATCAGGAAGATGACAAAAGCGAGAATCAGAAAATCAAGTACGGAATTGAAGAAGCTGCCGTAAGCAAGTACAGGTGCGCCGGCCTTTTTTGCTGCTTCCAGTGTAGCATATTCCTTGCCGTTGAGGCTGATAAACAGATTGGAAAAATCCATCTTGCCAAGCGCCATACCTAATGGAGGCATAACGACATCGTTTACAAGCGAGCTGACGATTTTGCCGAAAGCACCGCCAATAATAACGCCGACAGCCATATCCATAACATTACCGCGCATAGCAAATTTTTTAAAATCTTCTTTCATAGACATATATGAACACCCCTCGTTAAAAGTATTTTTTATAGTATTCTCGTTAAATACTAAAAATCCTGCTGCTTGACGAAAAAGTGCTTGTGACATATAATAAAGGGGAATAAATTCTGCGTTATGCAGGTTCATTTAGTTAGATATAGAGATGGAGGAAGAATTATGCGTGACGATTTAGTAGTACCAGGCGAAGGCGAGGAGAATTATGTCCTGGCCCGTGATGCCAGAGTTGTAACTGTGCCGTTCTCTCCCTTGGAAGAACGTATGCAGAAGGAAAAACCGGAGGTTTTTGCACGTCTGCAAAAGCTGAAGGAAATTATCGGTGAGGAAACCTTCAAGCGCCTGGTAAGCAAGGTGCACAACATCAACTATGCTGATACCCGTATCATGCTTGTTGCTGAAAGCGAACTGCACCGTACCAACATTGAAAGAGAGATTTTACCGGCTATTGCTGAGGCTTTTGAGGTTACCAGCATCCGCGTTGTGACCCAAGGATAAAATTTTTCAAAAAAAGTGTTGACAAAAGCTTAAAGATGCTTTATAATTACATTCGTTGCTGATGAACAGCAACAACAAATGTCGGGGCGTGGCGCAGTTTGGTAGCGCGCTTGTTTCGGGTACAAGAGGCCGTGAGTTCGAATCTCGCCGCCCCGACCAAATTTAAAACTTAGGAACCGCATGAGAATGCGGTTCTTTTTGTATGCTGAAGCTTTAAAGGACGAAAGGAAAATGGGCAAAAAGGCCATTTATGCAATATTTATGCAATATTTGCTCCAACTGTCTATTTAGTGCGCTTTAGAATGTGTTAGAAAAAGCCTGTTTTTCAAATTAATGAAGTAGCAGGCTTTATTTTTTATGGCAGCAGTCCTTTGATGGCATTTTCGTATTTATCCATCGCTTTTTTATGAGTATTTTCCCAAGGCAGCGCATAGGTGCGCCTGGTGAATTCTGCGTCGTTGTGGCCTAACAGCTCACAGATATCTTCAACGGAAACACCTTGGTCGCGCAGGTTGCTGCCGTTATCATGAAAGACGTAGAGCAGGTTCTTGCCATGAATTGAGGGATTACAAAGCGGCTGCGTGCTGGTAACACGCTCTGCACTGCGCTCGGTGCTGGTAACATCGGGCGCTTTTTGTATTTCGTTGGCATTACGAATACGTTATATCTTACCAATGCAGGAAATTTATAATAACCTGAATCATAATTTCTTTTTCTTCTGGGCGTGATTCTGCAATCATAAGGGTGATGGCAACAAGAGCACTGTCGCTGATAATTTTATTACCATCGTTATATAGTGCGTTATTCTGGTTTAGGAAATATAAGAACAGAGCTGCTGCGATACGTTTGCAACCATCATTAAATGGATGGTCCTTTACTAAGAAGTAGAGCAGATTGGCTGCTTTTTCTTCTAGTGATGGATATGCATCTTGACCAAATGCACTTTGATAGATAGCAGATAAAATACCTTCTAATTTGCCGGGTTCTTTTTCCACGCCAAACACATCAGATGTCTGGCTAAATTCCATACTTTTTATAAGCTTCATGCATTCGCCATACTTAAGCAGATAAGAGCATTTAGAACCTTCAGGTATAGCAACGCATTGATGATCATAGGCATCAAGCAGTTCTAAAGAACGTGAATACTCATGAACCACTTTCAAAACATCTTCTGCATCAATACCAACAAGTCCACCTATAATATTAGACTGTATTTGTACTGTTTTATTCAACACAGCTAACCGTTTTTCATTAATTGCAAATCCTTCTGTTAAATATTGCTTAAGGATATTGGTTGCCCACTTGCGGAAAAGAACGCCACGAGGTGATTTTACACGGTAGCCAACGGAGATAATGACATCTAAAGAATACATTTTTACAGGTTTGTCGGAATTTGCAATATGCAAAAAATGCATATTGCTTTTTTCGTCTAATTCTCTTTCTTTAAAAATATTTCTAATGTGTCTTGCGATAACAGATTGGTCACGAGAAAATAAATCAACCATCTGCGCTTGTGTTAACCATACGGTATCTTCTTCAGGTGAAATATTAACTTCTAGTTCTAATTGCTCATCTTTGAAAGTAACGATGTTAGTCATTAGTGAAGCTCCTTTAACTACTTATACTATATCATAGATTCTGAGAAGTAAGGGACGATTTTATCGTCTGCTTGAGTAGAAATTTCAACTGGTGACAAAATGTCACCGGTTTATTGTTTTCTTTTATCATTGTAATTGAGAAGGCACAATATAGGGCAGATATCCATGATATGGAATTGGTTGAGTATTATTTCTTAGTTTTGTTAAAATCAACAGTAAAAAGCGTTGGCAATAAATTGTCAAATATAAATTGATAAATAAGATGGATTGCATAGGCTGGTCCAAAACCAATAAACAAGCCTAGCAGACCGAAAATCAATATACATGGCCAAACGATAAAAGCAATGTTTGCTTCAGCAATGTTCAAGGTAAAGCAAATTACAGCAGTTAAACTTAAACCCACAGCTGCACCTATCCAAGCACCAAGGCCACAAAAGAATATATAAAACAAAATTACTAAGACATCAAATTTCATAAAAATCACTTATTGAAATCCTTTCTAACGTCTTATGTATGAGTGCTAGTTTTGCAATAGAACTTTATACAAGTAATATTGTTATTCTTTACACACTTATGGACGAAAAAATGTTTACATGCTATAATTGTATTATAACGCCATGTATTGCAGCGTGCCAAATTTACCCGTGAATACGCTCAAACGGCTTATGGTCATGTGATGCAAGGTTTGGATTTTATCTCCATGATACCGCGTAAAGAAAAGGGAATTCGTGATTTTTGTTTGTTAGCTAATATTATGGCGGCAATGGCTCCTGATGCCGGTAAATGCGGC
>OQVT01001476.1_pt1 | contig 14821 bp, 4 predicted proteins | sample 1691561 | NCBI WGS metagenome assembly OQVT01 (sample SAMN03418260, study PRJEB22391) | human gut metagenome | biome: human-gut; feature: organic feature; material: feces | host: Homo sapiens | place: Tanzania | collected 2013-01 | reverse complement strand
GATTGTGGATTGCTGGGGGCTATGAGTAAAACTCCACCAGCCTTACTTCTTTTGCATAGTAATGACAATACTGGGAAGGGTGATTTTACGGAAAACTTCGTTTGTTGTCAGCTGGAATCGTTGAGCCAGATACCTATATATTATTATAGTAAGGAAAACAGCCAGTTGGAACTTGATTTTGTCATTCAGGCAGGAATGCAGGTCATACCGGTAGAAGTGAAGGCAGAGGAGAATCTACAGTCAAAGTCTTTGAAAGCGACTATAGCCAAATATCCCGGCATGAAAGGCCTGCGCTTTTCTATGAGCGACTATCGGGAACAGGACGACATTACGAATGTGCCATTATATGGGGCAAGAGGATATTTAACGAACGTGACAAGATAAATTCCTATAACTCCTATTTTGCACACCTTCTTTTTTATATAAATACAATAAACACCCCTCATTTGCGTTATAAAAGTTGTAATATTACATAATTATATAACGTTTAAACTGAAATGATTGATTATATAAAGGGTGAGCTTGCCGAGCTCACCCCTGCACAGGCTATTGTAGAAGCCTATGGCGTGGGTTATGTGCTCAATATATCGCTCAACACTTACGAGAACATACAGGGACATAAGGACGTGAAGCTGTATGTACATGAGAGCCTTGTAACGGGCGGTCGTGACGACTCCTATACGTTCTTCGGCTTTGCTACAAAGCAGGAGCGCGACCTCTACCGTCTGCTCATTACCGTGTCGGGAGTGGGAGCCAATACGGCTCGTATGATACTTTCGGCAGCTCCTCCTGCCGAACTTGCCGGCGCAATATCGTCGGGCAACGAGCGTCTGCTTAAGGGTGTTAAGGGTATCGGACTGAAGACAGCTCAGCGAATCATCGTTGACCTTAAAGACAAGATTCTGTCGCTTGGTATTGCGCAGGAAGTGTCAGCTGGCTCGGCTGCCGACTCTACCATACCCTCCGATGTGCGTGATGAGGCTGTGGCAGCACTCACCATGCTTGGATTCTCGCCCGCTCCTACAGCCAAGGTTGTCACGGCTATTCTTACCGACGACCCGTCGTTGCCCGTTGAGCAGGTGGTGAAGCTGGCTCTGAAACAGATAAAGTAAACCATTACGCCATTTATTTGAACTTACTTAACACCATATTTCAATTCCTGCGCAAAGGGCTGACTATGGCATTGTCAGCCCGAACGTTTGTCGTCATACTCGTTATGGCGGCAATGGCTGCTTTTGCCATGTCGCAACGTCAGCAACGTCGCAATATACGTCAGGCGCATGCCGACACCATAGCCGTTAAGGCGCAGCCGATTATTGCCGACGACGACACCATACCCGACTCGCTTCTGCATCCGCGCTGGCGCATACAACGAACGCTGCCCATTACGCTCGACGACCTCAATCAGGGCGCCGCTGACCTGCAACGTCCCGACAATATGAAGCAGCAAGTGGAGTATGACGACTCGCTTGGACAGTATGTGGTAGGGCAGAAGATAGGCGGAACATATATAGCTGCGCCCGTTGTGATGACCGCACAGGAGTATATGCAATGGAGTGAGCGACAGCTTATGCGCAACTTCTTCCGCAAGAAGAATGACGAGATATATCAGGCCAAGGGCAAGGAGAAGTTCGACTTCAGCGACATGCACTTCGACTTGGGTCCGGCTGAGAAGATATTCGGTCCCGGCGGTGTGCGCATACGTACACAAGGTACAGCCGAACTGAAGTTCGGAGCTACGCTGAAGAACATCGACAATCCGTCGCTTCCAATACGCAACCGCAAGACTACGACTATGGACTTTGACGAGAAGATAAACGTCAACGTCAACGGACGTGTGGGCGACAAGGTGAACATGAACCTCAACTACAACACCGACGCTACGTTCGACTTCGACGCCCAGAACATGAAACTGAAGTATGATGGCAAGGAAGACGAGATTGTGAAGCTCGTTGAGGCTGGCAATGTGTCGTTTCCATCCAACTCGTCGTTGGTTAAGGGAGCCTCGTCGCTATTTGGATTGCGTACCGACCTGCAGTTCGGCAGGTTGAAACTGCAACTTGTAGCTTCGCAGAAGAAGTCGTCTACTACGAGCGTGTCATCCAAGGGAGGCAAGCAGCTCACGCCGTTTGAAATAGGAGCGGCTAACTATGAGGAGAACCGCCACTTCTTCCTTGCACAGTTCTTCCACGACAAGTATGACGACTGGATGCGCTCTCTGCCCAACATCACGTCGGGCATAAAGATTAACCGCATAGAAGTGTGGGCTACCAACAAGACCGCCACTACAGCCAACACCCGCAACATCATCGCCCTTGCCGACCTCGGCGAGAACACCCGTGTGTCAAATACGTCGTGGACTGTGACCGGACAGCCCGTGCCGTCGAATGCAGCCAATACCGAGTATCAGAGCATGGTGAATCAGTATGCAGCCGCGCGCGACATCGACCAGACATCAGCCACGCTCGACGCCATACCGGGATTTGAAGGCGGAGCAGACTATGAGAAACTGGAGAAGGCACGATTGCTCAATTCGTCGGAATATACCGTAAATACGGCTCTCGGATACATATCGCTCAAGACACAATTGCAGACCGACCAGGTGCTTGCCGTTGCCTATGAGTACACATACGGCGGCGTGACCTATCAGGTGGGCGAGTTTGCCGCTGACAATACCGATGCTTCGAAGGCGCTGTTCGTGAAGTCGCTCAAGAATACGAGCAACAATCCGCAGCAAGCCAACTGGGGGCTTATGATGAAGAACGTGTATTATCTGGCTTCGTCGGTAGAGCGCGACAAGTTCCGCCTCGATGTCAAGTTCCAGAGCGATACGGCAGGTGTCTACCTTACTTATATACCCGAACCGCAGGTGAAGGGACAGACCATCATTAAGATGCTTGGTGCCGACCGCCTCGACAATAACAACAAGGCACACTCCAACGGATTCTTCGACTTCGTTGACGGCTATACCGTCACCAACGGTCGAGTGTTCTTCCCCGTTGTCGAACCCTTCGGCAAGTATATGTACAACTATCTTGTGCAGAAAGGAGTGGCTACAGACCAGGCTTCCAAATATGCCTTCACCGAACTCTACGATTCAACAAAGACCGTGGCGCGGCAGATAGCCGAGAAGGACAAGTATATGCTTACGGGACAGTTTCGCGGCACGTCAGCCAATGTTATTCAGACCGGTGCCTACAACATTCCGCAAGGCTCGGTAGTGGTAACGGCTGGTGGCATAGTGCTGGCTGAGGGTACCGACTACTCGGTTGACTACAATGCCGGCGAGGTGACCATTCTCAATCAGAGCATTATCGATGCCGGCACGCAGGTGAATGTGTCGCTCGAGAGCAACACCGACTATGGCATGCAGCGCAAGACCATGTTCGGAATGAACTGGGAGTACGACTTCTCGAAGAATTTCCAGCTGTCGGGTACTATACAGCATCTCTCCGAACAGTCGCTCACTAATAAGGTGGCTATGGGAGCCGAACCGCTCAACAATACCCTTTGGGGCATAAACATCAACTGGAAGCGCGAGAGCCAGTGGCTCACCAATATGCTCGACAAGCTGCCTTTGCTTCATCTCACGCAGCCGTCGCACATATCGTTCACGGGCGAATTTGCCCAGCTCATAGCCGGACAGAGCCGTGGCACGCAGGACAATGCGTCGTATATCGACGACTTCGAAAACTCGAAAAACGCCATCGATGTGTCTACGCCTACGTCGTGGGTAATATCGTCGGTACCGTCGATGTTTCCCGAACAGGCCGACATGACCACGTTGCGTTCGGGCTTCAACCGTTCGCGACTGGCGTGGTACACTATTGACCCATTGTTCACACGCCGCTCGTCGTCGCTCACGCCAAGCCACATCAAGAGTGACCTCGAACAGCTCAGCAACCATTACGTACGCGAGTTCTATGTCAACGAGCTTTTCCCCAACCGCGACCAGAGTTCGTACAACGGAGCCACGTCGACGCTGTCCATACTCAATCTTGCCTACTATCCCAACGAGCGTGGACCATACAACTTCAATCCCGACCTGGCTCAGGACGGAACGCTCAACAATCCGCAGCAGCATTGGGGCGGCATGATGCGCAAGCTCGACACCAACGACTTCGAGGCTGCCAATGTGGAGTATATAGAGTTCTGGATGCTCGACCCATTCATCTATACACGTCGCGAGGGTAAGGCTTCGGAATATGGAGGCGACTTCTACATCAATCTTGGCGAGGTGAGCGAGGACATCTTGCGCGACGGCAAGAAGTTCTATGAGAGCGGTATGCCTATTGACGGTTCGCAGTCTTTCACCACAACCCAGTGGGGCAAGGTGCCCAATCAGGCTACAACCACCTATGCCTTTGCTACATCGAAGGGCGCACGTGCCTTGCAGGACGTAGGAATGAACGGACTCAACGATGTCGAGGAGCAGAAGTGGGAACCGTATCAGCAGTTCTTGCGCGATATTCAAGGCAAGGTGAGCCCTGCTGTGTTCGACTCTATATGGGCAGACCCTGCCGGCGACAACTACCACTATTATCGTGGATCAGACCTCGACCGCATCCAGGCACCCATATTGCGCCGCTATAAGTACATCAACAACCCACAGGGCAACTCGCCCGACAACGATTCGCGCACCGAGAGTTACGATACGTCATACAAGTCTACGCCCGATGTTGAGGACATCAATCAGGACTACACATTGGGCGAATACGAGAAGTACTTCCAGTATAAGGTGTCGATACGTCCTGAAGACCTTGAAATAGGTCGCAACTATATTGTCGACAAGCGCACCACAACACGCAAGCTGCGCAACGACCAGAAGGAGTCGGTCGACTGGTATCAGTTCCGCATACCCCTACGTGAGTACGAGCGTAGGGTGGGGGGCATCACCGACCTCACATCGGTTCGCTTCATGCGTATGTTCCTTACCGGATTCAAGCACCCAATAGTGCTGCGCTTCGGTACGCTCGACCTCGTGCGAGGCGAGTGGCGTGTCTACGAGCAGAACCTCGACAATACATCTTCATCTACCGGAACTCTTCAGGTGAGTGCTGTCAATATCGAGGAGAACAACGACAAGACACCTGTCAACTACGTTTTGCCTCCTGGCATATCGCGCGAACAGGACCCCACGCAGCCGCAGCTTGTAGAGAGCAATGAGCAGGCGCTGTCGATGACAGTCAACAATCTCGCTTCGGGCGAGTCGAAGGCTGTCTACAAGAACACGTCTATCGACATGCGTCAGTACAAGCGATTGCAGATGTTTGTGCACGCCAACTCGTTCGAGCAGAACATGACAAATCTTGAAAACGGACAGCTTTCGGTATTCATACGCCTCGGTTCCGACTACAAGAACAACTTCTACGAGTATGAGATTCCGCTGAAGCTCACACCTCATCGCAACGACTACAACAAATACTCTACTGCCGACCGTCTGCAGGTGTGGCCCAAGGGCAATATGCTCGACATTCCGCTGTCGCTCCTCACCGGACTGAAGCGTGAGCGCAACAAGGCGAAGGCAATAGGACAGGCGTCGTACAATCGTCCGTACTCGGCTTACGATACCGATAATCCGCAGAACCGTATCACTATTGTCGGCAACCCGACGCTTGGCGATGTGAAGACGATGATAATCGGTGTGCGCAACAATTCGGCAAGTGCTAAGAGTGGCGAGGTGTGGGTCAACGAGCTGCGCCTTAAGGACTACAACAGTTCGGGAGGCTGGGCTGCGCAGGGCAACCTCAACGTTCAGCTGTCCGACTTGGGCAATGTCAATGTGCAGGGACGCTATACGTCGGCTGGCTTTGGCGGACTGGAGGACGGTGTGGCACAACGTTCCACCGACGACTATTCCAACTACTCGGTTACGACAAACGTAGAGCTTGGCAAGTTCTTCCCCGACAAAGCCAAGGTTTCTGCCCCGCTCTACTACTCGATAACCAAGGAGAAGACGTCGCCCAAGTACAATCCACTCGACAACGACATGCTGCTCGATGAGGCTCTCGATGCTGCTGCCAACAAGCATGAGCGCGATTCTATAGAGAGCATAGCCGTTACAAAGGTGACGCAGACCAATCTTTCGCTGTCGAACGTAAGGGTTGGCATACAGACCAAGCGCCACCCTATGCCTTACGATCCTGCCAACTTCTCGTTCTCCTACTCGCATAGCCACAGCTACACTACGGGCGAGACTACGGTTTATGAACGTGAGGACAACTGGCGCGGTGCTATGAACTATCAATGGAGTCCGGTGTACAAGCCGCTCGAACCGTTCAAGAAGATAAAGTCGAAATCGAAGTGGCTCGACCTGCCACGCCGATTCGGATTAAACTGGTTGCCGCAGAATGTGGGTTTCAACACCGAGATAACGCGCAACTACTACGAATTGCAGGAGCGCGACATGGAGGCTACTGAGAATCAGAACCTGCCGTTGACGTTTGCGTCGCAGTTCTTGTGGAACCGTGAGTTCAATCTGCGTTGGGACCTTACGAAGAATCTGCACATGAACTTCCAGAGTGCTACCAATGCCGAGATTGAAGAGCCATATATGCCCGTCAATAAGGATTTGTATCCTGACCGCTATGAGGTGTGGAAAGACTCTGTATGGACATCCATTAAGCATATGGGCACACCGCTCAACTACAACCAGCAGTTCCAGGCTTCGTATAAGTTGCCTATAAATCTGCTGCCCGTGTTCGACTGGATTACATCCGATGCCAGCTATACGGCTTCGTACAATTGGGTGCGCGGTACCGACCTTGAAGACGGCACGTCGCTTGGCAATAACATAGCCAACAACCGTCAGGCCAACATCAACGCCCAGTTCAATATGGAGAAACTGTACAATCATATACCGTTCCTCAAGAAGACCAATGAGCGTTTCCGTCGCGACAGTTCGCGTAGCAATAAATCATCACAGAGTCGCAACAAGACATCGGGCAAGGATGCCAAGAAAGATCGTCAGGCAGCACGCGATGAAAAACTGCGCCGACAGTTGCCTAAGAACAAGCGGGCTTACGAGAAGGAGATAACCCTCTTGCCCGACACTACTCTTAAGGTTACGCATAGCCGTAAGACACGCCGCCTTATTGTAAGCGCCAAGACCGAAGACGGCAAGCCGTTCCGCTTGCGCTATCGTCGCCTCGACGACAATAACATACGTATAATGAATAAGGTGGACTCGGCGCTGAAGCTTAAGATAGCCGTGTCGGCCAAAGAGCCGCTTGACGAGAAACGCTGTTATCGCACAGCACAGTCGGTGGCACGCGTGCTCATGATGGTGCGTAATGTCAGTCTGAGCTATCGCAACCAGTATGCCATGTCGCTGCCTGGATTCAAGCCTATGATAGGTGATGTGTTCGGACAGCGTTCGGGTATGGGTGCCATGTCGCCGGGTCTCGACTTCGCCTTCGGATTCATAGGCGACGGATATATCGAGAAGGCACGTCGTAACGGATGGCTATTGATGAACGATTCGCTCGCTACGCCAGCTACTACCAATCGTACCGAGGAGCTGCAGCTGCGTGCTACGCTTGAGCCTGTGCGCAATCTTAAGATCGACCTTACTGCCACACGTACCGTTACCACGGCTCGTTCGGTGCAGTATATGTACGAAGGCAATCCAACAACGCAGAGCGGTACGTTCACAATGACTACTACATCGCTTCGTAGTGCGTTTGAAGGTTCGGGCAATGCCAATAACGGCTATCGTTCAAAGTCGTTCGACAGGTTCTGCTCGTCGCTCGATAAGATACGCGATCGTGTTGAGGCTCGTTATGCAGGAGCCGTCTATCCTGTCGGAACAGCATTGGCAGGCAAGCCTTTCAGTGCCGAGAATGGTGGAGTGAGCCGTTATAGTGCCGATGTCATGGTGCCGGCATTCCTATCGGCTTACACCGAGATGGGCGACGGCGGACTGTCGATATTCCCTTCGCTTTCGCATCTGCTGCCCAACTGGACCTTAAGATATAGCGGACTGTCGAAGCTGCCATGGCTGCGCGACGTGTTCAAGAGCGTCAACATAAGCCATGCTTACAAGAGCGTCTACGCCGTTGGCTCGTATGCTTCGTACAGCACATATATGGAGTATATGAACGGATTGGGATTCATCAACGATGCCACAACCGGAATGCCCGTGCCCAACTCGATGTTCAACGTGTCGACCGTAAGCATCAACGAGGCTTTCTCGCCATTGCTCGGCATCGACGTCACGCTGCAGAACAATATGACCATCAAGGCTGAGTATCGCACCACACGCGTGATGAGCCTTAGCATGACATCAGTACAGATCAATGAAGCGTCGTCGCACGACTGGGTTATAGGAGCAGCCTATACGCTCAACAACTTCAATCCGTTCGGTGGCAATCGCCATCGTCGTGTACGCCAGCGTGGTCGTTCAACGGCAGCTGGTGCGTCGCAGCAGAAAACAGGCTATAATAGTCGCAACACTTCGTCTGCAGGAGTCAACAACGACCTCAAGCTGCGCCTCGATCTCAGTCTGCGTAAGCAGGCATCCATTACTCGTGACATAGCCACACGAACGTCGGCAGCCAACAGCGGCAATACGGCATTCAAGCTGTCGTTCTCAGCCGACTACACCTTGTCACGTCTGCTCACTATGAGCTTCTATTATGATCGTCAGACCAACACCCCGTTGCTTTCGTCGAGCAGTTATCCTACTACGACGCAAGACTTTGGACTGAGTATGAAGTTCTCGCTTACGAGATAAACCAAACAATAAAGGCGGATGCCCAAGACCCATAGTCTTGCGCATCCGCCTTTGCTTATATGCAATAGAGGTTATAATCGTGATACTAATGTCTGTATCGTGATATATAGCTCTGACCAGTGCCTTGATATGGTCGTATCATGCCATGATATGACCGTTTCATGCCTTGAAATGATCGTATCATGCCTTGATACGAAGGTTTTCCATTCAACCTCCAATCCTCTTTATTATTCGTTTGTTTGCCTTGTTGATTCTTGATGTGTCGATAGAATTGAGGTACACTTGCGTGGTCTTTATGGAGTTGTGCCCCATGCCCTCACTTATGATGGAGATAGGAATGTTCATATCTCTGGCTACGCTTGCCCAGGTGTGGCGAGCTACATAGGTGGTGAGTGGCATTTTCAATCCAGCCATCTTTCCTAACCTCTTCAATGCACGGTTTATGTTGATTTGCATACGTTGGTATTGTTGGTATTCTGTACCGTCCTCCTTCAAGATGATTGGAAACAGATATGGACAGTCGGCTGTTTGACGGGAATAGCGGTCGATAATATTTTGTTGTGCCTTTTCCCATTCCACTTTCAGGCATTGGTTGGTCTTTCGGCGGCAATAGGTCCACATACCGTTCTTCAAGTCGGTCTTTCGCAGATAGGCTATATCCACGAAAGGCATACCACGCATATAGAAGCTGAACATGAAAATGTCGCGTGCGAGAGCTATTGACGAGTTTTCAGGCAGACGGATGTTTGCTATGAGTTTCAGTTCATTCTCGCTGATGGCACGTTTGGTAGTCTTGACATACGACAGATGCACATGGCTGAACAGATTACGATTGTTCAACAGACCTTCTTCAGCCGCTTTGTACAGCAAGGTGTTGAGTGTGCGCAGATAGCAGCGGATGCTGTTCTGCTTCAATCGGCGGTTGATGAGCCATGCCTCATATTGCTCTATCATGTCGGGTGTGAGTTTCTTGAATGGCAAATCCACATCCTCACGAAAATCCTTGAAACGCCGATAGGCATTGTCGTATGTGCGGGCTGTGCCTTGTCGTTTCATCAGCGTCTTCTTGGTGACTTGTTCTTGCAGGAACATGAATACGGTCTTGTAGCGTTGCTTATGGTAGAAGGCTTTGCGTAAGTCTTCCGCTGTGTAATTCTTGTGGGTTTTCATAAATTGTTATTTTTATAAAACAAAAAAAGAGGTAACTATCTAAACATTAGATAATTACCTCTTTGTGGAGCTGGTGGGATTCGAACCCACGTCCAAACAGGGAAACCATACGCTTTCTACATGCTTATTCTAGCCTTCGGTTTTCGTGACGCAACAAGACCCAGACCACCAATTGCGCCCTTATCCTCTAAAACTTCACCCGTGCGGCGAGGCACACACTGGCTATTTCCGATTTACCTGCACCGCTTTGTCCTCAGATTCGGAACAACATCCTTGGAGCGATGTCTCGTTCCGCCAAACCTTGTGGCGGAATAAAGCTAATCTACTATACTTCGATTAAGCAGCGAGAGCGTAGTTGTTTTCGCCAATTAAATTTTTGATCACTCAGATTAAGGAGCTAGCCATCGAGGCTCCGCATGCTTACATACCATTTCATCCCGCTGTCAAATCCAGTCAACCCCGAGATGTTGTAGTATTTATTATGCAAAGTTAGTGCAAATGCACGAAACCACAAAATAAAATGGCAATATTTTGCATGCGTGTGTACAATTGTGTGGACAACTTTTTATTGCGATTTGTTATGGAGGATAACTGTTATCTTTGAATTTGCGCTTTCATACATTCTATAAGTCTTTTGACCGAAAAATGTAATCGTTTTAGACGAGAAGAGGGGGCATACCTGTAAGCGTTAACTTACGGTATACCCCCTAATTTATTCGGAAGAAAATATTCTTATGTTACTTAATATAATGAATATCCTGTTATGTCATTCAATTTCACGGTCAGTTATCGTTACAGTCTCTGTCACTGTGCGACGTGCCTCACTGTCGTAGCGTTTGCGGATATAAATGCCTGCAGCTTTGGGTTTCCGGCCGAGTTTCTGACCGCTGACAGTGAACCGTTCGGTATTCTCGTCGGCATCAACAGTCAATGTGCCTATGCCTGTCGTTGTGTTGAAGTTGATGACAAACGGGTTGAAGGTAGAACCTACTATACCATCGCTCTCATAATCAAGAGTAGTAGTAGAGGTATAGACCTTTCCCTTGTACAGTAACTTGAACGTGAGCGTCGTCTTTGCATTGCCTGGGATGGTGACGTACGCCAGTCCGGCGTCATTAGTGTAGGCGTGCGACCTACATTCATCACCGGCATATATACCTATCTCAGCTCCCGGTAGCTCATTTCCGTCAAAGGTAACACGTGCTATAAGCGACATATTGTCGGGATACTTATGATAGTCGACTGGCTCAAAATAGCCTGCCGGCGGCAGACGTCTTGCCCTTGCCTTTGCTGTCTTGTCTATTTGTCCTGCCGACGGATAGGCAAAGGTACGATCGGCTGTTGCGACACTGTAGAGCATATAGCCTTGGCCTGGCTCAAGAAGCGACAAAGTTCCTGCCCATTCGTAGCCGTCGTATACGGCAAAACAACTCTGGGCCTTCACTACGTCGCCATCCTCGGGCTGCATTCCGGCAAAGGCCTCGTCGAGCGACATAGCGGAAGTGGCATTGTAGGCTATCCAGTTCCAGCCTTGCTTGACTGTAATGAGACGGCTTGACGGGTCGGCCACTCTACCCAATACCTTGAGTGTGGCTGGGGCGGATAGGTTGATCTTGTACATCTCGCTATTGTTCATCATTATCTCATTACCATACCATTCTGAGCCTGTCGATTCCATAAATCCAGTCTGACTCTTTGCCATAGTGACTTCAGCGTTTATCGGTGCAAGCACCGTCTGCATTGACATGTCATCTGGCTGCACATAGAGCGCCATCCAGTTCCATCCTTTGGTTAAGCTGGTTGTCTGCTCTTGATAGTCAAGGGCATTGAGCAATATGGGATCGGCATAGGTGCCTGCTATTTGGTCTTTGGTGAATGCCACATCGCCATTGCTACACTCCAGTTGCGTATACACCATACCGGTGCTGGCGTCGTAAGCACGGAACGAAAGATTCGTACCCTCATCCGCAGCGTTTCCGTAGATGTCGAGCAGCACATAGTAACTGTCATAGCGCTTGCTGTATACCGGGCGGCCTACACCGCGGCACTCGTCACCTACAAACACCGCCAACTTGTCGGCCGTGTCTGCACTGGGCGTGCCAAGTATAGATAGCTGGGCTATCATGTTCATCGTGTTTTCGTAGTCAGACTTGTCTGCCATCCACTCCGGTTCATCGCCCGTCACTGTAAGGTTGAGTGTCAGCGGCACTTCAATGGCGTCGCCGCCTACAAGGTATACAGTCTGGCTGTAAGTGCCTATCGGTGTCGACTTAGCTATTGTGAAGGTCACATCGTCCTGTACAAGCGGATCTGTGGTTCCATTGTCGGTGTCGGCAGTAAGCCATGAAGGCATACCGCTTATCTCCCACATTTGCTGTTTGCCGCCGTTATTGACCACCTTGACACTGAAAGCGAGAGATTCGCCAAGTTTCTTGGTGAGTGTCACGACATTGTCGCTCCACGACAGTTGGCGTCGGTTGACGAATGCTGACCAGCGTATCGGCTCCGAATAGTTGCCGTTCTCGTCGCGCACCTCACGCACGGTGAAGTTGAGTGTAGATCCGTCGATGGCAGCCTCGTCCTCATTAAGCTCAATGACAATCTTGTTGTCGCTCGCTGTGAAGGTGAAGTCCACATTCTCTTCAGTGGGCTTGGTTCTTAAGGCTGGAGCCTCATCTGTATAGGCAATGTTCTTGCCGCTCACGGCAGTATGCTTGCCTGTGACGAGGTCGATATCCGAACCATTTGTCACCGTCTGATTGTAGGCATCAAGGGTCTTCTTCTCGAAAGGATAGTATGCCACCAGACCGGGTTCCTTACCCGTGAGGCGCACCTTACGGTTGGTGCGTAGCAACTCGGCGTTCATTGTGGCGTTCCAAACACGCAACTCGTCCACCTGTCCTGTGAGCTGACGGTCGAAGGTGTGCTTGCCCGTCGCCTCATCAACAGCTCCGCGTCGTGCGCCCACATAGAGCGAGTCGGCAGCTATGCCTCCCACCTTGCGTGCGCTGATAGCAAGAGTGCGGGCACCGTCCACGTAGACAGCTGCATTGCCGTTGCGCAGCACATTGAGCGCCACGTGGTGCCATGCGTTGTCAGTGAGCGGAGCATTGCTTGCCTCGAAGGTATTGTCAGCAGAAGTAAGACGTAGTTGTCCGGCAGCATTGAGCCATAGTCCGGTTTCGCCGCTATGCATAATCTGTGCCTCACCATCCTGCTTTCCTGCACGCATCCACAACTCCACTGCGTAGTCGTCGGTTGAGAGCGGCGAACACTCTGCCATCATCACACCGACGTGGCTGGTACCGTTGAGCTTCACTGCCTTGTTCTCATTGTTGATATACCATGACTCGGCAGCGGCTGTCATATTGCGCGAACGAGAGTAGTCGCGTATAGCTGTACCCTCACCCTCGTTCATCTTCCAGTAGCCTATAAGATGTCGGGTGGACGGCTGCTTGGTCTTAGATCGGTCGGCAAGCGACTCATCTATGCTGCGCGCTTCATCCCACAGACACAGTTCATGGATAGCTGCACCCAGATTCTGACCCACTGCAAGAGGTCCGTTACCGGTATACTCTGCCACTGGCGTGTCTGCAAACAGACTGACGGTGTTTTCGTCGTTTGCCACTGCTGCATTCAGCAGTCCGCCTGGCGTTGTGCGTTCATAGTCGATATGCAGGTAGCCCCACTTGCCCAAAGGCATGGCATTGACGGATGTATACTTGTCAGTGCCTACGATGACTGTCAGTGTGCCGTCGTCGTTGATGGCTGCTGCAAACTTCGAAGCACCGCTACCATGACTGAGTATGGTGCCCGACTTCTTGGCATTAATCCAAAGGTCGAAGGCGAAACTCTTGTCTGAGAGATTGATGTCAGCTTCGGTCTTGGCAGCCTCAGCCATATCCGCAAGGTAGAGAGCGGTGGCATGGTCCACCTTGGCGCCATTGAGCACACCCGTTACGAGGAAGTTCATGTCCTTGGTGAGTTCGCCCTTTAGGATATTCTCGCTGAAGGTAAGGCTGATGTCATCGCCTGCTGTAAGCACACCGTTGGTAGGTGTTGGCAGTCCGAGGGCGCGCGGCTTCTGCATGTCCTTCACCAGAGCTATCTCCTTGCTGGTGTTGTATATCTCACTGGTGCCGTAAGTGCATACAGACACCACGCGGAACAGATACTTGCCGTCGCTGTAGCTATGCATGTCGAGGTCGTAACTTACTGTAGAGCCTTCCGGCAGCATCTGGTTGTTGGCAGTAAGGTCTTTCTTGTCGACGACATACTCTCTCAACAGTGTCCAGTCGGTATCGCCCTGCTTCTGATACTGTATGCGGAACGCTTTTAGGTTGAGATACTTTCTGTCGAACTTATCAAACGAGATGGTCAGTTTCTCGCCCGCACTCGTGTTGATGGTAGTACGCGAAAGGCTCATGTCCACTGCTGATGACGACGGAGCGAAGTGGGCTGTGACATACACCGTGTCGGCTATCTGCTCCCATGTGCTTGTGTTGTCGTACTGCGACTGCGAGGCGAGCACGATGCCCACATTCTCATAGTTGAGTATGCCAAGATTGGTCTGCGTCAGCTGCAAAGCCTTGGTGACGGTTTCGCCAGCAGGAATCTTGATGAGGCGGCCGTCAGTTAGCGGCTGTCCGTCAATGGTCAGCTTGGCTCCGTCAGGATTGGTCTCGTCAATCATCATTAGCTTGTAGTAGACATCCTCGCTGGTCTGCGACTCGTTCATCATACGCAGCGTATAATTGGCGGCCTGTCCGGCTGGTACGTCGGTAACGGTGGCCACATCAACATCAATCTTTGGCACCTCTATTTGCATTGTTGCTTCCATGATGGTGGTACCAGGACGATAATACTTGGTCTTCGCCTCACCCTCGTACGGGCCTGACGTCTGTCCGCCACGTGTGC
>OQVT01001474.1_pt1 | contig 14822 bp, 5 predicted proteins | sample 1691561 | NCBI WGS metagenome assembly OQVT01 (sample SAMN03418260, study PRJEB22391) | human gut metagenome | biome: human-gut; feature: organic feature; material: feces | host: Homo sapiens | place: Tanzania | collected 2013-01 | reverse complement strand
ACGACACTCCTGAATGAGGTGGGCCAGATAGTCGGGGCGTTGCCCTGGGCTACGAACTTGCTGGGCTTTCAGCCCGCGCAGGGCCGCAGATCGGGCTTTTTCGCACAATCTCCATCTATTTAACATTCTAATTTTGCCCCCTCCCTTAAAGCCCCATCCCCCTCTCACCGCAAGCCCCTCCTTTCCCCCATTGAATATATCTTCCACCAACTCATCAAGACATTATGCCGGACAGTTTAATTCAACTTCAAGACGTGTCCTTAGGCTACGACCGCCAGTCTGTGCTCTCAGGTGTGTCTCTGACCGTCAATCCGCTCGACTTTTGGATATTCCAAGGACCCAATGGCGGTGGTAAAACCACCCTTTTGCGCCTCCTTGCCGGATTATCGGCGCCCGATGCGGGCCGTGTGTTGCGCCGTCCTGGCCTGCGCCTCGGCTATCTTCCGCAATATCGCAGCATCGACCGCCAATTTCCCGTCACCGTTCTGGAAGTGGTGCGTTCTGGCCTCGCCAATCAGAAGTCGCTCTTCCGCCGTTTCAGCCGCGAAGCCGACCGCCAGGCGATGGACACCCTCTCCACCCTGGGTCTCGACCATCTTGCGGCGCGCCCCATCGACAGTCTCAGCGGCGGCCAATGGCAGCGAACGCTTCTCGGCCGTGCCCTCGTGAGCCGTCCCGAACTTCTCTTGCTTGACGAGCCAGACACGCACCTCGATGCCCTCCACAGGCAACAGCTCTATGACACCCTCACCCAGCAGCGTCCCAATATGGCCATCGTCGTTGTCAGCCACGACGAAGCCCTCCCGTCGATCTTCCCCAACAGCCACCGCCTGATGGTGGAAAATGGTTGCGTGCAGGAACTTTGATGTGGAATCTATGTTTTCATGACGCCAATCCAGATCTATTATTCTATACCTATTCCAAACCTATGAAAAAGAAACACCTGTTTTTGCTCCTATCCTTTTTGGCCCTCACATTAGGAGCACAACGCCAGCCCGAATTTTCCACCGCTGGTTTCTTTCAGTTGCCAAATTACGGGCGCGAAGTCTTCTCCATGAATCCCGCCTGGCGTTTTTGCAAAGGTCAGCAGCGCGGTGCCGAGTTGCGTGACTTCGATGATGCAGCTTGGGACGTCGTTTCGTTGCCCCACGGCATCGACTATCTCCCGACGGAAGCCAGCGGCTGTGTCAATTATCAGGGCGTTGTGTGGTATCGCAAACACTTTCGTCCAGAAGCCCGTCTCAAAGGCAAGAAACTTTATCTGCATTTTGAAGCCATCATGGGCAAGAGCAAAGTCTTTCTCAACGGCCATCTCCTGTCGGAGCATTATGGTGGCTATCTGCCCGTCGTGGCAGACATCACCGACGTGGTCGACTGGTCGCGTGAGAATGTCCTGTCCGTGATGACCGACAACAGCAACGATCCGTCATATCCGCCGGGCAAAAAGCAGGAAATGCTTGATTACACCTATTTCGGTGGCATCTATCGCGACTGCTGGCTTGTGGCGCACGACCGTCTTCATATCACCGACCCCAATATCGAAAACACCGTGGCGGGCGGTGGCTTGTTTGTGTCCTACAATCATGTCAGCGACGCCTCTGCCGAGGTGCGCCTGCAATTGCAGGTGCGCAACGAACGCGGTAAGGCATTCTCTGGCATTGTGGAATATCAGCTCTTGCAGCCCAACGGCCGTCAGGCAGCCCTTGTCAATCAGAAATTCTCCGTGAAACCAGGGCAGGCCGTGCAGACCGTCAATCGCCTCACGCTCAAAAAGCCCTCCCTTTGGTCGCCCGAGAATCCGCAGCTCTATCAGCTCCTCGTGCGTGTCCTTGACCAAAAAGGCCATGTTGTCGACGGCTACCGTCAGCGCCTTGGCATACGCAGTGTGGAATTTAAGGGCGCAGATGGATTCTGGCTCAATGGCAAGCCCTATCCCCATCCGCTCATCGGTGCCAACCGCCACCAGGATTTTGCCGTAGTGGGAAATGCCGTGCCCAACAGTCTGCACTGGAGCGACGCCAAAAAGCTGCGCGATGCTGGACTTAAAGTCATCCGTAACGCCCACTGTCCGCAAGACCCCGCCTTTATGGATGCCTGCGATGAATTGGGCCTTTTCGTGCTCGACAACATCCCTGGGTGGCAGTTCTGGAACGACGCGCCAGAGTTTGCCCAGCGCGTTTTCAATGACACCCGTAACCTCGTACGCCGCGACCGCAACCATGCCTGCCTCTGGATGTGGGAACCCATTCTGAACGAAACCTGGTATCCCGCCGACTTCGCTAAGCAAACGCGCGACATCGTCAAAGAGGAATATCCCTTCCCTTACAGCACCTCTGGCTGCGACGCCACGGCCCGCGGCCATGAATATTACGACGTCTTGTTTGCCCATCCCACCAACGGCAACGATGTCTCCGTTACGCAGATGGACAAGCGCATCACGTATTTCACCCGTGAATGGGGCGACAATGTCGACGATTGGAACAGCCACAATTCTCCCAGCCGTGTGGCACGCAATTGGGGCGAGGTGCCGATGCTCGTGCAGGCGCAACACTATGCCAAGCCGAGCTACACCTATACTTCTTACGATGGCCTCTATCGCACCACACGCCAGCACATCGGCGGTTGTCTTTGGCATTCCTTCGACCATCAGCGCGGTTATCATCCCGATCCCTTCTATGGCGGTATCATGGACGTTTTCCGCCAGCCGAAATATTCCTATTATATGTTCCAGTCGCAGCGCGACATCTTGAAAGAGAAGCGTCCGTTTGAGACAGGACCGATGGTACACATCGCCCATGAGATGACCCCATTTTCGCCCAAGGATGTGACGGTCTATTCCAATTGCGAAGAAGTGCGCCTCACTTTCAATCGCGGCGGCAAGCAGTATAGCTATAAAAAGCCCGCAACGAAGGAAGGCATGCCCTCGCCCGTCATCACCTTCAAGGATGTCTACGATTTCATGGCGCTGAAAGCCCTCTCGTGTAAGGGACGCATTGCCGATGAATACCTCTTGGCCGAGGGAATCGTTGACGGAAAAGTCGTGGCTGCCGACACCGTGCGTCCGGTCCTCCGCCCCTCCAAAATCATCCTCTGGATTGACCATGAGAAACAGCCACTTCGTGCCGATGGCTCTGATGCCGTTGTCGTTGTCGCTGCTGTGGCCGACCAGAACGGAAACATCAAGCGGCTCAACAACGACTATATCAAATTCTTCGTGGAAGGCGAAGGCCGCATATTGGGCGGTGCCGACGTAATGGCCAACCCCGTCCCCGTCAAATGGGGAACGGCCCCCGTGCTCATCCAGTCGACCTTGAAACCTGGAAGGATAAAGCTGACCGCCAGCATGCTCTTCGAAGGTTCGCAGAAACCCGTGAGCGGAGTGCTGGAATTTAGCAGCGTTGCAGCCAGCGTCCCGCTCGTCTACGACGCCTCCGAAGCCGCCTCAATTTCCCATACAACAGGCCATGCCCTTGACGTCTCCAGCCAGTCGCCTGTCAATATTCTTGAAGAACAGCGCCGCAGCGTTGAAAACGCCAAGCGCCTCAAGGAAGTCGAACGGCAGCAGGAAGAATTTGGAGAAGACAGAAAATGAAAAGCTGGTGGTTTTACCATTACTAAGTAGGTGGCATTGTTAACGCAGCCTGAATGCCTGCAAGCATCGCCGACCATAGCATTAGTTATAATAAAAGCACTGCCAGAATATCCTCGATGAGGGTATTCTGGCAGTGCTTTTTTGTTGCGTGAGTTGGTCGTCAAAATTATAGGGCGTTCAAAATTGAAATATCAAAGGTTAGCGGTAGCGCCCTCGCAGCGGAGATTTGCACTGGCCCACACAATCGTCTGTTGCGGCGCCAGCATTGTAGCTCACTTTGCTCGCAAAGTGAGGGCCACGAACACGTAGCGAAAAACGTTTGGACCAGCGCCGCGAAGGCCGCCCAAAGAATCGCCCCCCTCACTTTGCGAGCAAAGTGAGCTACAGTGCTTCGCCTCTGACTTTCGCCAAATGTCCGCGCTGCCCCCCTGTCAAAACATTTCATTCCGCCCTTACCACCTTGCTTGCCGTATTGGCTGAAAACTCAGGAGCATATTGGCATTGGGCTGTGGCGATACCGCATTCATAGCTTCCTGCGCGGTTCACGTTGTATTCCTCCGTGAACGTCAGCGTCCCCTTTGGCAGATGGTCGAAATAGCGGGCGATGGAGGCATCGCGCACAGCGCGGTAACTGCCGCGTGTCGCGTTCCAGACATAGCCAGAAAGCGCGTCCCGCACTTCAAAATTGGCAGGGTGGGAGAGTTTAACTGCCACAAAGTCCATGTCGCGCACCGCTTTCAACGTCACCACTTGTCGCACACGTTCGCCAACGCGGAGCGTGGCCTTAGCGGGAAGCGTTGTCCATTGGCCATTTTCCCAACGTTGTATGTGGCGCGAGATAGAAAGGTCGGTGCCGCTCGCCGTGGTCGCCGTCAGCGGTTCGGTAAACTGTGCCGTCACCGTTCCCCAGCTCAACCCCTCCGTTTCCTTGTTCACGATGAGGCGGTCGGCCAGTAGCGGTTTCGCCTCGGCATACGTGTCGCACACATATCCCCATGTCGCGAGCCCCTTCGCCTTTGAGGGCGCGTTGAAGCCCACGAGTTCGCGTCCCTGATAGAGCGAATAAGTCATCGGGCGTTCCGATGTGTTGAGGCTCATCACAGGTTGGCGGTCGTTGTCGGCAGCGAGCAAGGCATAGACGGCATCGGCCGACGTGCGGCCTGCCTGCCACATCTGCGTACGCTTGCTCTGCATCAGCCACAGGCGCATCTCGTCTGCCACCTTTCCGTCCGCCGCGTTGCCCGAAGCGCGTAGCGCCTCGATGGTGGCCACCTGTGCCGGAATGCGGTACCACTGCGAAGAAAATCGCGTGCGTTGCGTGTCGAAATAGCGTCCCAAGGCCGGTGTGCTCACCGTGTGTTCCTTCAGGCTCTCTCGCAGCGTCTTTGCTTCCTTCTTGTCGCCCGTCTTTTGCAAGACAACCGCCAGCATCGCCTTGAAGTCCATCGTGGCTGTCGGCGCTTGCTTCAGTGCCAGTTTGGTGAGCAGGCGCGTAGTCTCGTCTGCCGGTTGGTTGAGCAGAGCGCGGATGTAGAGATAGTTGAGGTGTGCCGTTCCTATATATATGGTATGCTTTTTGCGCTTGGCGCGTGCCACTTCCTCTTTAATCTCGCGTTGCAGGAAGGCCACAGCCTTGTCGAGCATCATGGCCGTTACCTTTTTCGGTGCCATCGTTTGCAGGCGTGCCAGAAGCAGCGCCACGTCGGCCGTGAGATAAACGTTGGCCCGCATGCCCGGATACCAGCACCAGCCGCCCTGAGCATCCTGCAAAGCCTGCAGATGGTCGACTGCCGTTGCTTTGTAGACCGCCATCGCTGGCGCGTCAAACAGCAGGGCCAGCGCCGCCGCCCGTTCCCGTTCCGTCTTCGCCTCGGTCGCCCAAGGCGATTCAGCCATCAACACCTGTTTCAAATCACTATTCCGCGAGAGTGGCGAGGTCCAAATCGCCGCTGAGTCCGCCAAGGCCCGTGCAATGACTGGGTTTTCCTTCGTCAGTTGTTCCGCCAGAAGCAGGGCATAGTAGCGCGTTGCCCATCCCGTGGCACTTTCCTCGTTGGCCGTTGCCAGCGGTGCCAAAACCGACACCGCGCTCCACGTCGGGTTGGAAGTCATCTCCACTGTCAAGCGGCGGTTTTCGGCTTGGCGGCTCCACAACGTGTCAGTGCGCACTTCCGTGCGTCCCGCTTTCGTCATGGCAAACGGAACGCTCACGGAGCGTTCCACGCTGTTGGCCAACACCGGCAACAGATGCTCCTCGCCATCGCTGAAATCTGGCGTTTCGCCCGTGATGCGACAGAGCAGCAGCGAAGCGTTGTCCGCCGTCTCGATGTCGAAACGCTGCACCTGTTCCTCTCCTGCCCGTAGCGTGAATTTCCTTTTTTGCGTCTTGGCACCTTGTCGGCCATCGGGGTCAGCCGTGTGGCAGAAGAGCGTGCCGCGTAGCGTTTTCTCCGTCAAGTTGCGTAGCGTGACAGGCACTGTGAGGCGGTCGCCTTGGCGGACAAACCTCGGCAGCGCCGGTTCAACCATCAGTTCTTTTCGCGCCACAACCGTCGTGTCGAGCCGTCCGTTGTCCATCCCCTTCGTGTGCGCCAAGGCCGTGAAGTTCCACGACGTCAGACACTGCGGCAGGGTGAAAGACAACGTTGCCATGCCGTTCTCGTCCGTCTGCAAAGCCGGAAGGAAGAACGCCGTCTCCGCGAAATTCACGCGGGCTTGGCCGCCGCCAGCCGTTGCGCCTGCTTCCGCCACCTCCGTGGCCGATTCCGGTTGCGCGGCCTCGTCGGCCCTATCGGCGCCGACAGAGATTTCATACTCCCGCTTCATGCTGCCATTGCTGCGCGTGGCGGCGCTGGCCATGAGCACCTGTCCTTTTCCTTGTAGGCGTATCGAACCGAATTTCCTGACGGCATAATCTGTGGTGATGCCATAAGAAGAACTCAGCAATTGTTCGTTCCAAACGGTGAAGGCCATCGTCGGCACCGTTCTCGCCTTCCAAGACTTCTGATAAGTGAGCCAGAGCGCATAGGCAGGCATGTCCGAATAGCGTGCCGTTGGCACGTGGCGTTCGAAATAAAGCGGTAGCGTCCACTTCGAGGTGGCGAAAGCGTCGAGCGACGCATCGTAGAGCCGCGCCATCAGCGAAGCCGTTGCTGGCGTGCCGTCGGCGTTCGTCACCTGTAGGCTCCAAGTCTCGCCCTGTCCCGGTTGCAATGTGCTGCGGAAACTGCGCCAGCGGAGATTTAGGCGTTTTTCCGGTCGCGGACGAATCAGGGAAGTGCTCACGCGGTGGAGCGTGTCGTTTCTGACGAATGCAAAAATCGCCGTCGCCCCGTCGCCCCATTCCGCTTTATAGCAGAGCGGGAAGCGCAGCAGGCGGTTGGAGAACGTCAGCATGCGGTGGTCAACGCGGCGGTTGCCAGCAAAGATGTCGCAGAAGAGCGTCACGCTGTCGCAGGGCGACCCCACCACCACCAAAGCACTGTCGCCGCGCTCCGAAGTGCGTACATAATTCCAAAACGTTTGATGGCCGAAGGGACGCTCGTCGTGTTCCGAGAAGATAACGAAAGTCTGCCTTAGCGTGTCCACTCCCGTCATGGTGATGCTCATGAGATATTCGCCAGAGGGTAGGGCCGCAATCTCTTTCGGCAGGGCCTGACTGCCCATTTTCAGGCGTCCGGTGGCCACGGTGCGTTGGCCTTGCGTCACCTGGAAGTCGGCCTCTCCGTCGAGCGTCTGTCCGTTGTTTCCCGTGTGGGCCACCGTGAAGTGCACCGGCACTTCGCGGCACACCGTCTTTGGGAAATCCGTGGAGAGCCACGACGCTTTGGTGCTGGCAGAAACGAAGCGTGAAGTGGAAGCCGTCTCGCCGTTCTCCGCCGTGACATCAGCCTGGATGGAGAAAAGAGCGAAGCGCAACGGGCGTGCCCCGTCGTATCGGTCTTCGTTGAGGCGCAGTGTCAGCGGAATGCAAAACGTTCCCAAAGAGTCGGTAACGGTTTCCCGCTCCATCGTCTCCCCCGCCTGGCCGCTGCGGTAGTAGAAATAGCTACCTTGTCGGCCGATGGAGTATTTCACGCGGGCGTTCTTCACGGGCAGTCCCGTGAACGTCTCAGCCTTCCCCTTGATGGTGATGGAGTCGCCCAGGCGGAACGCCTCCTGGGGCAGCGATGTGCTGACCGTGAACGTCGGCCGCTTGTATTCTTCTACGCGGAAATTAGTGTAACCGCCGTTGGTGCCTTGCAGGGAAAATATTCCCGGTAGACAGACCGACGGCAGGCGGAAACGTCCACTGACCACGCCAAACGAATCCGTGTGGCACGTCAATCGTGCCAACTCCTGCCCGTTGCTGTCGCGGAGCAGGAAATCCGAACTGAAGCGTGGATGGACCTTTACCTCGTCGCCCCGTTGCGTGTAGACGATGCCACTGAACGCCACTTCCTGTCCCGGCCGGTAGATGGCGCGGTCGGTGAAGAGGTTGACGCTGGTGCTTTCCTTGACAACGTCGTCGGCCTCTCCCAGGGAAAATCCCAACGACAGACTGGGAAGAAACGCATCATCGGGTGTAGAGAGAAAATAGCGCAGATTGCTCCGCGTTGCCTCTCTCTTCACAACGATTTCCCCTTCTGCATCAGCGGTCAGCGTGCGTTGCTGCACGTATTCTCCGTTCTCTCGGCGAAGGATGCGGAGCTTGGCCGCCCTGAGCGGTTGGCCACTGACGGCATCCACGGCCCGCAGGCGGCAGGTGTCGCCCTCCGATGTCAGGCGCATGGCGAAGAGGCGCGAAACATAGGCCGTTTCGCTCGCCACGGCTTTCCCTTCAACGAGCAGTTCCAGACGGTAGACCCCCGTTTCGGGGAAGCGCACCAGCATACTGTCCTCGACAAACGCCCATGCCGGTTTGGCAGCAAATGCCTTGTCGTAAGTCTTCACCACGCGCCCCGCGATGCCCCTCAGCGCTTTCTCGTTGCCCGAAGTCAGGCGTTTGTCGTCGGCTTTGGCGTTGAGCCTCACCAGACGCAACGTCATGTCCTTGGCATTCCTCACCCTGACGGTCAACGCATAGTCCTTCCCTGGCAAGAAACGTTGGCGCTGGAGCGAGAGCGCCGCCTCCGTGTTTTCCTTCTCCTTCACCCAGTGGCGCAACCTTTCCGCCCGTGGCATTTTTCCGTAGAGCGCCAGTCCCTCGCGGGCCAGTGCCACCACCATGCTGTCGGTGGCGTTGCCCGCGTTGCCTTCGCGGTTGGCGTGCGCCACCAGTTCGATATACGTCTCCACGTTCAGTGGCACATCGCGGTAGTCCGCCGCCATCTTCCGCAGCGTTTCCGTCATCGGCAGGCGGTAGGGTGTCAGGCGCACGGTGTCGAGCGCCGAGAGCAAGGCCGCCTCGCGCAAGTGTTTGTCATGATAAAAACGAAACAGTCTCGCCGCCATTGCCCGGCGTTCCTCCTGCGTGAACGCCGCATTTTGCAGCAGCGGTTTCGCCAACACCGACAGCAGATCGTTTTGAAAATATCGACTGTCTTTCCCCGCCACGAAGAGCGGCAGAAAGTTCGTCGCCTTGGCCTGGTGGAGCCTCTCGAAATCGGCCACCGAAGCCCGCAGCAAACCCTTGCCGCGACTGACGGCCGCCGTGTCTCCCCATTGCTTCATGCACAGCTGTCCCGCAGCGGACCGCCACAGAGCGGCGGCCTCTGGCGTCATGCCGTCTGGCCGTCCAGCCGTATCTTCCAGTTGTCTGAGCATCTTTTTCGCACTGTCGGGCGCAATGTCCTGGTGCAGTTGTAGCCGCACCAACACCCCCTTCAGCAATTGGGCCTCCTGGCGTTCAGCCGTCGCCTTCGCCACGATGCGTTCAACGGTTTGCAAGGCCGTCTTCGGTTTGTCGTCGTTCATCGCCGCCTGTGCGTCCTTCCATAGGCGGGCATAGCTTTGGGCTGCGGCCTGTCCCGTCGACAGGCACATCAGGCAAAGCCCCAAGAAGAAATGTCTGATAGGTATCATGGTTGAAAGTTTTTTTCTCATAATTGCAAAGATACGATATAGCCTTGGAATGGGGGTAAGTCGGTGGCTAAAAAAGGGTTAAGCGGAGAGGATGGTTTAAAAGCGCCCCTGCAAGGTAGGATGTTCAAAATTGAAATATTAAGTAGGTAGAGATTGTGCGGGAAAAGCCCTGTCTGCGGCCCTGCGCGGGCTGAAAGCCCAGCAAGTCCCTAGCCCAGGGCAACGCCCTGGGTGCCATGTCCTCATTTCCTACGCCCTGTAAGGGCAAAAGTAAAAGCCAACCGTTCGCCCATACTTTTGCCCTTACAGGGCGTAGATTTTTATGCACTGATACCCAGGGCGTTGCCCTGGGCTGTGGACTGACTGCCCTTTCAGGGCGCTCGCGGCGAAGGTTGCGGACTGACTGCCCTTTCAGGGGCAGCGGTACCGCACTTGCCATATTTTGGCTCAAAACCGTGCAGAGATTCTTTTCAATTTTGAACACCCTACCTTTCAGGGGTCTCCACCTCTTTACCCCTCCAATTTCCCAATTATAAACCTCCCACCCTTAAAACTGTTCGTAATCAGAAAAAAAATCCGCTATAAAAGATAAATTATGTAACTTTGTAGGCAAATTGGCTAACAGGCTCTTAACGGGAACTGTGGCGTAATATAGAACACCTACACATATATAAATATGTCTGTTGAAATCAGAAAAGTAACCAGCAAGTCGGAACTCAAGCGCTTCATCCGCTTCAACTACGAGTTTTATAAGGACAACCCCTATTCCGTCCCCGATCTTTACGACGATATGCTCAACACCTTCTCGCCCGAGAAAAATGCCGCCTTCGAATTTTGCGAGGCCGACTATTTCTTGGCCTACGACGAGAATGGGAAAATCGTCGGACGCGTGGCGGCCATCATCAACCGTCGCGCCAACGAAACGTGGAATAAGAAGTGCGTGCGTTTCGGATGGATTGACTTCATCGACGACCTCGAAGTGAGCCGTGCTCTTATCGACACGGTGAAGGCTTGGGGCAAGGAGCGTGGCATGAACGAAATCGAGGGCCCGCTCGGATTTACCGATATGGATGCCGAGGGTATGCTCATTGAGGGCTTCGACCAGCTCTCCACGATGGCCACCATCTACAACTATCCTTACTATCCCGAGCACATGGAAAAACTCGGACTGGTGAAGTCGGCCGACTGGGTGGAAATGAAAATCTATGTGCCTGAGGAAATTCCCGAAAAGCACCGCCGCATCTCTGAAATCATCAGCAAGAAATATGGGCTCCACGTGCGCAAACTCACCAGCAAGAAAGAAGTGCGCCAATCCGGCATCGGCCATGAAATCTTCCGCCTCATCAACGAGGCTTACGCCCCCCTGTTTGGCTTCTCGAAGATGACAGAGCGCCAGATCGACCAGTATGTCAATATGTACGTGCCTGTGCTCGACCTTCGCATGGTGACACTCGTGGAAAACGAAGCTGGCGAACTTGTTGCCGTCGGCATCTCAATGGCTTCGCTCTCGCGTGCCCTTCAGAAAGCCAAGGGCCGTCTGTTGCCCTTCGGATGGTTCCATTTGCTCAAGGCGCTCATGTGGAAACGTCCGAAAACGCTCGACCTCCTGCTCGTGGCCGTGCGTCCCGACTATCAGGGAAAGGGTGCCAACGCCCTGCTCTTCACCGACCTCATCCCCATTTATAGAAAGATGGGATTTGAATATGCCGAGAGCAATCCCGAACTGGAAGTCAACGACAAGGTGCAAAACCAGTGGCAGTATTTCAAGACGGAACAACATAAGCGCCGCCGCTGCTTCAAAGGCTCTGTATAAGTAGGGGGGCAAAATACGGGAAAATAAGGTTGGTAAAGTGGCGCCAGCGCCCCTGAAGGGAACAGCGGCACCGCAACAGCTATGCTATTTGGCTCAAAATCAAGATTGGTAAAGAGGCGCCAGCGCCCCTGAAGGGGGCTCATATTTAGGGTAGGGGCTTGCCCCTACCTCTTGGGGCCGATTAATGAACCTCGCCCCTGTAAGGGGCTCATATCTCGAATCTTATTGCGGGGCAAGCCCCGCCAACGATATGCGCCCCTTACAGGGGCAGCAGCGAGAATCGATGAGCTGCGGCGGGAGATAGGGGCAAGCCCCTATCCTGGAATATGAGCCCCTTTCAGGGGCAGCCGCGCCGCAACCGCTTCGCCCCAGTCCCTCGCCGCCCAAAAATTCGTTTAATTCGTTGTTACGCCGTCTGAGGCCAACCCTAAAATTCGTTGTAATGCGGCGCCCAAAATATATTTCGTTGTCCCGCCCCAATCCATTTTTACAACTTTTCGCAACTCCCCGCCGCATTATCTTAAAAATCCCATAACTCCCCGTCCCACGGCTCTTTTCCCTCTCCTTCATCCTCACAGCAAAACGCAAAAAACTATTTCCTAAGCACTTAATATAATGTTTTTTGAAAAATTTTTCTTGATTCCCTATCTGATTTAAGACAAAATTAATAACTTTGCCCTCAGACAATTAAAAGCCATATCCATTCTAACTTGAAAATTGTCCAGCTCATAGAACAAATCTATCTATAAATAATAAATTAATAACCTATGAAGAAAATTACTTTTCTGCTTTCGTTGGTATTCGCCTTTTTTTGGGGGGGTATAACGGCAAGTGCTCAGGTGCAACTGGGTGAAGCACTTGATCGCAGCACATGGAGCGTTTCGGCTTCAAGTTGGTGTTACGATTCTGGTACAATTGGTAATATTACCGATATCAAGGACGGTAAGACTAACACTTATTGGCATTCAAACTGGAGCGCAAGCGGCACTGGTTTAGGCGGTTCTATGCCAGAATACTTTATCGTTGACCTCGGTGAAGTTAAGGAAATCAGCGGTTTTGGTTACGTGCCAAGAAATGGCGGTAATGGTCAGTGTACCTCCTATAAAGTCTATGTCAGCGAAACACCGTTTGACGATGTTACTATCCCTGCTACAGAAGCGTCTCATAAGGACGCTGTCAAGAATAAGACTGGCGAAGTGAAAGCTGGCACCATGTCTTGGGATGGCGGTTACAAACAGACAGACGTGGCTTTTGATGCCAATGTGATGGGACGTTATGTTTTGTTCGTAACATTGGACAGTGATGGTCAAGATCCTCACAAATGGGCCAGCTGTGCAGAGTTCTACGTTTATGCAGCTTACAACACAAAGGCTGGTTTGTCTAAGGAAATCAAAGAACTCCAGTATGTAGTTGACAACAGCGGTGTGAATCCTGGTCAATACAGTGCTGCTAATTCCGCTGCCATCGCTACGGCTATTGCCAAAGCCCAGGCTGTGCTTAACACAGAGGGTGCTACGATGACTCAGTATGGTGAAGCCTTGAATACGTTGAAGGCAGAAACAAATGGTCTTGTTGTTGTGAATCCGCTTGAAGCTGGCTATTACATGATTGTCAGCGGTTTCAAGGCATTTGAAGAACAGCAAAAAGTTGAAAAGGCCATGTATGCAAAGGCTGGTGCTCCAGCTTGGAAAACTCTGGACCAGAAAGACGGTTCACAATATTGGCAGTTGAAGGCAGTTGAAGGCGGTTTTGCGCTCTACAACCTTGGTCGTGAAAAATACATTTCTGGCGTTGGCGCATTAGGCGATGAAACGGTGTTGACGTTCGATAACCTCACAACTCCTGGTGATTTTAATATCAAGAAAGGAAGTGAAGTTTTTCATGCATTAGGTCACAACAGCGGTGCTGGTGTAGAAAACAATCTTACAGGTTGGCCTGGTAATTCTGGAACTGCTTCTGCTTGGGTATTTAGAAAAGTCAATTATGAAGATATCTTACCTTTGGTTAAAGAGGGCTTGACAGAGTATGCTGATGCTCAGCAGGCAACTGTGGAAGGCTATCATAAAGCAGACCCAGGATTTTTGTCAGATATATCAAGCGTGACCGCTGTTATTGACAACGCAAAGGCCAACAGCTCGTCTGCAACAACGATTAAGGCTATTGTAGATTTCAGAGATGCTTTGGCTTCGGATGTACAGAATGCTTTGAAGGCTTTGACAAAAAATCCTGTAACAGAAGGATATTATCAGATTGTCAGCGGTCTTAAGGCTTTCAAAGAAAAACAAGGCGTAGAGAAAGCAATGTATGCCAGTGCTTCTGCTCCAGCTTGGGGTACTCTCAATGGTAATGATGCAACTCAATATTGGTATTTGAAGCAAGTTGAAGGTGGTTTCACTGCCTATAATGTTGGCCGCGAGACGTACATTGCAGGGGTAGGTGCCGTTTCAGACGCTGCTGCAACTCTGACGTTTGCTGACCTTTCTGGTTATGGTGAATTTAATATCAAGTTAGGTGCTAATAGTGTTGCTGATAAATTGAATATAAGTAAGGCAACAATGAGTGACATTATTAATGATGTTGATAAAGGTTATAGCTATAAGTATTTTGTAGATATAGCAAAGTTCTTTAATGTTTCAGTAGATTACATTTTAGGTTTAACCGATGTTGCCACTAATGATAAAGACTTAAAGTTTGTTTGTGAGTATACCGGGCTTGATGAAAAGAGTGTTAAATATCTTAATAAAGTCAATGAAGAAATTATTAGAAATTGGGATTTATCGGAAGAAGAGTTTGTCGCTTTAGGTGAAGATGATGAGGAAGATTATAATTTACAAGAACAAATAAATTATCATAATAGATATTTAATCAAACATTTCAAAGCATTAAATGAATTAGTATCGTTTATTGCTTATATGTTATTACCAGAACATACTTTAGATTCTTTTATTCATCGTTTGCTTTATTTAGAAGACTATGTACTAAAATATAAAACTGATAAAAAAACAGGAAGTAATAAAAACTCAATGCAAGAACTTTTTTTGAATGCTGAGTTATATATAATTGAGCAAGAATTTAATAAAAAAATCTATGATATATTTAATGTTGACGAATTGAGAAATGATATAAGAAATACTGATGAACTTAAAAAATCAACTTATGACATCATTGATGAAGTTGATAACATTCTAAATAATAGGTGTTAATGATTATGTCTAAACAATATGAAACACCAGTTTGTAGGAATAAAGGCACTGCTTGCGGTAGCCGAAGTCCTTATTGAGCTTATTTGTGCCGTACTTGCCGTCGCCGAGAAGCGGATGACCGATTGAAGCGAAATGTGCCCTGATCTGATGAGTTCTGCCCGTCATAAGCTCGACCTCAACAAGGCTTAGCTGTTTATCGTAATCTCTGCCG
>OQVT01001473.1_pt1 | contig 14826 bp, 28 predicted proteins | sample 1691561 | NCBI WGS metagenome assembly OQVT01 (sample SAMN03418260, study PRJEB22391) | human gut metagenome | biome: human-gut; feature: organic feature; material: feces | host: Homo sapiens | place: Tanzania | collected 2013-01 | reverse complement strand
TCACACCTAAAGAGTACACAACTAAGCGTGGCAAGAAGCTGTCAATGCACCTTGTAGCCGTTTTTCAGCAGTTCATTGGCGATGCAGGCCGCAAGAAACGTTTTACCGGTTCCCACAGGACCGTAGAACAGGATTCCAGCGCCTTTCTTGCAGCTGACGTGGAAAGTATCGGCATAATTTTTCGCCGCTGTAATCGCCATTGTGGGCGTGTCAGCGTCAGCGGAATCGAATGTGCATTTCCGCAGCTCCTCGAATCCCTGGAAGCAAACGCTCCGGTTCCGGCTGATGACCACGTCCTTCTCCCGCTCCCTGGCCCTGTCCAACTCCGTTGGGCATTGGCACCAGCAGCGGACCTTCCGGGGCACTTCCCCCTCGAATGGGAGCTGGATAACGGTTTGCCGCTTGCCACCACAGATTTTGCAGTGGAGCAGTCCGTCCTCCGCCAGATACTCGGTATCGGTTTCGGCGGCTTGCTCTGCCTTGGCGGCAAGGGTATCAATCATGGCTTCCGCAAACTCGTTCCGGGGTTTTGGTTTTGGCATTACCCCGTGGAGCTGCTGCATCCGGTGTTGCAGTTCCAGCAGCTCCTTGGCCTCGTCAGCGTTCATCGGCGCTCACCTCCTAGAAATATTTCACCAAATCATCATCCGGCGGGGTGTAGTTCCCACGGTTCCCAGCGCCGTTGTTCCCACGCCATTCTGAGCGTTCCCATGTCCGTACAGCGGCTTTCCAGTCCCGCATAGGGTTCTTTCCTACCATCCAGCCTTTGGAGGCGTAGAAGTCCACGAACGCCTCTGGATTAATGCTGTTTCTCCGTTCTTGGCAATAGGCCGTTACTTCGGCAACGGTTGGTGGAACAAACCGCTTTGCTTTCGGCTTCTTCGGCAAGGATTTTGGGTCGCAGCACTCGTCAGAGTGCCCTATACAATCCGTTAGGATTGTATTATTAACCTCTCCTATACTATCCTTACCTAATCTATCCTTACCTGTGGCAACCATTTGGCAACCATTTGGCAACCGTCCGGCAACCATTTGGCAACCGTCCGTATATGAGCCGTCATCTGCAATACCCAATTTTGCAAACTCTTCACGGAAGTTTGTGGGGTTATATCTGTCTTTTCGCAGCGTATTGTGCATTCTCCAGTGCCGAATGACAATCACGCCGCTTTCAAATCGAATGATGAATTTCTTCACCATAAGCACCTTCAAATCGTCAAGGCTTGCGTGTGCCTTGAATAGAGCATTCTGAATCTGGTTGTTAAAACCATCATCGTCAGCGCTTTGGTTCAGGTGGAAATAGAGGGCTTGTGCAGAAGCGGAAAGCTCGATGAACTGGTCACTATCCGTGACTTTTTTGGAAAACATGCGTCGTTCAGCCATCGTTACCGCCCTCTGCCATGGAATACCTCGCAAAGCTTGTCCGCTCGCCGTACCGATTCTTTCCGGTGACGGTTTCGGCCTTGATGGGCATTCCCGCCTTTTTCAGGTCAGAGACCCGGGAAGCAAGCCGCATGATGCCGTATTCCTGCACCGCTTCCAGGCTGGTGATGGAGCCGTAGTCCCGCAAATGCCGGAGAATGCGTTCACACTGAGTCACCGTGATACCTCCTTGATGCTGACAGAAATATAGTCCTGGTCATGGAAAAAGTAGCTAACTCCTTGCAGCCATCGTCTATTGTCGTCCTCGATAACACGGCCCTTCATCGCATCAACAATCATCTTGCCCATAGCGGCGTGATTGTCGATGTCAAGCCTGTCATTCCACAAAATCGTAACGGTAACCGGCCTTTTGAACGGAACCCGCCTGACATTCTGCTCGTCCATTGCCACCCTGGTAAGCCAGTGCCAGTATTCTGCATCTCGCTTTCGAATGGACCAGTGTTTTCCTGCGTAGTAGGCGTTCAATCCGTATTCTTTCGCCCAACGTTTTTGCTCAGATTTGCTCTCTGGATATGGAATTCTAAAGCTTTCATTTGCCATTTTGTTTTCTCCTTTCTTTGGAGTTGCGGTTTGACCGCCAACCGCAAAGGGCTAGGAATCAAGAAATCACAATATAGCCGTCCATGCCCGCAAGGGCCGATTCCAGATACGCCTTGATTCTGCGCATAGCGGAAATCTTCCATGCGCCGCCGTCCGCCTCATAAAGGGCACACTGAATGCCGTTTCTGTCCTGCATACGGAAAATGTACAGGCTTTCCGGCTGCTCCACCTCAATGAAGGTACGGTAGGCAACCAGCGTAACAGGGTTCGGAATGACCGCTTCACCCTTCTTGGCAATGCCAACCTTCACCGTGGCTTTCTGTGTAACGCCATCATCCCCATATTCTGCAATCGTGCCGCTTTCCACGGTTCCGGCGAATTTGAGCAGCAGTCCCCGGTCGTCGTTGGGCAGGAACTTGGACTGAAGGGCAATACAGAAAGATTCATGGTCAATCCAGCGATTAAAACCAAATTCCGGCACATTTGCCGTAACTTCCGCAATGTATTCCCTTTCCCGGTTCGCATTCAGAACGGAATACATTCTGACTTTCGTAGGGCTTACAACGTGGATAAACATGGAATCCCCCCAATTCGGCCCCATGTTGTCCACGTTGGACTTGATATAGTCCACCAGGCTTTCCAGGGTGGAAAGCTGGATAGGCTCCGCAAGGGGCGTATAATCCACCCGGTGCAGCGGCTTATCTGAATAGGTTTCGTTGCCGATTTCCTGGACAACGGGGGCAGACAGGCCCACAATGTACTGCAATGCTTCTTTAATCATGATTTATTCCCCTTTCTTATTTCGCAATAGCTTTCCGCATATCGATGACAACGCCTTTCGGCTCTTCGATGATTTCCCCGGTATCAGGGTCAACGGGAATATCTGCCACGTCATCAACGGACAGCTGCCCCTTGACCTGGGCGTGTCTGCCGTACTCTTCGGCGTACAGTTCTCCGGTCTTCAGGTTCTTGCCGATAGCAAAGGCCGTCTGCATGGGAGACTGTGCGGCCAGCTTTTCGGACACCTTCACGGCGCAGGAAACATCGTCCCGGGCCTCGTTCTGGGTGAACTTCAATTCAATGCTGATTTTCCGGCAATCCTTGAAGGGCGTGTTCGGGTCAGCCAGGTTTTCTACGACCCGCAGGAACGATTTTTCAAACTGTTCCTGAAGCGCACCGCCTACCATTTCCTGCAAAGAGATTTTTTCCATTGTTTATCCTTCCTTTCTGAATGTGTACTGTCAATCTTTTATGGTAAAGATTGATTTTTCCGGCTTAGAACGGCAATTGTGCGTCATCGTCTTCCAGCTCTGCGAAGTTCGCCGCAGGGGCGGGAGCCGGATACGCCGGAGCGTTGTACCCGTTGTCAGCCCCAGAGCCGCCAGCAGAGCCGTTTTCCTTGCCCCCGCAGAAATAGACACTGCTCACAAGAATCTCCGCATAACGGCGCTTCTGGCCGTTCTTGTCTGTATACTGCCGGATTTGCAGTCTGCCTGTTACCATAGCCATCTGACCCTTACGGAAATACCTTTCCACGGTTTCAGCGGTGGAACCCCAGGCAACGCAGTCCAGAAAATCCACTTCCTTCTCACCAGTCTGGGAGTTCTTAAAATCCCGGTCACAGGCAACAGAGAAACTTGTCACGGCCTTCCCTGAACCGGTTCTCCGCAGCTCCGGGTCTCGCACCATGCGTCCGGCAATGGTGATGGTGTTAAGCATTATCCGTTGCCTCCTGGGGGATGACTTCGCCGGTGGTGGGGTCTACAGGAACAGGCTGGCTGGTTGGCTCTGCATTCTGGGAAAGACCTTCGGGGTATTCATCCGCCTTATTCACAATATCGGATTCTACAATTCCGAATTCCTCTGCAACTGCCAATCCCTTGTAAGAATTCGGAAAAGCTTCTCTCAACGCCTGACATTTCGCAACTTTGCGAATCATCGTCGCTGGCTTTTTGGACCACTGGCTGTTGAGCGTACCGTCTGCCTTTTTGCCGGCGTATTCGTCAAACGGGACCTCGATATGCGTGGGGTGCGCACGGTCTTTTCTATAGACGCTGGCCCATCCACCAACGATTTTCTCGCCGGGAAGATAGAACGTACCCTGTGCCCGGATGGTTTCTCCGGTTTCATCGTCAAGCAGGATAATCCCGGACTCCATACCGTCGTACTGGGGGTTTTCGTCTGCGCGCTTCATGTATGCGTCAACGCCGACAACCATTGTTGCGGGTTCATTGCCATACTTGATGCAGTAGGCCTCTTTCAACCACGGGTTCAGTCCAGAGAACTTACACATGTTGATGAACATTGCAATTTCCTGAAGCGAAACCTTGTCTTTATTCCCAGAAACGAGATAATCCCGCACAATATTGGGGGTAAGCGTAACCTCCATCCCGTTTACCATAAACGATGTTGACTGTTCTTTCTTAGCAGGCTTTTTCGCCACATTAGCGGCGTTCTGAATGATATTTGCCATTTTTTAATTTTCCTCCTTCGTTTTGTTGAACTTAAACGGTCTACATTCCGAAACTTTGAAGTATTCTTCCGGGATTGCCCCGTGTTCTTTCTCCCACTTCTCCCTGTCAAAAGTGGACCGCTTCTGGCTCTTCCAGCTGACGGAATACCCGCCGTAAAACCCCTTTTCTGCGGCTCCCAAGGTCTCCATGACCCTTGCTTGTGCTGCCTTTTTCTTTTCTTCCAGCTCTTTGATTTGCCTAGAGCATTCGTCCAGAATCGCAAGGTCTGCGGCGCATCTGGTCAGGTCTACATCCTCTGCGTTCGGGTCGCTCACCAGGAACGTAGCGTTCAGGGCATCCACCGTGGAATCCATGCCGTCAATTTCCGGGGGCAAATCGTTCTGAATCATTTCCCAGAAATTTTCCTCCGCCATTTTCAGGGCGGCAAGTTCGGCCTCGTCACGCTCGATTGTAAAAACCTTGAACTCAATGCCAAGTACAAGCACGGCCAAGTACCATCTGTCCAGACCGGATATGAGAAGATAATGGCACGCTTGAACGTAGTAGTTCGCAGGATATTCACCATTCTTGAACCGTTTCAGGTTCAGAGCGTTGGTGGTCTTGATTTCCAGCCCCGCCCGTTCTCCAATTACAAGCCGGTCATAATTGGCGTGGGCGTAGGGCATATCATCTCGGAACACGGTATAGTTCTCACGGCGAACCTTCTTGCCGGTTTTCTCCATGAACCGGTGGGCAACATAGTCCTCCAAGTCCGTACCAAGCCGGACAGCCTCTTTTCCGGAAATGTCCTCCGGGATGACCTTCCCGGTTTTCTCGGCCCACAGGGCATATGCGGACTTGTGGGGGTTCAGACCCAGGATTGCGGCGGCATCGGAGCCGCCGATTGTGGAGGCACGGAGGTTTTCCCATTCCTTCTTGCTCATGTTGGCGGTAGGGATTTTTCGCAACATATCACTCCACCTCCGCAGCCTCGTTGAACTCCTCCATCGCCTCAATGCAGCTCAGGTGATAGAATTCATCGTGCTTCGCAATGTAAATCACCTTGGAATCCGTGATAGGGGAGCCGCAGCGTTCGCATACCGGGAACCTGGAGAGGTAATTGTCCCAGTCGGATTGTCGCTCGTCTTCCTGCCTCCAAGGCTCGTAGCATTCTGGGATGTTCATTTTTGTACCTCCCTTGCCACCTGGGTAATGGCCCCGGCCATAGCCACACCGGCAACGGCTACGGCATACCCCATGGGGACGGCCCCGGTGCTACCCAGGATTGCCGCGGCCCCAGCGGTTGCCATCATGCCCGTTGCGACGATTATGCTTTCCATGCACGGCCCCTGATTGGCCGCAGGGAAAGGGGAGCGGTTGGCTCTGCAAGCCATAGCTACGGCCTCGTCCATTTCCAGCTCGTACCGCCGGTCGCTCTGCCGCTTGCTGATGCGTTCCCGCATGGCGGCGATTTCCTCCGGCGTTGCGTCTTTGATGCTCATGTTTCATCCTCCGTTCGATATTTCAGCTCCAAGGCCTCTTCCGTCCAGCCCTCCGCCCGGAGCTTTTTCCCGTGCTTTTCCAGGCTCCTGAGCTTGTACATATACTGCTTCCGGCGGTTGATAAGGGCCAGCTCCTTTTTGGCAAGCTTTACATCCGGGGAAGCTTGCAGACGGGCGATTTCAGCCTCTACCAGCTCGTCAGGCGTGACCTTGCGACGGCTCATTTGGCTTTCTCCCTATACGGAGCAACATCGCAGTCTCGAACAATCTGTTCCAAACCGTCATCCGCTTCGTAAATGTTTTTTCCGGTTCCGATGTATTTGAGAGTTACAACAGAGCCGATTTTGAAATGGTGGATGCAGTCTGAGCTTCTGTTCCACACGATAATGAACTTGTCCCCAATCTTTGGCTTGCTGGCTTCTTCTGGCTTGTCAGCCGTCTTCTTGAACAACCGTTCAACGGCGATTCTTGCGCCCTCTGCCATGCTGAACTTGTCCTTCGGGTTGCACCGGGCGTTCTCCACCTTGACCACCTTGCCGTCCTTGACAAGCTCTGCTACGGTCAGCCGGTCGTGGAAGTGGACGGAAACGGAGAACTCCGGATTCTCCAGCTCGGCAAGGCCAGAAATCCAGTCCTCGATGAACGACCACTTTCCGGTTGTATTAGGGAAAATGCTTTTAACGATAAGCAAAGCATCATCTCGATATTTCGCTTCCTCAAACTGGTAGACCGCACCCAGAGTTTCTTCCACAACCTTTGATACGGTCAATGTTTTGCCAAGGTACTTCTCCATTGAATCGACAAAACGAGGGCTTGCGGGCCGTTCACTCACAATCCGCACCTTATCTCCAACCTTATACTTCGCCATATAAATCTCCTTTCACAGTTCCGGCTTCACGCCGTATTTTTTTAAAAACCATTCTTCGTAGGCCCCAATATCGGCCATTACAAAGGCCAGGGCCAGTTTGCCTATGTCCCGGATTGCTGCCTGGTGGGAAAGCTCTGCCTGTATCGCTTGCAGATTCTCTCCGCCCGCATCAGGAACTCGTCCGCCTTTGGGCTTACCAGGCTCCCCGCCAGAGCACTGCTCACGGTGGTCTTGCTGATCGTGAAGCCCTCGTTTTCCAGCTCCTGAATGAGCCAGCCGTAGGTCAGCTTGTTCATGGTCACGGTCATGCGAATAAACATCGCTTTCTGCACCCGCTCTCGGGGTGTCCGGGGCATGGTTGCCTGGGTTTCCAACTTTCAAAACACTCCTTCCTTTCTTGGTGAATTTGAACAAAATTCAGAAAAACGGTTGCTTTTCTGAGTAGCGTATGCTATATTGGTTTTGCTGAAACAAATAAACCATTCGCCACTCGCCGGAGCCGGAACTTCTGAAAAATGGGGTTCCTGCCCCGAGGATTTTTGTACTCATTTTTCGTGAACTGGTGTTCATGTGCTTAGTATAGCTTACATAGTATACTTTGTCAACACAAATTCACATCAAAGGTTTATTTTGTCACAATGCACAATATGTATGGAGTGATAAGGCTATGTTCTACACTAAATTTGTGAAACTTTGCAATGAGCGCAATATCAGCCCGTCAGCGGTGGCCGAACAAATAGGTTTGTCCAGGTCCGCAAATACAAAATGGGGTGCTGGGCAAATCCCAAGGAAAGCAACCATGCAAAAGATTGCCGACTATTTTGAAGTTCCGATTTCTTACTTCTATGACGAAACGGAAGAAAAAGAAAAAGCCCCGGTTTCCAATAAGAAAACCGAGACCCTTTTGAAATTGATTGAAATGCTTACTCCAGAGAATCAGGATCGTTTGATTGACAACATTTCTGCGATGCTAAAAGAGCAGTAGCCAACGCAATAATCCTATCCTGATTCGCTTCTGTCAACCGTTCAAACATTTCAATGATTTCTTCTTGCATTTGCAACCGCTCCCTTGCTTTAATTTGCTATCGAATGTTTGTTTGCATATGGCCTTTTGGTTATAACACTGATATAGTCCAATAAAGCGGACTATATCAATGCCCGGCCACCGTGCCACAAGTGGCCGGGCCGCCGCCGGTGTGGTGTGTCCCTCGCCGTTGGCTTGACATAATGGTACATGATTGTCGGATTCTCGTAAATATTTTGCTGGGTAATCCGGTGCTTGTAAAAGAAATATGCCTGTCTTATACAGAAATGTGGGGTGAAATCATGGTGGAAAAGACAATTATACAAAAAATCAATCCAATTTGTGAAAACTTGCCTAAAAAGATGAAAATGGTAAAGGAACAGCAGAGAAAGACAAACCAGCAAATAATTGATAGCACCGGGATAAGCGAATCTACGGTGAAAAAATTCTTTTCCGGACATTTGAACGGCCCCAGTATTTATGATGTGACGGCCATAGCAATTGACTTGGGTCTGTCTCTTGACGAACTCATGGAGCTTACACCGCCAAAAGACGATAATGAAGACGAACTCACTAAATTGAAGATTGAGCTCGCCCACAAAGAGGAACTGCTCACCGAAAAAGAGAGAATTGTATCCGTTTCGCAGGAGCGTGTGCGGGCAATGCAGAGAGAACTATACCATGTGCGCAGAGATTGGCGTTCCGTAGCGTATGCTGCCTGTACTATGGCGGTACTGCTAGGGTTCTTTTTAATGATATACGTTATCCTGGATGCCCGGAATCCAAACATGGGCCTGTTTCGGCGGCGGGAGATAAGCCCCATCGTTTATGTTGCGGCGTTCTCAATCGTCCTGGTTCTGTTCGTGATAGCACATTCGCTCGTTAAGAAAAAAGTTGGTGATAAAAATGCAGATGATACCAATTGATTTATCAGCCCTGACAGCCTCGGAACAGCGGCAGTTTACGGAGAATCCGTCTGTCCTAAGCACGGACTGCGATGTGGTCTGCTGCCTATATATGCGGTACTCATCAGACAGGCAAACAGAGCAGTCCATTGAAGGGCAGCTTCGGGAGCTGCTGACATTTTGTCAGCAACACAGATACCGGGTCTCCGCTATCTATGTTGATCGGGCTATATCCGCTCACGCAAGCATGGAGAAAAGACCGGCATTCCAGCAGATGTTATCTGACAGTTCCAGAGCGGCTTGGAAAACGGTTTTGGTTTACAAGCTAGATAGATTTGCCCGGAACAGGGAAGATGCTGCTGTAGCCCGTATGCGGCTCCGTAAGAATGGTTGCAATGTGGAATCAGCCAAGGAAAGTATCTCCAAGAACCCAGAGGGTGTTATTCTGGAATCCATCCTGGAGGGCATGGCAGAATACTATTCCCTGGAACTGTCACAGAAAATCACCAGGGGAATGAGGGAATCGGCCCTCAAAGGCCAAGCTGTAGGCGGCTCTGTTCCTCTTGGGTATAAAATAGAAAAGAAAAAATGGGTGCTAGACCCTCTCACCGCTCCGCTGGTGTCGGAAGCATTCACCCGCTACGCAGACGGTGAAACTGTGGCTGATATTTGCTCTGACTTCAACGCCAGAGGCTACCGCACAGCCAAGGGAGCGCAATTTAATAAGAGTAGTTTCAAAAACATTTTCCGCAATGAAAAGTATATCGGTGTATACAAGTACCGGGATATAAGAATGGAGGATGCCTTGCCAAGAATCGTAGAGGATGATGTGTGGCGCAAGGTGCAAAGCCGCCTGAAAGTCAATGAGCAAGCCCCAGCCAGAGGAAAAGCCAAAGTGCCGTATCTATTGGCAGGAAAAATTTTCTGCGGACATTGCGGCTCTCCGATGGTCGGAGAGTGCGGCAGGGGGAAAGGTGGAAAAACCTACAATTACTACTCCTGTGCCAATAGAAAACGGAACGGCGGCTGTGACAAAAAACCAGCCCCAAAGGACTGGATAGAAGATGTAGTAGCCAATGATGCAATAAATGTTCTGACGGACGAAGTAATTGAATATGTTGCCACCACCGCCGCCCAGCAGTCCGAAAATGAAATCCAGCAGAATACCAACATCCCGGCCCTACAAGCGCAGATAGCCGAAACAGACCGCAAAATCAAAAACTTGCTAAAAGCCCTGGAAGCCGCCTCCACCGCCCCGGATGTTCTGGTAGCCAGAATTGCCGACCTGGAATCCCAGAAAAAAGGCCTCACCGCCCAGCTGTTCGAAGAAAAGAAAAGCGTGATACCCCTCACCAAAGAAATGGTTGTTTACTTCCTGGAAAGCGTTCGTTCCCAGGTTCTGGACTTGGAAACACAAAAGCCCATGCTGTTCTCCCTGCTGATAAACTCCGTCACCGTCTACGATGATGAACCAGGGTACATGAAATTCGAAACAGCCTATAATCTTACGCAAATACCCGCAAAAACATATAGAGTTCCAACTTCCGGAATATGTAAGTGTTCGGATATGGGGCTGATAAGTCCACCATTGGACGCAAATCCGAACACGATAACCGTCTTCGGAATGATTTTCGTCCAAACCAGAAAACACGCCTTGCCGTAATTGGCAGGGCGTGTTCTTTTTTTCTTGGATAAACTGGCTGGAATCGGGCTGGTTACTTTTTATACATCCCCTGCAAAACCCCAACCCTTTCGGCCTCGGCGATGAAACGCTTGTGCAGATGTTCGTACCTTGCCATCATGTCTGCGGGGAGTTCACCTTTCTTCTGCCGGTAGGCCTCAATCATACGAACCACATCCTTATGCAGAAGGCTCATGTGGTTCATCTCATCTGCGGAAAGCTTGTGAAACAGCTCGACTGTTTCTGAGTCAAAGGCCGGGTATTCAAGCGCCTCTTCTGCATAGGTGTGCGCGTCATCCAGCTCTTTTTCTATGTGCTCCATAAGTCTCTTGATTTTCCTCATTCTTATGCTCCTTCCTGGATATACGCATACAGCGTGTCCAATTCCTTCTTCCCAATCTTAATGGTGATGTTGACCACGGGAATTTTGATTGGCAGCGGTTCTGCGCCCATGTAAGGTTTCGCCGCATTGTAGAGTTTGTCAATATCCACCATGTTTCGCTCTTTATCGAAAACGCCCAAGGCAGAGACAACGGGATTCCCAGCGTATTGGGCAATGATGTTTGGGATGTTTGCGGTCAGAAGGCCACCAGCGCCAGCGACCAGCACACGGTCCCACCCGTTAAGGCTCGGAGCAATATCCCGGTCAATGAATTTTGCAATGCCGGATTGCACAGTTTCCATTGGAATCATATTTGTTCCTCCTTGAAAAATATGGGGCGGCAATTGCCGCCCCCTTGGCTATGCTTAGTTCCCGCAGCAACCGCCGCACTTGGGCAGGGGGTTGTAGAGGGCCTGGGCAGTGGTGGTGGTTCCGGTGGTCACATCGGCAACCATCTTGGGGTAGAACGTAGCGTTTGCGTAGGTGACAATGGAGTTGTCGCCGCAGCAGCGCCGCTCCGCCTCAATCTGGATTTCCCGGGACAGGTCGCTCTTGACGGCGGCAATGTCCTGACGGGCCAGAACGAAACTATCCTCTGTGCGCTGATTGTGTACAGCCTGGTCGCACAGGGTCTTCCGAATCTCCTTCAGCTGCCCATCGATATAGGCGTACATCTCCAACGCCTTCTGGTCGTTGTAGGTGTTCGCCTTAAGCAGAGCGATTTCGGAATCCTTCTGTGCCAGCTGCTGTTCCCGGTCCAGCTCATACCGGCTGACCGGCATATTCTCGCTGCATCCGCCCCATCCCATGCCCATAGGCATAGCGGGAGCGTTCCCACGGTTTCCCAATGCCAGAGCGCCAAGACCGCCCATAGCGTTCAGGACACCCAGGGAGAGGCCCGCAATGCCCGTACCAAGACCGGCACCGGCAACGCCCTTACTCGCATATTCCTTCTCGACTTCAACCATTTCAGAAGCCTCCTTTGTAATATTGGAGGTGGCCACCTTCTGCCCATATCATACCAAAACCCCGGCGAACGGAATCATCATCCATTCGTCGGGGTTTCGCCATATAATCGCCAGAAAATCGTCAAGCGATATCAGAATTTTAGATTTTCAGGGAGTTTATCACTGTACTTCCTGCAAAATTCATATTCCTTTTTCAACTTTCTGACTGTTCTTGTAATAGTGGCAAGGGACACATTAAACTTGTGGCACTGTTTAACTTGGCTCCATCCGGCGGCCCGGGTTCTGAGGATTTGTTCTTCCAGCGGCGTTAAAATCGCTATGGAGCAAAATTCGTCCAGAATAACCCGGTTCCAGGGAACCGTGTCCACTCAGCCGTCAATCCTCCTTCGGGAAATTATAGCCCTGTGCCTGTTTGCTGTCCGACATCCCGGCGGTGGTGGGGTCGTTGACAACTCCCAGAATCACCAGCACGCCAAACACGGCGTTGACCACGGCAATCAGCTTATTGCCGATGTCTCCCAGGTCCAGGGTGTAGCCGAAAACCGCGGCCACAGTCTGCACCAGCAGCAGCACAGCGGGGATCACCGCCATCCAGAAGTTTTTGTTTTTGAATCGTACAGTCCAGTTAATCATTTTTTGTTTTCCTCCTTAATTTATTGGGGCCTGTAGAAATCTTCTAAGTCCGCAAGCCGATGATTGATAACTTTGATTTGCTCCTCAACCACGGGCATCCGCTGGGCGTAGTCGTTGTGCGCCCGGACTTCCCGGGTGAGTTCGGCGACCCGCTCCTCCATAACGGCCATGGCTTTGCCGTTGGCGATCAGAACGCCTACCAGCGAGATTCCTCCGCCGATCAGGGCGGACAGAAGGCTAACTGCTGCCGTAGACAAGTCCACATTCCCCCTCACTTCCCGGTAAACCGGTTCACAAATCCACGATTCCACACGCCACCGTGAATGAACGTGGAGTACACCCCGATTTCGCCGTCTGTAATTTTGCGCTCTACAATGCCAAGCAGCTTGGACTTGTCCCGGCAATGCATGTCAAAAGCACAGCCCAGTTTATGCAGGCTTCCAGCTGCACCGCCAACTTCACGGTTGTGTGTATCACATCGATACCCAGATCCGCCAGCCGTTGCAATCTCGATAGCGTCTCCGTATTCGTCCCGGATGTCCTGGTATGTATCCACCATCCGCTTGCTGATAATGGATTCTTGGCAACATCCAACACCCTGGCACATTACTTCATGCGCCCAAAGGTTTTTGCTAAGCCGAAAATCCACCCCCCGGGGGATATGATAGCAACCATCGGCCCGTAAGAACTTTTCCGCCTCGCCACCACCGGCGGGGGGCTTGCTCATGGCCTCCTGGGGGGCGTAAAACCGCCCCTGGGCGACGGCATCCAGGAGGGCGGCCCAGGTTTTGCCGCCGGGAACACCATCCAGGTCAAGCCCCTCCTGGGCCTGGAAGGCCCGGACGGCGGCCATGGTGTTTTTGCCGTTGGCCCCATCAATGGCCCCTGGGTTGTAGCCCAGGTAGGTCAAGAGGCATTGTACCTGTTTAATCGTCAATTTTTTCACCTCCAATGTTCCCTGCCCCTTTCGGGGGCAGGGCGCTTTTGGTTACTCCTGCACCAGCTCCTCGCAGCCGGAATCGATCAGGATTTCTTTTACCTTGCTCTTCAACAGCCGAGGGACCTGTGCGTAGGTCTTCTTACCCAGCATGATCTGCTGTGCCCACAACATAGCCATCATTGTTTCTCCTCCTTTCCCGAATAGTAATGAAAACAGCAGCTTACGCATAGACCGTTTCCGACATTTCCAGCAGACACTCCATGAGCATCTGGTTCTGGCTCTCCAGCTCCTTCAGCCGGGCCTCCGTGGTGGGGACGGGCACCGGCTTGTTAGCCGCCTCCTGGGCGGCAATCTCCTCCGCGGTGCACTCGACGGGCTTGCCGTCTACCAGCTTGTAGCGGTAGACTCCGCTATTGGTGCGGATGGGCTGGTCAAAATAGTTGTTCTGGGCGTGGTGATACCGGTCTCCAGCCCCCCGGGCAATCTCCACCCAGCCGGTGGTGTCCGGTAAAAACTCCGATGAGTTGACGGCGGCGATGTAGCCAGCGTCGGTAGGTTTTACGTACACAATGTAATCGTACATTTAGGGCCCTCCTTTACAAATCAGCGGAGACCGCAAACTGTGTTAATGCATAAAGCCCAGCTACTTTGGTTCCGCCAATCAAGATGGTAGCACGCTGATCGTTAACATCATTGACGGACAACGTGCCCATTTCACTTTGGCCGTAAGTCCCCGGGGACCAAAATTCAATAATGCTTACTGATGGTGTTACGCGTTTTTTTAAGAACGAAAATCCATAGCGTGTGCGGACACTCCCATAATCTCCCTGCGAGATGCTGCCTCCACCTTTGACCACCTCGTAGTATCGCTGACATTCGAGCAATTCAGCTGCATACCCTTTTGGCTGATATTCCGGCCGATTCACTTCTGTATAAGCCCCCGCATACAGTGCCGCCCACTTAATCACACCGCCGCTGGACGTAATGGTGATGATATTCCCGTTCAACACAATGGTAGCTGTTCCGGAGGCCACGCCAACGAACCAGCTGCCGCCTGCTGGTGCCCTTTCCAGCACCTGGGTAATTGTTCCGTTCAGCTTCAGCCCGGTCCCCGCCGTGTAAGTCACCGTTCCGGACGTGAGTTTCCAGCGGTCGGCGGCATAGGTAACGTTTCCGTGTTTGCCGCCGATTCCGGCCTGGGCCACCAGATTCGTGAAATCGGAGTTGTCCAGCCAGTTCCTCGGTGCCGCCGCCGTGGAAATCCTTTCCCCGTCAAAACTGATGCCCGCCCCCGCCTCCAGCGGCGGCACGGGATTAAAAATAGCCATAAAATCCCTCCTACGTTAAATAGTTGATGATTGCAATGCTGGCCCCCACGGCCACCGGGGGCTGGATGTTGTACGCAAAGGTCAGCGCCCCCGCACCCTGGGCGACACACGCCACCCCCCAGCGGTCCATGGCGTCCTCCGGCAGAGCATAGCCCTCATAGG
>OQVT01001472.1_pt1 | contig 14832 bp, 13 predicted proteins | sample 1691561 | NCBI WGS metagenome assembly OQVT01 (sample SAMN03418260, study PRJEB22391) | human gut metagenome | biome: human-gut; feature: organic feature; material: feces | host: Homo sapiens | place: Tanzania | collected 2013-01 | reverse complement strand
TATTCTTTATCGGTGAATGGACCACGGAGGAAAACAAATGCTTCAAATAGGAAAAACACAGGATCTTGTCATTGTAAAAACAGTTGATTTCGGGGTCTATCTTGCCGAAAGCAGGGAGACCATGGAGGATCGTGTCCTACTTCCAAGAAAACAGGTTCCAAAGGGTGCCGAAAAAGGCTCAACAGTCAGGGTCTTTTTATACAAGGATTCGAGCGACCGTTTAATCTCGACAACATCTGTTCCCGCTGCCGAGCTCGGTCAGATAGCGGTATTAAAGGTTAAGGCAGTCGGAAAGATCGGAGCCTTTCTCGACTGGGGACTCGAAAAGGATCTTTTTCTTCCCTTTAAGGAGCAGACCGGTAAGGTCAAGGCAGGTGATGAGATCCCTGTTGCCGTATATCTCGATAAAAGCGAGAGACTCTGTGCCACAATGAAGATCCATCCATATTTAAAATATGATCCGCCGTATCAGATAGGCGATATGGTTCCTGCTTATATATACGAGATCAATCCTAAATTCGGTCTCTTCATCGCAATCGAAGGCAAATACAGCGGCCTCATCCAGAAGAAAGAGGCTCAGGGACAGTTTCGCATAGGAGATAAGCTCCTTGTCAGAGTCGTCAATATAAGGGAGGACGGTCAGACAGATGCTTCTCCCAAGCAGAAGGCATATCTCCAGATAGAGAGTGATTCGGATCTTATTTTCAACAAGATGGAGGAGATGGGCGGAATACTTCCTTTTGATGACCATGCCGATCCGCAGGTCATCTCAAATGAATTCGGTCTTTCAAAGGCAGCTTTTAAAAGAGCTGTCGGACATCTGCTCAAGGAAAAAAAGATCTCTATCAAAAACGGACGGATATATATCGTAAACATGTAATTGAATATTTTATTTTAGAGGTGAAAAATGCCATTTACTCATCTGCACGTGCATACCGAATACAGTCTGCTTGACGGTTCGAACAAGATAAAAGAATACGTTGCAAGGCTCAAGGAGCTTGGAATGACCTCCGGAGCCATCACCGATCACGGTGTTATGTACGGATGCATCGACTTTTATAAAGCCGCCAAAGCCGAGGGGATCAATCCGATCCTTGGCTGCGAGGTGTATGTTGCCCCGGGTTCCAGATTCGACAGAGAACAGGGTGCGGGAGATGACAGGTATTATCACCTCATTCTTTTGGCCGAAAACAACGAGGGCTATGCCAATCTTACAAGGCTGGTTTCAAAGGGCTTTGTAGACGGCTATTATTACAGACCCCGTGTCGATCTCGAGCTTATCAAAAAATATCATAAGGGACTTATAGCACTTTCCGCCTGTCTCGCAGGTGAGGTGCCGAGGAATATCCTTAAAAACTCATATGAAAATGCCAAAAAGACCGCTCTTACTTATCAGGCGATATTCGGTAAAGACAACTACTTTCTTGAACTTCAGGACCATGGCATACCGGAACAAAAGAAGGTAAACTCACAGCTTATGAGGCTTTCTGGTGAAACAGGTATCCCTCTCGTCTGCACCAATGATGTACATTATACAAATGCAGATGATGTCGAATCGCATGATATCCTCCTTTGCATACAGACCGGCAAGAAGCTTGACGATGAAAACCGTATGCGCTATGAGGGCGGACAATACTTCCTTAAAAGCGAGGATGAGATGGCCTCGTTGTTTTCATATGCTCCGGAAGCTCTTGCGAACACGCAGAAAATAGCCGACAGATGTCATGTAGACATAGAATTCGGGGTCACAAAGCTTCCTAAATTCGACGTTCCCAAGGAATACACCTCATGGGAATATCTGCAGAAGCTCTGTTACGAAGGTCTTGAAAGAAAATATACGACCGTAACCGATGAGCTTAGGGAAAGACTACGCTATGAGCTTGATACCATACAAAAAATGGGATACGTGGATTACTTCCTTATAGTATGGGATTTTATCAAATACTCTCGTGATAACAACATAATGGTCGGCCCGGGACGCGGAAGTGCCGCCGGTTCTCTCGTAAGCTATACCCTCGACATAACGCAGCTCGATCCGATCAAATATCATCTTCTCTTCGAGCGTTTTCTCAATCCCGAACGAGTATCTATGCCTGATATAGACGTGGACTTCTGCTTCGAACGTCGCCCTGAGGTAATAGATTACGTTGTAAGAAAATATGGGAAGGAATGCGTCGTACAGATCGTCACCTTCGGTACTCTTGCCGCAAGGGGTGTTATAAGAGATGTCGGCCGTGTAATGGACATGCCCTACGGAACGGTGGATTCCATTGCCAAGATGATACCTAATGAGCTTAACATGACCATCGATAAGGCTCTTAAGATGAATCCCCAGCTTTCGGGACTTAAACTTGAGGATCCGCAGGTCGATAAGCTCATAGAGATGTCAAAGCGTCTCGAAGGTCTCCCAAGACATACCTCTATGCATGCCGCAGGAGTAGTTATTGCTCAAAAGCCCGTCGAGGAATATGTTCCCCTTGCGCGTGCTGCAGACGGTACTGTCGTGACTCAGTTTACGATGACTACCCTCGAAGAACTCGGTCTTTTAAAAATGGATTTTCTGGGTCTTAGAACCCTTACCGTAATACAAAATGCCGGAGACCTCGCAGAACGCTCCTGCAATAGCCCTATCGATATGATGAAGATAGATTTTAATGATAAAAACGTCTATCAGATGATCGGTTCGGGAAAATGCGAGGGTGTGTTCCAGCTCGAATCTGCCGGTATGAAGAATTTCATGAAAGAGCTTCGTCCCGAAAATATAGAAGATATAATCGCCGGAATAGCGCTTTACAGACCCGGCCCCATGGACTTTATTCCTAATTATATAAAAGGAAAAAAACATCCCGAGGATATAAACTATGCCTGTCCTCAGCTTGAGCCTATACTTAAAGCCACCTACGGCTGCATAGTATATCAGGAACAGGTAATGCAGATCGTGCGTGACCTTGCGGGTTATACCCTTGGACGAAGCGATCTTCTTCGTCGTGCCATGTCCAAGAAAAAGGCTGCCGTGATGGAAAAAGAGCGTCAGAACTTTGTATACGGAAATCCCGATGAAAATGTTCCGGGCTGCATAAACAACGGCATAGACGAAGCTACTGCCAATCAGATATATGACAGCATGATAGATTTTGCCAAATATGCATTTAATAAATCGCATGCCGCCGCCTATGCTATTGTTTCATATCAGACCGCATGGCTTAAATACCATTATCCGGTCGAATTTATGGCCGCACTCATGAGCTCCGTGATCGACAACCCGACAAAGGTCGCCGGTTATATATACAACTGCCGTCAGATGGGCATTTCGCTCCTCCCGCCCGACATAAACAAGGGCGAGGCAAAGTTCTCGGTTGAAAACGGCTGTATAAGATATGCTCTTTCTGCGATAAAGGGCATAGGCCGTCCGGTCGTGGATGCGATAGAAGCCGAAAGGACAGCTCACGGACCATTCAGGGACCTTAAGGACTTTTGTAAACGCTTAAGCTCTAAAGAAGTAAATAAGCGCACTATTGAAAATTTCATAAAAGCAGGTGCTTTTGATAATCTAGGTGCCAACCGTAAGCAGCTTATGATCGTCAATACAACGATAATGGATTCCGTACAGCAGGAGAAGAAAAACAGCATATCAGGCCAGATGTCTCTGTTCGATCTTATGTCGGATACCGAACGCCGTGATTATGAAACCCCTCTTCCCGATGTCTGCGAATATACCAGATCAGAGCTGCTCTCTCTTGAAAAAGAGGTCCTCGGTATATATGTAAGCGGCCACCCGCTTGAGGATTTCGAAGAACGCTGGAGAAAGACAATATCCGCCGACACCTCGGACTTTATACCTGATGACGAGACTTCTCTTCCAAAGGTTACGGACAATGCACGGTATGTCATAGGCGGAATAATCACCGAAAAGACAATAAAGTTCACCAAAAACAACCAGGCAATGGCTTTCCTTACCATAGAGGATCTCTGCGGTAATGTCGAGGTCATCGTCTTCCCGAAGAGCTATGAACGTTTCAACGATCTTCTGGCAGAAGATGCGAAGCTGTTCATAGAAGGCCGTGTTACAATAGAAGAGGAAAAACCCGCCAAGCTGATACTGGAAAATGCGTGGCCTATAGATGAGAAAAAGCGTGAGCTCTGGATACAGCTTGAAAATAAAGCTTCATATAACAGAAGCTTTAACGGCATCTCAAGGATACTAAGCCTCTACAAGGGTAAGGATGATGTTATTCTTTATCTCAAACAGGAAAAAGCGATCAAAAAGCTGGGGCCGTCTCTTCGTGTAAACGCAGAGCTTCCTGTCGTAAACTCACTGGGTGAACTGTGCGGAAGCGAAAACATAAAAGTCATCGAAAAATGACCGTATAGAGCATTTGTGAAATTTTGCAAGTGTCCATAAAAAATATTCACAAATCCCGGATTATGTATTAGAATAGGCATAAATATTGGTTTCTTTAAGGGATAATACATTATAAGAGGGTAAAAGTTATGGAAAGTGCAGTTAAAACAATAGGTATACTTACAAGCGGTGGAGATGCTCCCGGTATGAATGCTGCAATAAGAGCGGCTGTTCGACATGCACTCTGCCAGGGAATACAGGTAAAGGGCGTTCTCGAGGGCTACAGCGGCCTTATCGAAGGAAAGGTCGTAGATATGACCGCCAGATCTGTTTCCGATATAATCCAGAAAGGCGGTACGATACTTCATACCGCACGCTGCCCGGAAATGCGCACCGACAAGGGCGTAATGGCAGCTGTTGAAACCTGTAAAAGACATGGTATCGAAGGTCTTATCGTAATAGGCGGTGACGGCTCCTTTGCAGGTGCTCGCGTGCTTTCGCACCACGGTCTGTCAGTTATCGGAGTTCCCGGAACCATCGACCTTGATATCGCATGCACCGATTACACGATCGGATTTGATACTGCTGTAAACACGGCACTTGACGCTATAGATAAGGTAAGGGATACCTCAGCCTCGCATGAAAGAGTCAGTATCATCGAGGTTATGGGAAGGAACGCCGGATATATCGCCCTCTGGTGCGGAATATCAAGCGGTGCCGAGGATATCCTTCTTCCGGAAAATTATGATTATGATGAGGAAAAGATCATCAACAATATCATAACCAATCGTAAAAACGGTAAAACACATCACATCATCATAAATGCCGAGGGTATCGGTCATTCGGGTGCGATGGCGAAACGTATCGAAGCCGCAACCGGCATAGAAACAAGAGCAACTATCTTAGGATACATGCAAAGAGGCGGAAGCCCTACCTGCCGTGACCGTATGTACGCATCGGTTATGGGCGCAAATGCCGTTGACCTTTTAAGAGACGGTAAAACAAACCGAGTAGTTGTTTTTAAAGACGGTATATTCAACGATGTTGATATCGATGAGGGCTTGAGCTGTACAAAGGATCTTCCCGAAAACGAATACCGGATTGCAAGATCACTCTCATATAACTACACAAAATAATCTGATTATCTGGTGCTGTCGCATTATATACATGATACTGAATACTTCTGAAGAAAATGTGCAAACAGTTTCCCAAAGAAGAGTCATTGAATGCATATTGCGGCAGCCCAATGTATATCTAAAGAAAGGCCCATATGATAAACAGTGCCCACAATCAGCAGATAAAAGCCATACAGGCACTAAATAAATATCACAAGGAACGTGTAAAGACCGGACTTTTTGCTGCCGAAGGTATAAAGATCTTCAAAGAGGCTCCTAAGGAGCTGCTGCAAAAGGTCTATGTATCGGAAACATTTTCAAAAGAAAACCCTTCTCTTCTTGACGGACTTTCTTTTGAAGTCATCGAAGACGACCTTTTTGCACGCACCTGTGATACCAGAACGCCTCAGGGCATCCTTTGTCTGATAAGGCAGCCGGCATACACACGAGAAGAGATCCTGTCTCCCAAAAACGGCAAAGAACCCTTTATCCTGCTTCTTGAGGATGTTCAGGACCCCGGAAATGTCGGTACCATAATACGAACCGCAGAGGGCGCAGGTGTAACCGGGATAATACTTTCAAAGGGATGTGCCGATATCTTCCAGCCCAAAACGATACGTTCGACAATGGGATCCGTTTTCCGCGTACCGTTTATAGTGGAAGACGATACAGGTGCGATATTGCAGCTTTTTAAAGAAAACGGCATACATACCTATGGAGCCCATCTTAACGGTACCATAAATTACAGCGAGCCCGACTATACCGGCGGAACCGCTTTTTTTATAGGAAACGAAGGAAACGGTTTAAGCGACTTTCTTTCAGACAGATGCGATACTCTTATCCGTATCCCGATGGAAGGAAAGCTTGAATCCCTGAACGCTGCTATCGCCTCGGCAATACTTATGTATACCGTACACGAAAGACGCAGCCGCTAAATAATTGATCTATTTTAATGAAAGGTGACAAAAATGGATAATGATCGCAGAAGACAACAACGAAAACGAAAAAGACAGCGTGCACTTATAATAAAGTGTATTGTATTCGTCGCTCTTATAGTTGTTCTTATCTTTGCAATTAAATTTGTAATGAGCATGGGAAGATCCGACAAAACATCGGATTCATCCTCTGTTTCTACATCAGCTGCCTCCGAAAGCTCAACAACGCAAACGAGTTCGGATCCGTCTGTAACACAGACTCCGTCCGCAGTACCGGGAAGCCGTGATGATATAATAAATCAGGCAAAGACACTTGCTGTTCAGTACGATTACGACGGAGCGATAAATCTGCTCTCAACGGTTGAGAATTACACCGAGGATGCTGATATAATTTCTCTCCTTGCGGAATATGAAGCAGCAAAGAGCAACCTTGTGGCTACATCGCCATACAACGTAACACATATATTCTTCCATTCACTGGTGGTTGATCCCGCAAGAGGATTTTCACTTACCGGTGACAGCGGATGGGATAACGGAACCGCCGGCTTCTGCCAGTGGATGACTACTGTTGACGAATTTAACGCTATCATGAACCAGATGTATGAAAGAGGTTATGTTCTTGTCAGCATAAATGATCTTGTTGATAAGACCACCGATGAAAACGGCGTTGTACATATTACCGCAAAAGATATCTATCTTCCTCAGGGCAAGATACCTTTCGTTCTTTCACTCGATGACCTCTCCTACTACCACAGCTATGACGGCAGGGGATGTGCTACAAAAATGATCGTCGGCGAAGACGGAACACCTACCTGTGAGTATGTAGATGCAAACGGTGAAGGTCATGTAGGTTCATATGACTGTGTGCCGCTCTTAGACGATTTCATCGAGCAGCATCCTGATTTTTCCTATAAAAATGCAAAGGGAACCATCGCTCTAACCGGATATAACGGCATCCTCGGATATCGTACCGACTACTGCTACAGAGATCGCGTGGATCTTACCTCCGATCAGCAGGCATGGCTTGATGCCAACCCTAACTTCGACTGGAATGCCGAATGCGAACAGGCAAAACAGGTTGCCGATGCTATAAAAGCCGATGGCTGGACATTTGCAAGCCACACATGGGGTCATATCCGTATCGGTGATGCAAGTCTTGAATCACTTCAGACCGATACTCAGAAATGGCTTGATTACGTTAAACCTCTTGTAGGTGATACCGACATAATCATATTTGCACATGGGCAGGATCTTGCCAACTGGGATGAGGATTACGCTTCAACAGCCAAATTCCAGTATCTCAAGAGTGTAGGCTTTGATATCTACTGCAACGTAGACTCAACACAGTACTTTGTACAGATCGAGGATCAGTTCCTGCGTATGGGACGAAGGAACCTGGACGGCTACAGATTATGGCAGGCTGTCTACGGAGGAAATGACAAGGTCAGCGATCTTATAGATGCGGCTTCCGTATTTGATCCTAACAGGCCGACGGACGCATCACTTTATCAGCTGTAAATAAACAACCGGACTTACTTATTGAAAAGAGAGAATAAAATGAACTTAAAAGGACGCGATTTTTTAACATTAAAAGATTTTACAAAGGAAGAGATCTTATATCTCATATCTCTTGCGGCTGACTATAAACAGAAAAAGAAAAAGGGCATCCCTACGGATAGTCTTCGCGGAAAAAATGTTGCTCTTATATTTGAAAAGACCAGTACCCGTACAAGATGTGCTTTTGAAGTAGCTGCCCATGATCTGGGAATGGGCAGCACCTATCTTGATCCCGAGGCATCACAGATAGGCAAAAAAGAAAGCATTGCGGACACTGCTCAGGTTCTCTGCCGTATGTTTGACGGTATCGAATACCGCGGCTTCGGTCAGGAGATCGTAGAGGAGCTTGCAAAATATTCTTCAGTACCTGTCTGGAACGGACTCACCAATGAATATCACCCTACACAGATGCTCGCAGATATGCTGACCATACAGGAGAATTTTAAAAAGCTCGGAGGACTCAAGCTTGTATATATGGGCGATGCAAGATACAACACCGGCAACTCACTCATGGTCGTATGTTCAAAGCTCGGCCTTCACTTTACGGCATGTGCCCCTAAGGAATATTTCCCTGATCCGGCACTTGTAGAGCAGTGTGAGGAATACTGTGAGGAAAGCAAGGGCTCTATCACTCTTACGGAGCAGATCGTTCCTGCAGTTAAGAATGCAGATATCATCTATACCGATGTATGGGTATCTATGGGCGAGCCTGATGAAGTTTGGGAACAGAGGATCAAGGATCTTTCACATTATAAGGTGACTCCGGAAGTGATGGAGCTTGCAAAACCGAATGCCATCTTCCTTCACTGCCTGCCATCATTCCACGACACCTGTACCGGTATCGGCAAAAAGATCTCCGAAAAATTCGGTCTGACCGAAATGGAAGTTTCCGATGAGGTATTTAAATCAAAGCAGTCAAAGGTATTTGATGAGGCAGAAAACAGAATGCATACGATAAAAGCTGTTATGGCTGCGACTCTTGGCGCAAATTGATCTACGGAGGTGTCTGATGGTCCTGTGCGGCGCAAATGCTTATGAACAGAAGTATTATCTCAATCCGGATTTTGAGGGGCTTCCCTCTCAGATAAAGGATGAACTTCAGATAATGTGTGTATTATATACCGCTGAAATAGGCGGTATATTTACTGTAGAATTTAATGATGACGGGGAGCTTCTCCTTAAAACGAACGCCTCTGAAAATGATTTTGCTTATGACGAGATAGGCTCAGAGCTCAAGATAAAGCAGCTTATGAACGATAAGCAGGAGCTTTTTCGCTCACTCGAACTATACTACCGTATTTTCATTGACGGAGATGTTCCTGAAGAACTCTTAAAGGAATAAAAAATGCTGAAACCTATCGATATAGGGAACGTACATATAGAGGTTCCTATCGCTCTTGCTCCGCTGGCCGGCGTGACCGATCTTGTCTTCAGATCTATCTGCCGCAGGCACGGAGCGGGTCTTGTATGCACCGAAATGGTAAGTGCAAAGGCAGTAGTCTATAAAAACAAAAATACAGCCGCTCTTATACGAACTGTTCCCGATGAACATCCTTCAGCTATGCAGCTGTTCGGAAGCGATCCGGAAAGCATAGAAGGTGCGTGCCAAATGCTCAGGGATGTGCCGTTTGATATAATAGATTTCAATATGGGATGTCCTGTACCGAAAGTTGTAAAGAATAATGAAGGCTCAGCCCTCATGAAGGACGAAAAAGCCGCCGAAGCAGCTCTTAAGGCTCTAGTAAAGGCTGCCGGAAAGCCTGTAACGGTAAAGATACGCGCAGGCTTTGACAGCAGCCATTTAAATGCAGTCGATATAGCCCTTCTGGCTCAGGAATGCGGTGTAAGTGCCATAACCGTCCACGGAAGGACCCGAGAGCAATATTACTCCGGCAAGGCTGATCTTGAGATCATAAGAAAAGTCAAGGCTGCTGTAAGCATCCCCGTATTCGGAAACGGCGATATAACCGACGGTCAAAGTGCTGAGCGTATGCTTTGTGAAACCGGCTGTGACGGTCTTATGATCGGCCGGGCAGCAATGGGAAATCCATGGATATTCGGTCAGATCCGGGAATATCTGAATAACGGAAACAATATTGCGCTTCCGACAAAAGATGAGATAATATCCACTTTATTGTCCCATGCCGAGGCTCTTGCCGAAATGAACGGTGAATATATGGGGATGCGTCAGATGCGGAGTCATGCAGCCTGGTACCTCAAAGGCTTCAGGAATGCCGCAAAGCTCCGCGGAATGATAAATAATATAGAAACTCTTGATGAGCTGAGATCGTTATGCTTATCGGAAGGTGTGCTTTAATCTAAAGCACCGTTCCGATAAGCTTTTCTTTTTCTTTTCTTTTTAATTTTTTTATGGCACACTCACGTTTTCTTGCCTCTGTTTCGGTCTCAAACTCCTCAAAGTATGCCAGCTCTACGGGTAATCTGCCTCTTGTGTATTTTGCTCCTCTTTTGCTGTTGTGAGCCTCCAGCCGCTTTTCAAGATCATTTGTCCAGCCCGTATAAAAAGTGCCGTCAGCACATCTAAGGATGTATGTGTAGTTCATGATCAGGATCCTCGTATGTTACAGACTCCGCCCAATACTTTCATATAGCAGGCATTTTGTCATCCCAGTGCTCCGTATATAGTGCAGGCATCCGCAACATTATAATGTTCTCCCGTATCATCAAACGGTGCTCCGCTCGTTACAAGAACGTATGTCTCTCCTTTATATGTTGCAAAGCTTGCAAGGCAGTAGCCTGCTTCATCCGTTGTACCGGTCTTTCCTCCCTGTATAACAGCTCCGTTTGCAAGCGTATCGCTTGAAAGATAAGTAAACATAGTACTGTGAAAATACAATCCCTCCGGATTATATTCATCCGCAGCACAGGTGTGATCATGTGCCATGATTATTTCCTTGAACACAGGATTCTGAAGTGCGGCTTCAAAAAGCTTCGCCATATCTGCACAGGTCATATAATGATCCTGCGCATGAAGTCCTGAGCAGTTTGAGAAGTGTGTGCCGGTAAGTCCAAGCTGCACAGCCTTTTGATTCATAAGCTCTACAAACGCAGCCTCAGATCCTGCAACTCTCGTTGCCGCAGCGGCGCATGCATCGGCGCCTGACGGAAGAAGTATTCCATATAATATATCTCTTACCGTTACATTCTCTCCTGCCGTAAAGCCTGCCATAGAAGCCTCCTGCTCATAGAACGGATCTATCATATCCGATGTAATGGTTATCTGTTCATCAAGATCCGGAAGATTCTCTATCGTTATAAGGGCCGTCATGACCTTTGTCATAGATGCAGGATACATCTGTGCACTGCCGTTCTTGTCAAACATCACCTTTCCGTCAGATACCCGTTCCATATATGCATAATTACTGTAAACATTCTCCGGTGCGACTGATGCCGTAACCTCCGAAGTCGGTTCGGGAGTTGCCGAAGGAGTAGGTGTCTTAGTCTTGGCAGCCGTTTTCGCCGGCTCTGGCGTGATATTTTCTTTTATATCTTCTCTTGTCTGTGACTGTGATACCGTCGTACTGTTTTCCTTTGAGCCGCTCTTTTTATTCACCATAGAAAGAGCCACTCCTATGATTGCGATAACTATGATCAGACATATTATCGAGAGTATCATTATATTCCTGTTTCGTTCTTTCCTTCTTCTGCTGTTTCCTGCAGCCATTCTTTGCACCTCTTTAACTCAAGTCAGTTTTATTAATGTTCCCCATATAATCCGAATGTCTTCAAGGCGGGAATAAGTATTGATCATCCCACACCATATATCTCTCACCATAATAATCTTTTGGGCGCTTACTTGCAATGACTATTTAATTAGGCTATAATGAATCAATATGTGAAAATCTCAAACTTTCAAATGATATATTTGAGTATTTCAAAGGAGATATTATGGCAAAGCTATTTAAAGTAATAATGAACATTTTGATCATATTGTTCATTGCTTCACTTGTTGCATTATTCGTTCCGCCGCTTTTGGGCATAACCACCGTTATATCGGAGCCTGATACAGCCTCCAATATGCAGATAGGCTCAGTTGCATACGGCACAAGAGTTCCGTTGGACGAGATTTCAAAGGGCGATACGATCATCAGTAACTCAGATAATGAAACCTATCTCTATACAGTAGAAGATATAGATGCTTCTACCGGAGTTCTTTCAGTTAAAAGCTCCGAAACTGCAGATGCAAAGGAAATAACATTAAGAAGAACAGCTTCTAAGAAGCTTTTTGTTATTCCGCTTATAGGATATATTGTTATTGCATTCCAGAGCACCGAAGGACTTATAATCCTTGGACTCGGCGTGGCTCTGCTTGTTATCCTCTTCATTATTTCCGAGATACTTTGCAAAAAGTCCAAGAAATCCGACGAGGATGATGATGAAGCAGCAGTAGACCGAGAATACTTCCGTGATCTTGCAACAAGTCAACAGAAGCCGAGCAGTCTCGATGAACTTGCTACAATAACGATTCCCCCTATAAAAGACATTATGGAGGAAGAGAAAAAAGCCGAGGCGGATACGGCAGCACTTGATGAGGATTTTGAAAATCCCGAACTCATCCTTGAGCCGGTCGGTAAGGATGATGAAGCCTCTATCGAGGAATTTGCCGAAGAGAATGAAAAAGGCGCTGCAGAAGCTTCTGACTCAGCAAAGCCTGCAGATATCAAAGATAACAGCTCAGCTGATATATCATCTTCTGATAAAGCTAGAACTGCTGCCAGTGCTAAAGATGCTCATGGTAAAAAGGATTCCTTCAAGGCGGATAATGATATTCAGGGTGATGTACAGCCTTCAAAGCCGTCAGAAAACGCTTCAAGCCAGCTTGGCAGCACATCCGAGCTTTCCGATATAGGAAGTGCACTCGAATCCGTTCTTGAAAATGAACAGATGAATCCTACTCCTCACAGTGAACAGCCTGCAGCAGCTCCGGAAGCTCCTGTAAGCGAGCCTGCTTCATCTGAGATCGAGATAGCGATCCCCGCAAAAACTCTTGAAGAGCTTCTTCAGGAAGCATATGCGAAGGGCGAGGATCCTACGGTTATCAAGGATGAATCAGCAGGAGTTACTCTTGTAGATTATTCCGACTGTCTGAAATAAGATCCTAGATAAGTTCCGAAATAAGATCTTAGATAAGATAAATTTTGAAACAGATTGCTAAAAAAAGCATCAACTTTCATCAAAAATATCAGGGAAATAAACGCAGATCATTGCATTTATTTCCCTTTTATGTTAGTATAGTAAAGCATCTGATTTTGCCGGTGTGTCGGAATGGCAGACGAGACAGACTCAAAATCTGTTATCCGCAAGGGTGTGTGGGTTCGAGTCCCACCACCGGCAGTCGACCTTTAAAACCGCGAGTTTAAGAAGAACTCGCGGTTTTTTCTAGTCTGTTTCATCATCTTATTTTTACAGCATTATCAATAAATCGCTCAATATTCTCCAAGGTATGAACAAAATAGTATCTTCCTGACCCATCTCTCATAACTATAATTGGTGGAAATGCTCCGTATTCCACTTCTTCTAAATATGGAAAAAGTTCCATGCTTCATCTGTCTGATATATAGACCAAACGCCTTTATATCCTTCATCCTCAAACATTTTTTTACAATCCTAATAAGCATCCTCAAACCTGACCATTTAATTATCCTCCTTAAGCTTGAGTATAAGTTTCTTCAGCTATCTATTTTTTCCATATATCCCGATACTGCAGACAAGCTCACTTTCGATTCATTTCCAAGGTACGGCTTAAATTTATCGTCCGACAGGTAGTCATGAAGCTCTTCCATTACAGTAGATTCTACAACTTCTGATATTAGCTTATCATTCGATCGAGCCATCTCCTCAAGAAAATGCAGATTGCCACCTGAAACGGCCAGCTGTGCCATATTAAACGGTCGCATCTCGCCATAATCAGCGGTCGCTCTGTGCCATATCAAACGGTCAATCTTGTCCCCTATAATAGCAGTATCTTCCCCACCGGAAGAAATACTATTTTTAGGAGGTCCGAAATGGATTACAAGAAAGTATTGAGACTTCACTTTGTGAATAATCTCAGTGACCGCGAAATCGCTGATAGCTGCGGTGATTGCAGTAAAACAGCGGTAAAAGAGTTCCTTAAACGATTTAAGCAATGTCAGGAGCTCTCTTATCCTCTCAAAGAGGATATTACAAACGAGTATATAGAGTCTTTGCTCTATAAGAAATCCGGTGTCTCAGCCAATCAACAACTGTACCGTGATTTTAACAAAGAAGACGTATACAAAGCATTAGCTCGCAAAGGCGAAACACTGAAACATCTTTGGCAAAAGTATAATGCAATCGGAGAAGTGGACGGCAAGAAGCCATACAGTTATCGTCAGTATTGTAGGCGATACTCAGAGTGGACTGATTCTAAGCAGATTACATTTCATATACAGAGATATCCGGGTGTTAATCTGGAACTCGATTATGCCGGTAAGCAGCTATTGGTCCACAACCGTCGTTATCCGGGCGAAGCCACAAAGGTGACGGTATTCATAGCGGCACTTACTTACAGTGATTACTTTTATGCCGAAGGCATGATTGAATGCGATATTCGGAACTGGATCAGAGTTAATAACAATGCATTGGATTTTTTCGGTGGTGTAACACCGACTATTACTCCGGATAACTGCAAAGTTGCCGTAAACAAGAACAAGGACTGGATCAACCCTGTGCTAAATAAGGATTTTCAGGCATGGGCTGAACATAATGATACAGTTATTACACCGGCCAAGGTGAAGTCTCCACGCTGGAAGCCGGTTGTCGAGGGTCACGTTAAGATCATGACCATGCAGAGCCTTGTTGATTTCAACCACACGTGCTTTCAGATTGCCTCCGCCCACCT
>OQVT01001470.1_pt1 | contig 14836 bp, 9 predicted proteins | sample 1691561 | NCBI WGS metagenome assembly OQVT01 (sample SAMN03418260, study PRJEB22391) | human gut metagenome | biome: human-gut; feature: organic feature; material: feces | host: Homo sapiens | place: Tanzania | collected 2013-01 | reverse complement strand
ATACAACCGCAAAAAAATGTCCGCAAGCCTTTTGTCGGAAAAACCCGGAGGGTTTTTCGACAGTATTAAACGGCCTCGATACCGAGACCGTTTTCTGAGCTCATGGTTTGCATAGCTCCAAAAAGAGCTGCATAGGGGTCGATAGAAACCGCTCCCTTCGATACGCCACCGACAGTATCCAGGGGGCGGCAGGGTCCTGCAGATGCAAGCATACGGCCTCTGACCGGGGATGCTTGTCCATAAGCGCTTTCGGGAAGAAAGCCACGCCCCGGCCGTCCAGAGCCATCTCATAGAGCAGATCCCACTGGGAGCTTTCAAAGGCCACTTGGGGCGCAAAGCCCGCCTGACGGCACAGGCTCTCCACCACGCCGCTGAACATGAAGTCCTGGGAGATCATCAGTAGAGGTTCATCCCGCAGCCGGGACAGGCTGATCGTTCCGCAGCCGGCCAGCGGGTGATCCCGGGAGACCACCGCCACGATCTCCGACCGCACCACCGGCCGGGTCACATACGCTTCCCGGGATATGGGCTCCAGTACCACACCCAGGTCCAACTGCCCTTCATCCAGAAGGGAGAGGATGCGCCGGGACGGTACCTCCGTGATCTGCAGAACAATATCCGGGTAGGTCGCCTGAAACTGGCTGATGAGGGTGTGATAGTAAATGGAGCCGGAGGTGGGAGGAATTCCGATGTGCAGGGTGTCGGCGGCGCTTTGAATGCGCTGTCGGATCTCCCGGGTTTGGGCGTCTGTAAAAGCCAGCAGCTTTTGCGCGTACTCGTAAAACAAGGCCCCGCTGTCGGTGAGCGCAAAGTCCTTGGCGTTTCGGTCGATGAATTCGGCTTCAAACTCCTGCTCCAGCAGGCGCACGCTTTTGCTCAGTGCGGGCTGGCTGATATGAAGCTGCCGGGCAGCCCGGGTGAAGCTGCGCTGACGCACAATCTCCGCGAAGTATTGCAGCTGGTGTAAAGTCACAGCTCCGCACCTCCTTAGAATACCTATATGTGTAGGTATTTATGAGATAAGAATACCATATGCCGAAGCAGAAGACAAGACGAACTCGAGGCCTCTTAAAAATTACTTCGCCAGCGCTTAAATGACGGGGCTAAAGCGTTTCAATTTCGGCTTTTCATTTCGTTAGAATGAGTTTAGTTATAGTGGCATTATTGCTTTGCGTCAAGCAGTCAAAGGAAAGAGATAAGACGCATTAGTGAATGCCGCTTCTATATATATCTGGTGGGATACATTTGCCGCGATATACAGGCAGCCGCTCATTCAGAAACCGCCGCAGTTTATAGCAAATTGACATTTACTTTTCTTTGCGCTGCATCCGCCACAGAGTGGAGCGGCTCACACCGAGCCTCATCGCCGCCTGACTTTGATTGCCGTGGGCTCGGCGCAGGGCAATCTCTACCAGTTCGCGGGTCATCTCCTCCAGCGTACGATTTGTGTCAAATGTCGGAGCCTTGGCCGCAGGCTGAGGGGACTCTAACAACAATTGCTGTCGGACGCTTTCGGCGGAAATATAGGATCGCTCCGCCGTCAGCGTTAGCTGTCGTATGACGCGTTTTAACTGGTCCATATTTCCGGGCCACGGATAGCTTTGCAGAAGCTCCATCGCCTCCGGAACAAAACCGATGACTTGATGGGCGCTTTCAGCATTAAACTCGTTGAGGTAGAGGCTGCACAGAGCCGGGATTTCAAAGACGCGTTCCCGCAGAGGGGGCATTCGCAGCGTCAAACAGGAGTATTGCTGGCGCAGAACCCGACAGATGGGACAGTCCTCAGCTTGAGGAGTATCTGTAACGACCGAAAACAGAAATCGATTGTTTCCTCCTGATAGGATATGCCGAGCCAGAGAGTCCGACTGTTCCTTCGTAAGACAGTTGCAGTTTTTAAAATAGAAAGTGCATCCGGCGTCGTATAGCGGGGAGTCCGTTCGCGTTAGAAAGCTCTTCCAGAATTTGCTGTCCGCCCGGTCGCAATCCACCACGCAAAGGGGGTGGTCACGATGCAGACCGTTGGCATACAGAACATTTGCGGCCCGATCCTTGTGTGTGCTGATCTCACCAAGGATCAGCACAGGGGAACGGGATACCGCATAGCGCTGCAGATTTTGGTGAAGGGCGGAGTTGATGTACTTTTTGAAATACTGCGGCGAAATATCTTCGCAGCTGAAAAAGCTTACGACCTCACTGCGGGACATGTCCTCCGGCAGGGGCTCGGCCTGCAGAAAGAAATAGGAGGAACCCTCCAGAAATACTCGCTGACAGGAAATTTTCCACGGCTGTTCCTGAATTCGCCGGATTTGCACGCCGCCCTCCGCATCGTCCGCTTGTGCGGCGATTTTTTGCATCATCTTCCGCAGCCGGGGCTTTCGGGCAAGAGAGGGACTCTCCCAAAATGCCGTTAGGTCCTCCTGCAGAACAGCCAGCTCCCATTGGTGTTGACGGGCTTGACGCTCCAGCAGTGCGTCCCGGACACGAACTGCGGTCATCAGATGATGCAGCTGCAGCGCTTGACGGATCGAGTTTTCCAGACTTTCCACGCCGGAGGTGATCAGAATAGCGTCCAGCGAATGCTGCTTGGCATACTGCGTCGTCACCATATCACCTATGATCAGGGTGACGCCCTGCTGAATCAGTTCATCTACCGTTTTTTCCAGCGTATCTCCCTGCGAGATCGAATAAATCGGCACTTCATATTGCAGCACGCTGCACAGGAGCGTTGCCATACGAGCAATGTTGGGATAGGCGACCAGGGCATAGCGGCCGGTGTAGTTTTCCGCCAGCTTTAAGGCGGACAGCACATCATAGCTGGATAGCTGGATCTCCACCACGGGAATGGAAACAACGGACCGCAGCACCTCCGCCGTGCCGCCGCGGGAGATGACGATATCAAACTCTTCCTCATCGATTTCCTGCACCAGACGCGCACCCTCGCCGAGGTCGCCGACCATCACCGTCAGGCGAACCTCCGGCCTGTCCTTGCAGATAAACAGCAGAATGTTCTTCATGCTCTCGTAGGGCGCTATGACCAGGATCCTGCACGGGATCATGCGATTCACCACCTGTCTTATTTTGAAACATATTTTTCTTGTTGCAGAATTAATTATACACCAATTACAAAAGCGTTGCAATATGAAACTTACTTTTTTGATTTCGCCATTGATTTGATTGAACCGCTGTGATAAAAAAGGGACAGAAAGTAAAAATATGGGGCGCAGACCCCAAGGGAGGTATATATGGAGATCAAAGGTATCATTGCCGCCATGGCCACCGCCATGTACGAGGATGGAAGCATCAATGAGTCCGAGATCCGCAATCAGGTGAACCGCCATATCCGAGCCGGGGTAGACGGTATCTTCTGCCTGGGTACCAACGGGGAGTTCTATATCCTCAGTACGGAGGAGAAGAAGCGGGTCATGCGCATCTGTGTGGATGAGGCACGGGGACGGGTACCCGTCTATGCAGGGACCGGCTGTGTGGGAACGCAGGATACCATTGATCTGTCGCTGGCGGCGCAGGAGATCGGCGTAGATGTGCTGTCCGTTATCACGCCGTATTTCGCGGCGTTGAATCAAGAGGAGCTGTACCGTCACTATGCAGATATTGCCGCCGCGGTGACCCTGCCTATCGTGATGTACAACATCCCCATGCGCACCGGCTGCGCCATTGAGCCGGAAACGGTATCCCGGTTGGCGAAGGATTTCTCTAATATCCGGGGCGTAAAAGACTCCAGCGGAAAGTTTGAAAATATTCTGGCATACATACACGGCACAGATCCGGAGCATTTCTCCGTCCTTTCCGGCAACGATGCGCTGATTCTGAAAACGCTGCAAAATGGAGGTAAGGGCGGAATTACCGCAGTTGCCAATATTTTGCCGGAAATGATGGTGAGTATCTATCAGAATTGGAAGAAGGGCGACATGGCTGCCGCTGAAGCTGCCCAGCAGGGTATTCAGCCCATCCGTGACTGCTTCAAGTACGGCAACCCCAACTCTATTGTTAAGCGGGCAGCCAATCTGATCGGACAGCCCCTGGGCCCGTGCCGCAAGCCGTTTGGAATGGTGAGCGAGGAGACGGACAGAGCCATTCTGGATACCATTGACCGATACTATGCGGCCTACAAGCGCTGACAAGGAGGTAAGGAGATATGATTAGTCTGAAGTTGCCTGTATGTACCCACTTAGGGGAGGGCAGTGTGAAAGTTGTCCCGGAGATTATTCGCCGGGAGAACGCGAAAAAGGTTGTCGTGTTCACCGATCAGGGTGTGCGGCAGTCCGGCGTATGCGATGTGCTGCTTCGTGAGCTGGCAGATATTTCCTATGCGGTGTTGGACGATATACCGCGGGAGCCGAGCTACTTGGATGTAGAGAAAATCGCCGGACAGCTGGAGGCAATGGCGTGCGATTTGATCGTAGCAATCGGCGGCGGCAGTGTGATGGACACAGCTAAGCTATGTTCCATTCTCAAGGGCGCCCCCTATACCATCCGAGATCTGCTGCAAGACCCTGCACAGGGGCGCAAGCAAGTAAAAACGGTGTTCCTGCCCACCACCTGCGGCACCGGGTCTGAGGCCACCTGCAACGCCATTGTAGCCATCCCGGAGGAGAGTGTGAAAAAGGGCATCGTCAACGATGCCATGATCCCGGACTATGCGGTTTTGGATCCGCTGACGATCCGCCGCCTGCCGAAATCCATTGTGGCAGCTACCGGTGTAGACGCGCTGGCACATGTAGTGGAGTGCTACACCTCGCTGAAGGCTACAGATTTCAGTAACATGTTTGCCGTGACCGGCGCCAAGCTGATCTTCAAAAACCTGGTACGCGCCTATGAGGACCCGGACGATATGGAGGCCAAGACTGCCATGATGCTGGGCGCATTTTACGGAGGCGTGGCTATTACCGCCAGCGGCACCACCGCCGTGCATGCACTGAGCTATCCGCTGGGCGGCAAATTCCATATTGCCCACGGCGTATCCAATGCCATCCTGTTTGCGCCGGTGATGCGCTGCAACCGTCCTGCCTGCGAAAAGGAGTTGGCGCAGTTGTGTGACGCGGTGTATCCCGAATGCCATGGGCAAAGTGCCGAGGAAAGATCTCTGCGTATCATTAGCGCCATCGAGGATGTTATCCGCCGCACGGATATCCCCACGGATCTCAAGCCCTATGGTGTGCAGCCGTCGGACATTGATTTTCTGGTCACCTCTGGCAGCCAGCAGCGGCGCCTGCTGGACAACAACCGCAAGGAACTGACGCTGGAGGAGATCCGGGCTATTTATCAAAGCGTCCTGTAAGGGCTGCGAAAGAATCACAAGGAGGCGTTAAGCATATGAACCGTCCGATTTTGGGGATCACCATGGGAGATCCCGCCGGCTGCGGTCCTGAGATCACCGTCCGGGCTTTGTCCGACGCCACGGTGTACCAACGGTGCCGGCCGTTGGTGATAGGCGACATCAAGTGCATCCGCGACGCGCTGCGGGTGACGAACCGGTCGGAGCTGAAGCTCCATCAGGTGGATAGACCCAGCCAGGGGCTATATGAATTCGGCACCATAGATGTGCTGCATCTGGAGCTGGTGGACTGGGACAGGTTTTCCTATGGTAAGGTAGATCCCATGTGTGGAAATGCCGCTTTTCAGTGTGTGAAAAAGGTCATCGAGCTGGCTATGGCGGGAGAGGTAGACGCTACCGTTACGAACGCACTGAACAAGGAGGCCATGAATCTTGCCGGACACCATTTCAACGGTCATACTGAAATCTATGCCCATTACACCGGGACGGACAAGTACACCATGATGCTGGCACACGATGATCTGCGGGTGGTACATGTATCCACCCATGTATCTCTGCGGCAGGCCTGTGACCTGGTAAAAAAGGAGCGGGTGCTGGATGTTATCCGCATTGCCCACAAGGCATGCCTGGAGCTGGGTATCGCAGCGCCCAAGGTGGGCGTATGCGGTCTGAACCCCCATGCAGGAGAGGACGGCATGTTTGGGCGGGAGGAAATCGAGGAGATTGCCCCTGCTATTGAACAGGCCAAGGCCGAGGGTATTCAAGCGCTGGGCCCCCTCCCGCCGGACACCGCCTTTTCCAAGGCGTTGGGCGGCTGGTATGATATCGTGGTCTGTATGTACCACGATCAGGGGCACATCCCTTTGAAGGTCGTGGGCTTTGTATACAACAAAGATCTGGGCCGCTGGGATGCGGTGGCAGGTGTGAATGTAACATTGGGCTTGCCCATTATCAGGGCCAGTGTGGACCACGGAACTGCTTTTGGACACGCCGGAACCGGCGTTGCAAATGAACTGAGTCTTGTAAATGCTATGGATTACGCCATCCGTATGGCAAATGCCAAAAAAAATGTATCCGCCGTAAAGTGAGGGGCCTATATGTATTTCATCATCGCCGATGATCTGACCGGCGCAACCGATACAGGCATTCAATTCCAAAAGCGTGGTATTGCCACCACGGTTCTGGTGGAGCCGCCGAAGGAAACATGGCCCTGTCTTGGCGAGAACACCGCGCTGTCCATCAATGCAAGCTCCCGGGAGCTGCGCCCACAGGAGGCGGCGGTCCGCACACGGGAAGTCCTGCAACATATGGTCCTGTGCGATCAAGATACACTCTTTAAGAAGGTCGATTCGCTTATGCGGGGAAACCCCGTGGAGGAGTTGGAGGCTGCGCTGGAGGCTGCCGACCGCAGGATCGCGTTGGCGGCTCCCAGCTTCCCGAGGATGGGCCGTACCGTAGACGGCGGCGTACTCCATCTGCCGGATGGCTCTGCTAAAGACCTGCTGACCTTGTTCAAGGACCGCGCACACATGACTGTTTGCCACATCCCGCTGGCACGCCTGCGGACAGAGGGGGCGGGTCTGGCTTCCGCCCTCGCCCGGAGGGAGGCACCGCTTCTGTGCTTGATCGATGCTGTGACAGAGGAGGATCTGTCACTGGTGGCGGAAATCGGACAGGCACTGGATGTGCCTCCTGTGTACTGCGGCAGCGCGGCGCTGGCAGAGGCACTGCCGGTTAGAGGCGGGCTGTCCGATGTACCGTGCCGCCCGACTGCCAAGCGCGTTTTAGTTGTTACCGGCTCCCGGAAGAAGGAGACGGCGGAGCAGGTTCGGCGCTTGGAGGCTGTCTGCGGACTGCACAAGGTTTTACTGGATTCCGAGTGTTTACTGCACGGGCCTGCTCCTGCGGAGATTTCCCGCGCTGCACAGAAACTATCAGAGCTGCTGCGGCAGGAGTGTGGTGCGATACTGGCCTTTGACAGCTTGTTTTGCAGCCAGACCGGATTCGCGGATGACGATGTTGCCGCACGGCAGGCGGGTAGGAGTCTGGCCTCTAAACTGGGTGAGGTACTGAACTGTATCGACCGCACGCTGTATGATGGATTGATTTTAGTGGGCGGTGACACCGCCGTGGAGGTGTGCCGCAGCTTGCATACCACGCAGCTCCTGCTTTTGGAGGAGGTGCAGAGCGGAACTCCTGCCGGACTGTTGGCTGACGGTCCGCTCCGGGGGATGCCGGTCATCACAAAATCTGGTGCATTCGGGGATGAAGATACCCTGCTGCACACATGGAAATATATCAGGAGAGAAAGTAAATAAGGAGGAGATCGCACAAGAATAGCAGAGCATATGTCCCGAAAATCAAAAGTCGCGTTACCTTGAACAACCATTCTAAAAGAAAGAAGGAGTCACTATGGCAACCCTCGAAAGTAAAAAAGCCGCTACTCTGGGAAAGAGATCCATCATCGGCATGATTATTGGCCTGGCACTGGGCGCGATCCTGTGCTTTGTCCCGAACGGCTATGTCCGTGATGATATCATCATCAATACCATACTGAACATCGTCGGTAATGGATATCTGAATCTGATCAAGATGACCATCATCCCCTTTGTTTTTGCATCCCTGGTCATGGGCATCTCCAGTGCTACCGATGTCAAGCAGGTGGGACGCATCGGCGGCAAGATCCTGATCATCTATGTAGCTACCACAGTGGTCGCTTCCGCCTTTGGTATTTTGGGCGGCATGATCCTCAAGCCCGGCGTAGGCGTGGATCTCGGGTCTTTTGACCTGTCCAACACCTATGAGAATGTTAACACCTCGTTTGCAAGCGTTATCCTTGACTTTATCCCCACCAATATTGTAGAATCCTTTGCTAAGGGTAAGATGATTCACATTGTGGTCTTTGCCGTGTTCTTCGGTATTGCCCTGAGCCTTATCGGCGAGAAGGCAAAGGCCGTGAAGGAGTTCAACGAGTCTCTGGCCAACACCATGCTGAAAATTGTGAACATTGTTATGCAGCTGACCCCCTACGGCGTGTGCGCCCTGATGGCTAAGACCGTTGCCAATCTGGGCTTCACAATCATTGTGACGCTGGCCAAGTACTGCGCCTCCGAGATCTTCCTGCTCTTCCTGTTCGGCCTGCTCGTCTATGGCCTGATGCTGAAGCTCTTCACCGGCCTGAGCTATGGCCGCTTCCTCAAGAAGTACAGCCGTATTGCGCTGGTGCCTTTCTCCACCTCCTCCTCCAACGCGACCCTGCCTTATTCCATCGAGTTCTGCCGCAGCATCGGCGTTTCCGAGAAGGTGGCGTCCTTCACCCTGCCTCTGGGTGCCACGCTGAACATGGACGGCAGCGCCATCATGCAGGGCATGACCGCTGTGTTCGTGGCGCAGCTGTACAACATTGACCTGACCTGGCCCATGATCGTTACCATCGTGATCGCCGCTACCCTTGGCACCATCGGCTCCCCCGGTATGCCCGGCGTGGTCATGGTCACGCTGACCGTGGTGCTGCAGTCCGTGGGCTTCCCGCTGGAGGCAATCGCCATCATTGTGGCAATCGACAAGTTCCCCGATATGTTCAAGACTGTACTGAATGTGCTGGGCGACTCTGTGGATACCGTGATCGTTGCCAAGTCCGAGGGCGAATTTGACGCGGATGTGTTCAACGGTCTGAAGGAAGCGGATGTCAATGTGGGCGAATGATCCCGCGAAACCTTTTCACTTTATATGTAAGGAGTATCCGTTATGGTTATCAGTAGTAAGTTTCTGGATGCACTGACCCCCTCATCCATTCGAAGCATTACGGCCAAGATCCGCGACAAGGCAAAAGACGGTATTCAGGTAGTGTCCTTTGCCGGTGGTCTGCCCAGCAAGGAGTTTTTCCCGCTGGAGGATCTGCGCCGCATCACCGACCAGGTTTTTGAAGAGGAGGGCGGCGAAGCTATTCAATATGCCGCCTCTGACGGCTACGATCCCCTGCGTCAGTATCTGGTGGAGTTTATGAAGCGCTATCAGGTCAACAATATCGACTACAAGAATATCCTCATCACCAGCGGTGCCCAGCAGGGCTTAGCTTACCTCTCTAAGGGCATGATCGAGCCGGGGTCCGTGGTCATCGTGGAAAATCCGTCCTACCCGGGCGCACTGGACACCTTTCGTTCCTACGGTGCGGAGATCGTGGGCGTCAGCATGGATGATGATGGTATGAAGATGGATGTGCTGGAGCAGGTGCTGCAGCAGCACAAAAAGGTGGCGTTCATCTACACCATTGCGGATTTTCAGAATCCCACCGGGCGCTGCATGTCCATTGAACGGCGCAAAAAGCTGGTAGAACTGGCAGAAACATACGACACCTTCGTTGTGGAGGATGGTCCGTACAGCCTGATCTCCTTTGATGGACAGGTTATGCCGGCTATCAAGAGCTTTGATACATATGGACGGGTCATCTATTCCGGGTCAACCTCCAAGACCATTGCTCCGGGACTCCGCATAGGTTGGCTGATTGCCGATCATGAGAGCATTACCAAGCTGGTATATCTGAAAATGCGGGATGATCTGCAGGTGAACAACATTGCCCAGCGTCAGGTGTACCACTACTTGAAGGATTGCGATTTTGACGGCCATCTGAAAACGGTGATCGATGTGTATCGCCGTCGGCGGGATGTGATGGCAGAGGCTGTCCGCGCCAGCTTCCCGGAGGGCACACGGGTGATTCTGCCCGGCGGCGGTCTGTTCATGTGGGTGGATCTGCCCGAAGGCACAGATGCGTTGGAGATGTTTGACTTTGTCTTTCAAAAAAATATCGCCTATGTGCCCGGTCAGTTTTTCTGCTGTGATGGAAGCGGCAAGAATGCCATGCGGCTGAACTTTTCCACCACAGGAGAGGAGGATATTGCCCGCTGTATCCCCATTCTCGGTGAAATGATAAAGCAATATCTGAAAAAATGATCTTGCGCAAATAAGCGATGCTGCTTTGCTGCTGCGAAAAATCTCCGCGATTCCGGAGCGCGCGTGAAGTATATGTTTATCAGAGGGGGTGAACCTATACAGGTTCGCCCCCTCTCAGTCTGTCAATTGCGCCGCTCTGTAAGGCGGCTACCGTTTCCGATAGCCGCCTTGAGACCTATTCGCTTTGTTATCTGTTGTACTTTTTCTTTCGGCTTACAACCGTTGTACCGATGGCTGCGCCGCCGCTGATGAACAGAAGTGCGGCCCATAAAACGAGATTGCTACTGTCACCGGTTTTGGGCGAGGTAGTATTTCCAAAATTGTCGGTCTGATCAGTCGGCTTCGCCGCAGAACCCGTTGCGGGAATTTCAACGGCGGCCTTCTTATAGCCACAGACGGTGCATTCCTCGTGTTTGGAGCCTCTCGTGGTTGCGGTGGCTTCCTTATCGATAACCCACCTGAAGGTATGCGCCGCCGTGTCCTTCTTGTCACCGCAGGGGCATTCATGCCAATGGTTATCTGCGTCTGACTTCCAATCCGCTCCATAGCTATGGGTATGCGGAATTCCCTTGTATGTTACAATAACGGTCTTGTCTGCGTCCATGATAACCTCCAACATATTGGAGCGCACCTCTGCTTTAATACCATTCACCGTAACAGTGTCGATTTCATAGCCGGTGTCGGGCCTAAAGACAACTGTTTCATGGGATCCGGCCGCCAGCCCTGCTTTGCTTGCAGAAATCGTTCCATGCCCGCCATTCACCTGTGTTGTCAGACTATAGGTCGTCTCGATCTTCTGCGTTTTCATCACATTAGAGGGAACTATATAGTCGTGCTGTCCAACAGTGATTCTCAGCTTTGCAGAGGCAAGCAGGAAGTCGCCTACCTTGAACTCGGAGTGGGGCAGAGTATATGTCACCTGGATGCTTTCCCCATTGAAACTGCCGGGAGTTCCTGTAAGGCGGACATCCCGATCAATAGCAAGGACATATTCAGCTTCACCGTCCGATTGTTCAATAATGCTTTCCATGCTTTCGGACATATCATATGTTACGGTATATGTCACGGGATAGTGCGCGCCGGTTTTATTCTTTTCGATTGTTTCAGGTCCATTTATGATCAGTGTGCCGTGGTTCTGCGAGGGCTGAACGATGGCTACAGCATGGCCGTTTCCAGACACATCCGGAAGCATGATGTCTATATCTCCTGTGTCCGTCTTCTGAGCTTCATAAACCTGCACCTTCGAGGCATCGGGAATATTTCCGGTTTCATCCACCGGCAAGGTTAACACATAGACCGGTAGATTGTTCAGCGTCAGGCCGCCAATCGTCAGCTCAGCTGCGCCATCGCGCTGAACCCAGAGGGTTGTCAACGGATCATTCCAGCCCATGCTCCTTGAAGCATCGGTTAGAGCGGTCACATTTGCAGCACTGGTGTTCCCCAGCCTGATGTCAAGGCTACTGTCATCCGGGGTTACGGTCTTAATCCCAGTCTGGAAATAAACTGCCTTATCTCCAACAGTTGCCTCGCGGGAAATATAGAGGTAACGATCGCGCTTTCCATAGTCTTTACCGGTGACAGCCAAATCATTTGATATACCGCCTGTGATCTGATATTCGTCACCGACGGTGGCCTGCATGAGATTGTTTTTGATGGTGCCGGCATTCAGCTCGATCTTCGGCACCATACCGCTATAGTCACTGGCATCAAAGCAGACACCGCCGCCAAAGGCTGTTGTCGCGTTGTTCTCGATTGCGCCGCCATTCATAATGAATTGGCCGCCTCTGCGGACAAATACGCCGCCGCCGATCCGGTCAGCTTCGCTTTTTGCGCTGTCTGTACCGGAAATGTTGCCGGAGATTGTGCCGCCGTTCATTGTGAAGGTGCCTTTGGATATCATGGCTCCGCCGCCTGTTTTCTCGGCCCTGTTGTTGCAGATCTCAGCGCCTTCATACATGGTTGCATTGTGGTTTCCGCCATTATTGGACAGCACCACACCGCCGCCACGATCCGTACAAATATTGCCGTTGATTTTTCCGTAAATGTCTAAGTGCTCATCCGTTCCATTGATATAAACCGCGCCATAGTGCGCGCGATTGTTGAGAATCCTTCCGTTTTCTCCAATGGTCACCGCTGTACCCCCTGCGGTTTGCAGGATATGGTTGCCTGTGGCATACACATTGCTGATTTCACCGTCAATCACGACGGTGCTGTTTTGCGCATAGATGACATTGCCGTTCAACCTGGGGCAATCCGTGATTTTGGAGCCGTTTTCCATTTTGAAGGATTTGGCACCACCTGCACAGTAGATTATGCTGCCGCTGGAGATTTTCTCAATCAGCGCGGTGGAGGTCAGCGTTCCCTCTGCGTTGTTGCGCAGATGAATTACGATGCCGTTATTCGTCTGCCACATTGCACTCTTGTTTGCAGCAATGCTGCTGATGGCGCCGCCGATCTCAACCTTACCACCGTCTGCATAAACTCCACGACCGTCCATATTCCGGATCTTCGAGTCTTCCTCCATCACGAGTGTACTGCCCTGAAGCCAGATCGCACCTGCCGGACCGACTGAGTCTGCCCCAGAGCCTTTTGTTCTTGTATAACCAGCCAGGGTATCCTCTATCACACTGCCGCTTTCCATGACGATTTTCGCTTGGTTGGTGGCGCGTACAGCGGACATGCCGCCAAAGTTGCGCAGCACAGCGCCCTTACCCAGTGTCACGGTGCAGGGCACAGTGGCGTTGGAGGCAAGGATAGCGTCCTGCACATAAACCGTATTATCCTCGCTACTGTCACCGCTGACAGCCTGGGCGAATACAGTACCCTTGCACATCCCTGCATCGTCCAGAATGATGTCGGAAAGAGTCAGGCCGACAAAACTCGCCGATGAAGACTGAACCTCAATCATAGCGGGATTATACCAGCTGCGGGCTGTGTCACTTTGCTGCTTAAAATCAGCGCTGCGTGTAATAGTGTAAGGACCGCCTTCTCCACTGGTGATTTTAAGACTCTTATCGTAAAAACGAGCACACTGATCCATGGTCAGATCGCTCATGACATAGATTGTTGCACCATCAGCCGCAGCATCCACCGCCTTAGCCAGCGTGGCGAAGGGGAGATCTTTTGTGCCGGTGTTCTGTGCATCGTTACCGGTGCTGCTGACATAGATATCTGTAGCATCATTCTGTGTTGGCAGATTCGCTACCCTCGGCGCATTTTTCTGTTCTCCATATTCAGATACCGGTTCCTCTTTAACGGTCTGTCCCTTCAATGCAGAAGTCGGAGCTTTTTCCACCGACCAAGGGGCATTACCTAACTCCAACGCAAAAGTAGCAGTGGGTAGTAATCCCATTACCATCGCAAAGCAGAGAAAGACACTTAGCAATAGCTTTCGCATAAAGCATTCTCCTTTCCGTTTTTTGTGTTGTCTTGTCCGCCTCTTGCCTACCTTTGTAATTGCAAGCGTCCGATGAATCGGAAATCATTATTTGGCAAGCGTCTAACTTTTACAGGAACATTTGCTTGCCCGTCGTCATTGGCAACGCCTCCTCTCTGTGGGCTTTTGTGGCGTAAAGGGTACAAAAAACCTTTTCCCACAAGTATATAATCCGAGTATGTCATATTTTTATCAATTTTTCAACCTTTTTTTGTAAATTTCGAGTAAAAAGCTTCACTTTCGCGGAAAACGATCTCCGCTCTCACGGAGATTTAGCTCCGCTATCACGGACATGAGATCCGGGTGAGCAGAGGAAAGCGCCTCTGCTCACACAATGGTTGGTTTTGTATCTATAGCAGAGAAAAAAGACAGAGGGCCACAGAATGGTCCTCTGTCTTTGCCATTGGTAGCCAACACAAAAAAGCGCCGTATTGCTACGACGCTTTTTGTCGAACTCGAGGCCTCTTGAACCCCATGCTACCCGATATTTAAAAAAGTTGGAAAAATAGATTTAACAAGCAAAATACGGAAATATTTCGGGTGTAAATACCCTTATTATGCACGCTTTTATTTCATATTTTTCTTATTTTTGTATTTCTATTATGCATGAATTACGGAATAATGCGCGGAATTTGTTATAAAATAATGGAATGTGAATTTCTAACAAAAGTGAACGGATTCGGAAAATAAAAAGTGAAAAAATTCTGTGTTTTTTCAATTGGTTTGAAAAAAATTCCGTGTTTTTGGGCTCAGGAACAAACACGGAATTTTTAACGAAAAACACGCAAAAGTTTCGTGTCTCTAAGTTGCTCGGACGAATTATACGCTCCGCTTTGGGAAGTCGCCAGCGAACTCGGCCAGCAGGCATTGGCAGCCCGCCAGCACATCCAGCCATGTTGCCTGGAAGTCACCGGTGTACCAGGGGTCTGCCACATTGCCGGGTCGGGCGGTGTGGTCCAGGAGCAGGGAGATTTTCCCATCCGGGTCGCCGCCGCATATGCGGTGCATATCCCGAAGATTGGCGCTGTCCATGCCTACGAGGAAGTCGTAGTCGGCATAATCCTGTCTGGTGAGCTGACGGGCGGCGTGGCCCGCACAGGAGATGCCGTGCTCGGCCAGCTTGCGTCGGGCCGGGGGATAGACGGGATTGCCGAAGG
>OQVT01001469.1_pt1 | contig 14841 bp, 13 predicted proteins | sample 1691561 | NCBI WGS metagenome assembly OQVT01 (sample SAMN03418260, study PRJEB22391) | human gut metagenome | biome: human-gut; feature: organic feature; material: feces | host: Homo sapiens | place: Tanzania | collected 2013-01 | reverse complement strand
ACTCCCTCTGACCGGTGGGCACTGACAATAGGCCGTGGCTGCCGTCAGCTTCGTCCCGACGGGGCGGGAGACCTACGATGGCCCCGTGGCTGACACCGTTACGCCTCTCCTGACCGGCGTTGGCGGCTCGTATCGTAAGTTACGCGCCCTCGTGCCGTAAGATACGTGGGCACGTAACAACAGGCACGAGCCTTCGTGACAGATGTTACGCGCCGGCAGAGGGCATCGGCAGGTCACCGTCTGTGGCCTCTGCGGGTGACGGGAAGATGCTCTGCGCCTTGCCTGGCGAGACATTGTCCTTACCGGGGGCACCCCGGTGCTTTGCTCGTGCCCATAGAGCGGGGTAGAGGTGGTCTGCGCCGCTCCAAAGTCCCCGGCGCTCAGTCTGATGTGCCGCCCCTTATATATATAATAAGGTGTAAAAAGGCGGAAGAAAATGAATATTACACGCAAAAAAGTTGCGTAAGTGGCGGAAAAATATTACTTTTGCGCCCAAATAGCATTTAGCGAACACAATACAATAAAGATAACAGACAATGAATATTTCTTATAAGTGGCTGAAGGAGTATGTCGACTTCAGTCTTACTCCGCAGGAAACCGCAGCAGCCCTCACCTCTACCGGTCTCGAAGTGGGCGCCCTCGAAGAGGTACAGTCTATCCGTGGTGGCCTGAAGGGTCTCTATGTGGGTAAAGTGCTCACCTGCGAGGCCCATCCCAACTCGGACCACCTGCATGTGACCACCGTAGACCTGGGCAAGGAAGCACCCCAGCAAATCGTCTGCGGCGCCCCCAATGTGGCTGCCGGCCAGAAGGTAATCGTTGCCGACCTGGGCTGTGTGCTCTATGATGGCGACAAGGAATTTACCATCAAGCGCAGCAAACTGCGTGGCGTAGAGTCGCTCGGTATGATTTGTGCCGAAGACGAGATAGGAGTAGGCAACAGTCACGACGGTATCATCGTGCTGCCCGAGGACGCCCCCGTGGGTCAGCCTGCTGCCGAATATTACCACTTAGAGAGCGACTGGCTCATCGAGGTGGATATCACCGCCAACCGTTCTGACGCCCTGTCACACTATGGTGTGGCGCGCGACCTCTATGCCTGGCTGCGCCGCAACGGCTACGAGACATCGCTCCACCGCCCCAGCTGCGATGACTTCAAGGTAGACAACGAGTCGCTGCCCATCGAGGTAGAGATTGATAATACCGATGCCTGCAAGCGCTATGCCTGTGTGAGCATCACCGGCTGCGAGGTCAAGGAAAGCCCCCAGTGGCTCAAGGACAAGCTCAGCACCATCGGCCTGCGTCCTATCAACAACATTGTCGATATCACCAACTACGTGATGATGGCCTACGGCCAGCCTCTCCACTGTTTCGACGCCGATATGGTCAAGGGTCACCGCATCGTAGTGCGCACCCAGCCCGAGGGTACCCCATTCGTCACCCTCGATGGCGAAGAGCACCTGCTGGGCGAGCACGACCTCAGCATCTGTAATGCCGAAGAGCCCATGTGTATCGCCGGCGTCTTTGGTGGCAAGGGCTCTGGTACCTATGACACCACCACTAACGTGGTGCTCGAGAGTGCCTACTTCCACCCCACCTGGATTCGCAAGAGCGCCCGTCGCCACGGTCTCTCTACCGATGCCTCTTACCGCTTCGAGCGCGGCATCGACCCCAACGGCACCATCTATGCCCTCAAGCAGGCCGCCATCCTCTGCTGCCAGTTGGCTGGCGGCAAGGTGTCCATGCAAATCAACGATGTCTATCCCGCTCCCATCGCCGACGCCCAGGTGCGTCTCGACTATGAATACTGCGACCGTCTGATAGGCAAGGCCATCGGTCACGACATGATACGCAAGATAGCCGAAAGCCTGGAGATGAAGGTAGTGGCTGAAGACGCCGAAGGCCTCGTGCTCGACGTGCCCGCCTACCGTACCGACGTGCAGCGCCCCTGTGACGTGGTCGAGGACATCCTGCGTATCTACGGCTACAACAATGTCGAGATTCCCACCCAGCTCAAGTCTTCGCTCACCGTGCAGACCGAGCAGGATGCCGAGTATCGTCTGCAGAACCTTGTCGGCGAGCAGCTCGTGGGTTGTGGCTTCTATGAGATTATGAACAACTCGCTCACCAAGGTGAGCTACTACGAGCAGGCCGGCCTCAACGCCTATCCCTGGGAACAGACCGTCAAGGTGGTCAACCCGCTGAGTGCCGACCTCGGTGTGATGCGCCAGACGCTGCTCTTCGGTGGTCTGGAGAGCATCGTGCGCAATGCCAACCGCAAGAACGCCAACCTGCGCTTCTTCGAGGTGGGCAACTGCTACCACTACCATCAGGACCGCTGGAGCTATGAAGACCCCAGCAAGGCATACGTCGAAGAGGCTCACCTCGGACTGTGGGTTACCGGCAAGCGCGTGTGTGGCTCGTGGGCCCATGCCGACGAGGACAGCTCGTTCTGTGAACTCAATGCCTATGTGCAGAATATATTTGCCCGTGTGGGCCTCACCAAGAACATGATGGTGGTCGAAACGAGCGACAACAATATCTTCGCCTCCGGTCTGAAGGTGATGACACGCGGCGGCAAGACCGTAGCCGAGCTGGGAATACTCTCCCACAAGCTGCAGCGGGCTGCCGACATCGCCAACCCCGTATACTATGCCGACATCCACTGGAATACGCTGATGAAGGCTGTGCGCAAGAACAAGCTCGAGTATCAGGAAATCTCCAAGTATCCTGCCGTAAGCCGCGACCTGGCACTGCTCATCGACAACAGTGTGAAGTTTGCCCAGATAGAGGAAATCGCGTTCCAGACAGAGAAGAAGCTGCTCAAGCGCGTGGAACTCTTCGACGTGTATCAGGGCAAGAATCTGCCCGAAGGCAAGAAGAGCTATGCCGTAAACTTCATCATCCAGGATGCCACCCGCACCCTCAATGACAAGGCCATAGACGCCATCATGACCAAACTGATTAATAACATTAAAAATAAACTTGGAGCCGAGCTCCGATAAAACACTAAACCCAATGGGAAGAGCATTTGAATATCGTAAAGCTACGAAACTGAAGAGATGGGGTCACATGGCCCGTACGTTTACCAAACTGGGCAAGCAGATTGCCATTGCCGTAAAGGCTGGTGGCCCAGAGCCCGAGAACAACCCTACACTGCGTGCTATCATCGCTACCTGTAGACGTGAGAACATGCCCAAGGAAAACATCGAGCGCGCCATCAAGAACGCTATGGGTAAAGACCAGAGCGACTACAAGGAGGTGCCCTATGAGGGATATGGCCCCCACGGTATCGCTGTCTTCGTAGACTCACTCACCGACAACACCACCCGCACCGTGGCCGATGTACGTTCGGTGTTCAACAAGTTCAACGGCAACCTGGGTACCCAGGGCTCGCTCAGCTTCCTCTTCGACCACAAGGCAGTCTTTACTTTCAAGATGAAAGACGGCATGAGTATGGACGACCTGATACTCGAACTGATTGACTTCGGAGTGGATGACGAGTTCGACGAGGACGACGAAGAGGGCGAGGTTACCATATATGGCGACCCCAAGAGCTTTGGCGACATCCAGCACTACCTCGAGCAGAATGGTTACGAGATTACCAGCGCCGAGTTTACCCGTATCCCCAACGACCTCAAGGACGTTACTCCCGAACAGCGTGAGACCATCGACAAGATGGTGGAGAAGCTCGAGGAGTTTGACGATGTGCAGAACGTGTACACCAATATGAAACCCGCTGAGGATTAATAGACGATGAAGCATTACAGCTATATCACCCAGGGCACCTGCAGCCGCCAGATAGACATCGATGTCGATGACAACGGCTGTGTGCAGAATGTCAGTTTTATGGGTGGTTGCCACGGCAACCTGCAAGGCATCTGCGCCCTCATCCGCGGTATGAAAGCCGAGGATGTCAAGGCCCGTCTGCAGGGCATCCGCTGTGGCGCCAAGCCCACCAGTTGTCCTGACCAGTTGGCTACGGCTCTGGAAGAGATGGGATTCTGACACGGAGACCCTGATAACGGAAACGGAAAAAGCGAACGCTGATGATTAGGCGTTCGCTTTTTTGTTATTAATGCAGCTATCATTGTTCCGGTTTGGGCTCTCGGTAGTCGTTGGGACCGAAGCTGTCGTGGTAGAGGGTGAGGTCGGGGTTCTGGTCAGACTTACATTCGTAGACGAAGATAAAGCCAGCCTGCTTGTAAGCCATGATGTCGGTCGATTGGCGCAGGCCCTCCAGCAGATGGTTATGGATATACTGGCGGTTGCGGTCTATCACCTCTACATTGTCCATCTCGTCGGTGATGGTACAATAATATATGTACTCGCGCGTGGCCCGACGGAACACGATGCTGTCTGTGCGTATATAGTCCTTGGTCGGGGTGGGGCAGAAGCGGCGGGTAAACTCGCGAGCCTCGCGCTCGGCCCTGTCTTCTATCGACTCGTGGCATGCCGCGAGCGTCATAGCAAGCATTATGACAATCAATACTCTCTTCATGACACTATATATTATATATAAATAGGTGTGCAAAGTTACGAATATTATCATTATAATCGTCAGGAAAGTGAAAAACTTATTCGTGAGGCTGATATTTTTTTTGTGGCAAACCGACAATATATCACCGATTTTCAGTAACTTTGCACTCTAATCAGGAATTATCACAATGAAGCATATACGCAACTTCTGCATCATCGCCCACATCGACCATGGCAAATCTACCCTCGCCGACCGACTGCTGGAGCGTACGCAGACCATACAGATTACCGAAGGACAGATGCTCGACAATATGGACCTCGAGCGCGAGCGCGGTATCACCATCAAGAGCCACGCCATACAGATGGAATATCTGTCGGGTGGCGAAAAATATATCCTCAACCTTATTGATACTCCCGGACACGTCGACTTCTCTTATGAGGTGTCGCGCAGTATTGCCGCCTGTGAAGGCGCTCTGCTGGTGGTCGATGCCACTCAGGGCGTGCAGGCGCAGACCATCTCCAACCTCTACATGGCTATCGAGCACGACCTCGAAATTATACCCGTCATCAACAAGATAGATATGCCCAGTGCCATGCCCGACGAGGTGGAAGACGAGATAGTGGAGCTCTTGGGCTGCAAGCGCGAGGACATCCTGCGTGCGTCGGGCAAGACCGGAGAGGGTGTCGACGAGATTCTCGAGGCCGTGGTCCAGCGCATCCCCAGTCCTACGGGCGATACCAATGCTCCCCTCCAGGCTCTGATATTCGACTCGCTGTTCAACTCCTTCCGCGGCATCATCACCCTCTGTAAGGTGGAGAACGGCTCTATACGCAAGGGCGACAAGGTGAAGTTCTTCAATACCGGCATGGAATATACCGCCGACGAGGTGGGTGTGCTCAAGATGGACATGATTCCCACGCAGCAGCTCTCTACCGGCGAGGTGGGCTATATCATCAGCGGCATCAAGAACGCCAAGGAAGTCAAGGTGGGCGATACCATTACCCACGTCGACGAGCCCTGCGATAAGGCTATCGCCGGTTTCCAGGAAGTCAAGCCTATGGTGTTTGCCGGTGTCTATCCCATCGACCCGTCTGACTATGAGAACCTGCGCACCTCGCTGGAAAAGCTCCAGCTCAACGATGCCTCGCTCACCTTCATGCCCGAGTCGTCGGTAGCCCTCGGCTTCGGTTTCCGCTGCGGCTTTCTGGGCCTGCTCCACATGGAGATAGTGCAGGAACGTCTCGACCGCGAGTTCAATATGGACGTCATCACCACCGTGCCCAACGTGTCGTATATGGTCTATGACAAGCATGGCAATGCCAAGGAAGTGCACAACCCCTCTGGTCTGCCCGAGCAGACGCTGATAGAACATATTGAGGAACCCTACATACGCGCCACCATCATCACCGATGCCAACTATATCGGCCCCATCATGAAACTCTGCCTCGACAAGCGCGGCGAGCTGCTCAAGCAGGAGTATGTGAGCGGCAACCGTGTGGAACTCCATTTCATGATACCTCTGGGAGAGATAGTGATAGACTTCTACGACAAGCTCAAGTCTATCAGCAAGGGTTATGCCTCGTTCGACTACCATATCGACAGCTTCCGCCCGTCCAAGTTGGCCAAACTCGACATTCTGCTCAATGGTGAGTCGGTCGATGCCCTCTCCACGCTTACCCATGAAAGCAATGCCGTGACTCTGGGTCGCAAGATGTGTGAGAAACTTAAGGAACTCATTCCCCGCCAGCAGTTCGACATTGCCATTCAGGCAGCTATCGGTGCCAAGATTGTGGCCCGCGAGACGGTGAAGCAGGTGCGCAAGGACGTTACAGCCAAGTGCTATGGCGGCGACGTGAGCCGTAAGCGCAAGCTGCTCGAAAAGCAGAAGAAAGGAAAGAAGCGCATGAAGCAGATAGGTAACGTGGAAGTGCCCCAGAAGGCTTTCCTCGCCGTCCTGAAGCTCGATTGATACGATACAGGCAAAGAACGCAATATTCACCCACATCATGTCGCGTGGCCATACTGTCAGCCATCCCATGGTGTGGGTTTTCGTTACTGTATTGACATTGCAAAACTATTGCAAGAGTATAAAAATATATTAAAATGCGTTGAGTATTAGTTTTTTTTATTATCTTTGCAATAAAGAGTGTAATATGCACCGAAAGAATGTAGTTCTTGGCAACCCCAGGGTTCGTGAATGAAACTTTCGTCTTAACCTTCTGATGTTAACGGAAAATCTTTCTGTACTACTATACTTATCAACAATTAAGTTAACTCCTTATTATGGAAAAGTTTAATTCAACACGTGACGTTGCCCGTGAGTTGGCACGTAAATACAGTACAATGACTCATGGAGAACTGGATATTCTGGAGAGTATTCTGGTACCTCGCAAATACCTGAAGGGACAGATGATACTGTCCGAGGGCGATATATGCAGAGAATTCCTGTATATATCCAAGGGTATGACGCGCCAGTTCTATTTCAAGAACGGCAAGGAGCTCACCGAACATATCGCCGTCGAGGGCGGAATCGTCATGTGTATAGAGAGCCTGTTCAAAGAGGAACCCACACAACTGCAGATAGAGGCGCTGGAGCCCACATGGGTCTATGCCATGCCCAAGGCACGCCTCGAGGAGGTGGCTCTGCACAATGTGAATATCCAGATACTCTATCGCAAGATACTGGAAGAGAGTCTTATCACCTCCCAGATTCATGCCGACTTGGTGCGCTTCGAGACATCGCAGGACCGCTATCAGAAGCTGTGCAAGATTATGCCCCAGGTGATACTCCGCGCGCCGCTCACCTATATCGCCAGCTATCTGCAGATGACTCCCGAGACGCTGAGCCGTGTGCGCACCGCAGCGCTGAAGAAGTAGAAACCGCTATCCCTTATAATGCCAACAGCCCGACACGCTATCATCATGCGTGCCGGGCTGTTGGCTTTGTTTGGGGATGTCAATAGACCCGCTCGCCAAAGATGGCGGTACCTACGCGCACCATGTTGGAGCCGTGGTGGATGGCGATGGGGTAGTCGTCGCTCATGCCCCACGAGCGGTAGCGGAACGAGGGCTGGTCGGCAAAGTACTTGCCCCGGACCTCGTCGAAGAAGCTGTGGGCGGTGTCCATCTCGCGGGCTATCTGGTCGTGGTCATCGGTGTGGGATGCCATCATCATGAGTCCGCATATCTCCACATGCTCCATCTGCTGCCATTCGCCGTCGGCGAGCAGACTGCGGCAGTCGTCGGGGGTGAGTCCGTACTTGGTGGCTTCCTCTGCGATGTGCAGTTCCAGCAATACGCGGATGCGGCGACCGCATCGGGCTCCCTGTTTCTCTATCTCGCGGAGCAGTCTGATAGAATCTACCGACTCTATCATGCTGATATAGGGAGCTATATACTTCACCTTGTTGGTCTGTAGGTGTCCGATAAAGTGCCAATGGATGTCTTTGGGCAGCGAGGCGGCCTTACGGGCAAGTTCCTGCTCATGGCTTTCGCCAAATATGCGCTGCCCCACATTGTAGGCAGCGGTGATATACTCGTCGGGGTGGAACTTGCTGACAGCCGTCAGCTCCACTCCTTCGGGCAACTGGGCCTTGATGGCCAGCAGGTTTTTTGCCACGTCCACCATTATTTCTCCTCCTCGTATTCAGGCTTGTCGTCGCGCTCCTGCTTCTTGGGAGCGTTGTGCTCGTAGACATCCATGATGCGTGTCTCGCTGATGTTGGCGATGACATAGTCTATCATGGTTCCGCCCATCACTGTGTCGATGTTCTTGATGGCGCCGTTCATGTTGGCAGCCTGTACCAGATAGTTTACGTTGCTACGCTTCTCCTTGCCGCTCTTTTCGTCGAGGGTGATAAACTGCAGCTTGGCCTTGTACCAGCGGTCGTCGTTGCCGTTCTCGCTGAAGAATATCTCGCCATAGGCAGCAGGGTTGATGTTCTTGATTTCGAGTTCGCCGCTTACGTATGCCGACATCTCGCTCGCGATGGATTTCTCGGCGTCGCCGAAGCTGACTGCGTCTACCACATAGAGTTCACTTATTTTTTTCTGCATTCCGTCCTCCATAGTCTTCTCGTAGCGGACGGTGGTTTCATACCAGTTGGCTGTTCTACTTCTCATATTCTTAATTTATATTGTTGTCGTGCAAAGGTAGTTACTTTTTTTCTATACGCAGCCAGTTGCGGGTAAAAAAATGTGAACTCCCCTCAGCCTGTCGATGCCTGTCTTCGGACGAAAGGAATATGTGAATCCAGCGGCGGTGCCCCGATTTGTCCCGCCTATAACCTATTATAATATAGCCGCCCTCGGTGGCGGAAGCCCCGTGCCGAGGGTTATGTTGCTGCTGATGCCGATAAAGGTGGTTTCAGGGTCTGAATTGATGGATGCAGGGTCTGATATCCCGATTTCAGCCTTCTAATCGATTGTTTCGCGCTTCGGAATGATGTTGCCGACGCTTGCGGCGGTCGCCATCCTTGCGGTTGCCTATGCCAACTGCTGCTCGGCTGGAGCGGGGCTGTCCTCCCTGACCCTGAGACTTGTAGCCAATCAGTTTTGTGGGCTTGGAGCACAAGTTCTTGCGGTAAGTGGAATGTTATTAACAAAAAGTGGTTACCTTATGTACCCATAATAGCAATTTGTATTATGCCAGAAATTTCCATTCGTGGACTCGAAATGCCCGAATCTCCAATCCGTAAATTGGCACCGTTGGCTGCTGCAGCCAAGGCCCGTGGCACCAAAGTTTATCACCTCAATATCGGTCAGCCCGATCTGCCCACCCCTCAGTGTGGACTTAGATGTGCCATCGCAAGAAAAAGTTGAAAAAGTATTGCATTGGTAAAAAAAATATTCGTAACTTTATGGCCACCAAGCATAATACCACTGTATGAAGACATTAATATCTCTGAAAAGCGTATTTGTGTTAGCCATCGTCCAGTTGGCTACCAGTTGCCATGAAAGTGAAGGGACGCTGAGTCATGCAGACTTGCAGACTATGCCCTCAGCCCAGATACTCGCTCGGGTGATGGCTTATGTGCAAGCTCACGAGCAGCAGATAGATTTTCTCACTGAGCGCATTTTTTCGAGCAAGGACATGAAGGTTCGGCATGCTATGTATCATATCAATATATAACTATAAAATATTGTCCATGATTATGAAAAGAATTATTCTGTTAACTGTTGTTTCCTTTGCCGCAATTATAGCGGGGGCGCAGAGTTTTCATTATTACCCCTTAAAGGAGGTACGAGATACGATAGAGTATCTGAACCTGAATTTTGACAAGCAGGCTGATTATTTCGTGGGGCGCACTTTCGATGAGTTCTGGCAGATAATAAGGCGCGACATTACGCCTACAAAGTGCAACCCAAGGGGCACTTCACCCTATATAGACCCTCATGACATAATGTGGTTGCAGGGTGCTTATATAGAATGTATGGATATGAGCGGAGTACCAGCAGACACTTGTCTGGTACAGGCTGCCTATGTACTGATAAGGTTTAAGCCTCCTTACAAGACCGATATGCACGACCTCTTTTATCCGCTGCCATGTGATGTCACCGTTGACACTCGCGCAAAGTTGCTATGCAATTATGTAATAGAAGAAATTTGGGTATCTACAATAGACCGAAGAAGAGGATGGTAGTTATATACGCATCTTAGAGACCGATAAACCATATATGATAAAAAACACTATGCGACGTATAATTCTTTGGATGTACCTGTTGCTTGCCGCCACGCCTCTGCTGGTTAGCAGTTGCTATGAGCGTGAAGGGGCGATTGGACAATCGGACTTGCAAACCAAGCCCTCAGCCCAGATACTTGCTCGGGTGATGGCTTATGTGCAAGCCCACGAGCAGCAGATGGATTTTCTCACCGAGCGCAATTTTTCGAGCAAGGATATGAAAGTTCGGCAGGCTATGTATCGGCAGTCGAAAGACACGACATGGTTGCTTATACCCATCGTGCGCACTTTGCGCGACTCTATGGCCACAGCCGATAGCCTCTATTTCGCTCCCCGTCGGCTCTTTGCCCTCTCCTTGATAACCCGAGGCAGTGCTCGGCCACGGCTGTGGTTTGTGGAGCAAGATCCCACCAGAGAATTTCATAAAGCTAACCGCACCGCCTTCCTTTATCGCCACTTCACGGGGCGGCAGGACACTTACACCGAAGCAGGGCAACTGGTGCATGCCATCAAGATATACAACGGATGGTATGACACACAGTTAACCATAAAGCCCGCGGATAGCAACGATAGCACCTATGCTAAGAACTACGATGGGCAGGTGGCTGCCCCTTGGAGAAGAAGATGAACGTGGCCGTTTGGTGGTGGATAATGGCTGCGTCTGTAAGTTTTTTGTGACAGGATGTAAGGCTATTACAAAAAAATAAGTAACTTTGCATCCGTATTAGCAATTAGAGTTATGCCAGAAATTTCTATTCGCGGACTTGAAATGCCCGAATCGCCAATCCGTAAGTTGGCACCGTTGGCAGCTGCAGCCAAGGCCCGTGGCACCAAAGTTTATCACCTCAATATCGGTCAGCCCGACCTGCCTACCCCTCAGTGTGGACTTGATGCCCTCAAGAATGTTCACCGTCAGGTGCTCGAGTATTCTCCTTCGCAGGGTTATCTCAGCTATCGACAGAAACTTACAGAGTATTATCACAAGTATGACATCGAGGTTACTGCCGACGATATCATCATTACCTCCGGTGGTTCTGAGGCCGTGCTCTTTGCCTTTATGAGCACCCTCAATCCCGGCGACGAGATTATCATCCCCGAGCCCGCCTATGCCAACTATATGGCCTTTGCTGTGTCGGCGGGTGCCACCATCCGCACCATCGCCACCACCATAGATGAAGGATTTGCACTGCCCCGTGTCGAGCGGTTCGAGGAACTCATCAACGAGCGCACCCGCGCCATACTCATCTGCAACCCCAACAATCCTACAGGTTATCTCTATACCCGCCGCGAGATGCACCAGATACGCGACCTGGTCAAGAAGTACGACCTCTACCTCTTCTCCGACGAGGTTTATCGTGAGTACATCTACACCGGTTCGCCCTACATCAGCGCCATGCACCTCGAGGGTATCGAGCAGAACACTATCCTCATCGACTCGGTGTCCAAGCGCTACAGCGAGTGCGGAATACGCATCGGAGCCCTGGTCACCAAGAACGCCGAGGTGCGTCGCGCGGTGATGAAGTTCTGTCAGGCCCGCCTCTCTCCACCCCTTATCGGACAGATTGTGGCCGAGGCGTCGCTCGATGCTCCCGAGGAGTATTACCGCGATGTCTACGACGAGTATGTGGAGCGCCGCAAGTGTCTCATCGACGGCCTCAACCGCATCCCCGGCGTCTATTCGCCCATCCCTATGGGTGCCTTCTACACTGTGGCCAAGCTCCCTGTCGACGACAGCGAGAAGTTCTGCCAGTCGGAAACGTTGGTCATGAGATCGGAAGAGCACACGTCTGAACTCCAGGGCTTCTATACCACCCCCGGTGCCGGCCGCAACCAGGTGCGTATCGCCTACGTGTTGAAAAAGGACGACCTGGAGCGTGCCCTCGTGGTGCTGCGCAAGGCCCTTGAACTCTATCCCGGTCGCGACGACAGCGACGAATAACCCCACGCGCCACACTCACGCCCATGAATTTCCCACTCTACATAGCCCGCAAGATCTACAGCTATACCGGCGACAGACAGAAGGTCTCCAAGCCCGCCGTGCGTATAGCTATAGCCGGCGTGGCCATCGGTCTGGCGGTCATGATTATCTCCGTGAGTGTAGTCTTCGGCTTCAAGCATACCATCCAGGACAAGGTCATCGGCTTCGGCTCCCACATCCAGGTGGCCGACTTCATGACGCTGCAGAACCAGGAACAGTATCCCATCCAGATGAACGACTCCATGGTGCGCGTCATCCGCGACATCCCCGGAGTGGCCCACGTGCAGCGCTATGCCATGAAGCAGGGCATACTCAAGACCGACAAGGACTTCCTGGGCGTCATGTTCAAGGGCGTAGGCCCCGACTACGATACCACCTTCCTCCACAAGAACCTCGTGGAAGGCACCATCCCCCGCTTCTCCGACCAGAAGAGCAGCAACCACATCCTCGTCTCGCGCAAGATGGCCGATATGCTTCAGGTCAAGTGTGGCGACAAGATTTTTGCCTATTTCATCGACCAGCAAGGGGTGCGCGCCCGTCGGTTTACCATCCAGGGCATCTACCAGACCAATCTCACCCAATACGACCGCACCACCTGCTTCATAGACCTTTATACCGCCGTGAAACTCAACGGTTGGGAGCCCGACCAGGCATCGGGTGCCGAGGTCACCGTCGCCGATTTCAGTCGCATCGATGATACCGAGTCGCTCTTCATCGACCGCATCAACCGCTCCATGGACAGCTATGGAGCCACCTATTCCTCCAAGACCATCCAGGAGATTAACCCGCAGATTTTCCAGTGGCTCAATCTGCTCGACCTCAATGTCTGGATTATCCTCGCGCTGATGCTGGCGGTGGCAGGAGTCACCATGGTGTCGGGCCTCCTTATTATAATATTGGAGCGCACCACCATGATAGGCGTGCTCAAAGCCCTCGGTGCGCGCAACAAGACCATCCGCCACATGTTCCTTTGGTTTGCCGTGTTCATCATCGGTCGTGGACTGCTGTTGGGCGACGCCATTGCCCTGGGGCTGCTCCTGCTGCAGCGCTATACCGGCGTGGTCAAGCTCGACCCCACGACCTATTATGTCGAGACGGCTCCCGTCGAAATCAATGTTCCCATCATCATCGCCCTCAATGTGGTAACCCTCGTGGTGAGCGTCTTCGTGCTCATCGCCCCCAGCTATTTTGTCTCCCACATTCATCCCGCCAAGAGCATGCGTTACGAGTAGCGTGCCCGAAATAGCCACCAATCCACCCGTAATAAGGTAGAGAAAAGCACAAATTATCGTGATTTGTGTAAAATATTGCACAATATGTTTTGCAGTGTGCAAATAAGATAGTATCTTTGCACATAAATTACTCTTATGTGCAATGGATTTGACACCGAGCTTTATTGAATATATTGAAAAGGCTGTCGTGGAGAACTGGGATAGAGACGCCCTCACAGACTATAAAGGAACCACTTTACAGTACCACGATGTAGCCCGCAAAATCGAAAAACTGCACATTCTCTTTGCCAATAGCGGTATAGAGAAGGGCGACAAGATAGCCCTGTGTGGTCGCAACAGTTCCAATTGGGCTGTGGCGTTTTTGGCTACACTTGCCTATGGCGCTGTAGCCGTTCCTATACAGAATGAATTTACTCCCGACCAGATTTACAACATCGTCAATCATAGCGAAGCCAGACTGCTCTTTGTGGGCGACGTGGTGGCTACGCAGATAGACGCTTCGCAGATGCCCGCATTGGAAGGCGTGTTCTATCTGCCCGACTTCTCGCTCACGCTCTCGCGTTCCGAGCAGCTCACCTATGCACGTGAGCATCTCAACGAGATGTTTGGCAGCAAGTTCCCCAAGTTCTTCCGTCGCGAGCATGTGGCCTATCACCACGGCGATGCCGAAGACGTGGCGCTCATCAACTATACCAGCGGCACCACCGGCTTCTCCAAGGGCGTGGTGCTGCCTTATCGCGCGCTGTGGAGCAACTTCGACTTCCTCAATGGGATGATGGGCAAGCATATCCCCCGTGGCAGCAACTGCGTGTGCATCCTGCCCATGGCCCATATGTATGGACTCATGGACGATGTGCTCTTCCAGTTCTGTTTGGGCAGCCATATCTTCTTCCTTACCCGCATGCCCACTCCCACGCTCGTGGCCGAGGCTTTGGCCGAGATACGTCCGCGCCTCATCTGCTCGGTTCCCCTTGTGGTCGAGAAGATTGTGCGCAAGATGGTCTTCCCTGAATTCCAGACCAGCATGGTGCGCCTGCTCATGAATATGCCCCTCCTTCGCGACAAGGTCAAGGAGCGTATCTGCGAGCGTGTACGCGAGGTATTCGGCGGCAACCTCTACCAGGTTATGGTTGGTGGCGCCAGTCTTAGCCGTGAGGTCGAAGAGTTCTTCGTCAGCATCGGGTTCCCCATCACTGTGGGCTATGGCACCACCGAGACCGCCCCGATGATTACCATGAGCAACTGGGACGACTTCGTACCCGGCTCTTGCGGTACCCCTGCCACCCACATGGAGGTGCGCATCGCCAGCGAAGACCCCGAGCATGTGCCCGGAGAAATCATTACCCGCGGCTTGAACGTGATGCTCGGCTATTATAAGAACGAGGAAGCCACCCGCGCTGTCATCGACGCCGACGGATGGTTCCACACCGGTGACCTCGCCACCATGAGCGCCGACGGCCATGTCTTCAT
>OQVT01001467.1_pt1 | contig 14847 bp, 11 predicted proteins | sample 1691561 | NCBI WGS metagenome assembly OQVT01 (sample SAMN03418260, study PRJEB22391) | human gut metagenome | biome: human-gut; feature: organic feature; material: feces | host: Homo sapiens | place: Tanzania | collected 2013-01 | reverse complement strand
TTTAATCATTTCGCCGTAGCATTCTTTACCTGGGCAAAGAGCATTTGCTTCATCTGTATCGATATGTGCAGCTGTTGCATAGCTTGCGCTTACACGAACAACAACATCACCGAATGTTAAAGAACGTCCGTTTGGAGACTGGATGTCCAGTTTTACGATGTCTTTATCTTTTACTCCTGCTGCTTCTGCATCTTCCGGAGTCATATGTACGTGACGTTTTGCAGCGATAACACCTTCTGTCAGTTCTACTTCACCAGCAGGACCTACTAACTTACAGGCACCTGAACCAGCGATATCACCAGATTCACGAATTGGAGCTGTAACACCGATTGCTCTTGCATCTGTTAAAGATACTTCAACCTGTGTATCTTTTCTTACAGGTCCTAATACAGACATTTTTAAAGAACTTTTCGTTCATATTCCACAATAATTATATAAAAGAGGCGTTATACGAATGTGTTTAAACGCATATACATATATATAATAGCCACAACGATGCTTACGCTTGTCTCCCAACGGAGCCATGCGCAATACGACGTGGCTTTCAGCCACTACTTCGACATGGAGCCGTCGTTCAATGCCGCATCCGTGGGCAAGGAGTCGAAGCTCAACGTTTCGGCGGCTTACGCAATGGACTTTGCCGGATTCAAGCACAACCCTCGCACCATGTACGTCGGGGCGGATATGCCGCTGTATTTCCTTAAGTCGTATCACGGAGTGGGCTTGCAGTTCATGAACGACAAGATCGGACTGTTCACCCATCAGCGTCTCGCCTTGCAGTACGCTTTGCGACTCAAGATGCTGGGCGGACAACTGGCGGCGGGTGTATCAGCCGGTCTGCTAAGCGAAACGTTCGACGGAACCCAGCTCGACCTTGAAGACACGAGCGACCCGGCGTTCTCTTCGTCGAAGCTCGACGGCAACTCTGTCGACCTGGGCGCTGCTCTGTACTACACTCACCGCAACTGGTATGCCGGACTGTCGGTGCAGCACCTTAACTCGCCGCTTATCAACTTGGGCGACAAGAACGAGTTGCAGATTGACGCTACCTACTATCTCACGGGCGGATGCAACATACGATTGCGCAACCCTTTCGTTACGATTAAGCCCTCGTTCATTGTACGTACGGATGCAACGGCATGGCGCGCCGACATAACGGGGCGCGTTGTCTATACCAACGACCGCAAGATGATGTACGGAGGCGTGAGCTACTCGCCTACCAATTCGGTGACGTTTCTCGTAGGCGGACGTGTCCACGGCGTGCTGCTGGGCTACTCCTACGAGATGTACACGTCGGGCGTCAATCCCGGCAACGGCAGTCACGAACTGTACGTAGGCTATCAGGTTGACCTCAACTTAGGCAAGAAAGGACGCAATCTGCACAAGAGCGTGAGAACGCTGTGAGAATTTTGAGTTTTGAATTTTGAATTTTGAATTGGTCGGCTTCGCCGATTAGGAATTGTTCAATTTTGAATTAGCAAGGCTCAGTAAGGCTTTAAAAAGGCTCAGTAAGGCTTAAAAAGGCCCAGTAAGGCTCAGTAAAAGATTAATAATACAACATAGATGAATACAAGAAAAAGCATATTGATTACGGGCATCGTGGTGTTCACCATGATACTCAGCGGTTGCTTCGGCAGCAAGATGGCATCGTCGGGCGGTCGCGGAGGCGAAGTTGTAGGCGTAGGTGGCCGCAGCTTTGTCGAACCTACACCTTACGGCATGGTGAAAGTGCCGCGCGGATACCTGCACATGGGCATCGATGCCCAGGACTCGCTGTGGGGCAAGCAGACACCTGTGAAGGACATTTCGGTAGACGGATTCTGGATGGACGAGACCGAAGTGACTAATTCTAAGTATAAGCAGTTCATCACGTGGGTGCGCGACAGCATTATACGCACACGTCTTGCCGATCCGCAGTATGGAGGCGACGAAACCTACATGATAACCGAGGATCGCTACGGCGAACCCGTCACTCCACACATCAACTGGAAGAAACCGCTGCCACGCAAACCCAACGAGGACGAGTTGCGCGCCATTGAGAGTGTCTACACACGCAATCCCATTACGGGCGAGAAGATGCTCGACTATCGTCAGCTCAACTACCGATATGAGGTGTACGACTATACTGCTGCCGCTCTGCGCCGCAATCGTCTGCGCCCCGAAGAGCGTGTGCTCAACACCGACATCCAGGTTGACCCGGATGAGGTTGTGATGATTTCGAAGGACACGGCCTACGTCGACGACGAGGGACGTGTTGTTCGCGAGACCATCAACCGACAGCTTTCGGGTCCGTGGGATTTCCTCAACACCTACATCGTCAACGTCTACCCCGACACCACCTGTTGGGTCAACGACTTCCAGAACGCCGACAACGAGACCTATCTGCGCAACTATTTCTCCAATCCTGCATACAACGACTATCCCGTTGTGGGCGTTACGTGGGAGCAGGCAAACGCCTTCTGCGCATGGCGCACGGATTACTTGCTGAAGGGTCTTGGCCCCGAGGCACGCTACGTGCAGCGCTATCGTCTGCCTACCGAGGCTGAATGGGAGTATGCCGCACGCGGAAAGTCAGGCACAGAGTTCCCATGGGAGGACAAGAGCGTGAAGAGTGGCGACGGCTGTTTCTTTGCCAATTTCAAGCCCGACCGCGGCAATTACACCAAGGACGGCAACCTTATCACATCCAAGGTTGGCATTTATCAGTCTAACAGCAACGGCCTGTTCGACATGGCGGGCAACGTGGCTGAATGGACCAGCACCATATATACCGAGGCTGGAGTAGAGGCAATGAACGACATTAACCCAACGCTCGTGTACAACGCTGCCAAGGAAGACCCCTATCGACTCAAGAAGAAGAGCGTACGCGGAGGTTCGTGGAAGGATCCAGAATCGTTCATACGCTCGGCATGGCGCACATGGGAATATCAGAACCAACCGCGCAGCTACATCGGATTCAGATGTGTGCGCAGCCTTGCCACTACTTCAAGCGCCAAGGAGCGGATGAAGAGTAAAAGAGCAAAAAGGTAAAAGGGTAAAAAAGTAAAAGAGTAAAAAGGTAAAAAAGTAAAAAGGGATAGTTAAACAAAACATACGACTATGACAGTTTACAGCAAATACAATATAGTTTACCATCTGCAGAAGTGGATGGACAGCGTTCCCGGACAGACGTTCCTCAACTATGCCTATAGCTGGGGTGCTTCTATAGTAATTCTCGGCACATTGTTCAAGCTGACTCACTTGCCGGGTGCCAATCTGATGATGTTCGTCGGTATGGGTACGGAGGTCATCGTGTTCTTCCTCTCGGCGTTCGACCGCCCGTTTGACAAGACTCAGGACGGCCGCGAACTGCCTACTCATTATGATATTGAGGGCGAGAATGGTGGCGAGACAGCAGCATCGGCATCCATACCTAACGTTAATGCAGCTGTATATAATGCTAATCTGGCTGATTCCATTGCAAACGCTGCTGCATCCAATGCGAACCCTGCTGCACCTAATGCGAACGCTGCTGCTTATAATATAAATAATGTGGAAACAGCACCGAACGCTCAAGGCACTCCCGTAGCAGGTGCCAATATTATAATAGGTGGCACACCGGGCGCACAGACATTAGATATGGGCACCACTCCGGAGATGGCTTCGCAGTTGGCAGATGCCCAGACCGGCTATCTCGAAGAGCTGAAGCGTCTCACCGAGACTCTGCAGAAGGTGTCAGAACAAAGCGTACGCCTCACTCGCGACAGCGAAGAAATGGAGAACCTCAACCGCACTCTCACAGGCATTTGCAAGGTTTACGAGATGCAACTCAAGGGTGCAAGCCAGCAAATCGGCACTATCGACGAGATAAACGAGCAGAGCAGACGCATGGCACAGAACATCGAACAGCTTAACAGCATCTATGCACGCATGATTGAAGCAATGACGGTGAACATGCAGTTAAAGGTAAAAGAGTAATAGAGTAAAAGAGTAAAAAAATAAAAGAGTAAAAGAGTAAAAGAGTAAAAGCAAATCAAAATTGAAGAATTCAAAATCGCAGGCGCAGCCGAGAACAATTCAAAACTCAAAACTCAAAATTCAAAATTCCCAATAATGGCAATAAAGAAACGACCTATATCTCCTCGCCAGAAGATGATAAACCTCATGTATCTGGTGCTCATGGCAATGCTTGCGCTGAACATTTCGACCGAAGTGCTCAACGGATTCTCTATTGTCGAGGAGAGTCTTAACCGCACTACAGCCAACTCATCGAAGGAGAATGAGGTGCTGTATGCCGACTTTGCCGACCAGATGAAGGCTAATCCGCAGAAGGTGAAGGAGTGGTTTGACAAGGCAACGGCGGTGAAGCGAATGAGCGATTCGCTATACAACTACGCCCAACAGCTTAAGATTGAAATAGTGCGCGAGGCTGACGGCAAGGATGCCGACGTAGCCAACATAAAGAACAAGGACGACCTTGAGGCGGCAAGCCACGTGATGCTGGCACCCGGTACGGGTCAGGGCGGACGACTGTTCCGTGCCATCAACTCGTTTCGCGAGCGCATTCTCACTATGGTCACCGACCCTCATCAACGCTCAATCATCGAGAGCAACCTCACCACAAAGCTCCCCTCAAAGGCTCATACCATGGGCAAGAACTGGCAGGAATATATGTTTGAAGACATGCCTGTGGCTGGTGCCGTGACGCTTCTGTCTAAGTTGCAGAGCGATGTGCGCTATGCCGAGGGCGAAGTGCTGCACTCGCTCGTGTCGAACATCGACATGAAGGACATCCGCGTGAACCGTCTCAGCGCTTTCGTCATTCCCGAATCGCGCACCGTAATAAGCGGCGACCAGTTTGCAGCACAGATAGTAATGGCTGCGGTAGACACCACTCAGCAGCCCGAAATATATGTAGGCGGACGTCGCATCAGCAACGGACTCTATCGGTTTACAGCCAATGGCGTGGGCGAACATTCGTTTGGAGGATACATCACCATGCGCGATGGAGCGGGCAATACAATACGACGCGACTTCACACAGAAGTATACCGTGGTGGCACCAAGCGCTACCGTGTCTGCCGACCTTATGAATGTGCTCTACGCAGGCTATGACAATCCTATCAGCGTAAGCATTCCGGGCGTTCCGCTCAGCGCTGTTCAGACTTCCATGTCGGGTGGAGCATTGCGCAGTATAGGTATGGGACGCTACATAGCACGACCCACAACGGTAGGCAGCGACGTCACTATCAATGTGGCAAGCAACAACGACGGACGCTCACGACAGATGGGCAAGTTCACATTCCATGTACGCAAGTTGCCCGATCCGGCTGCTTATATACAGATAGGCAGCGACCGTTTCCGTGGCGGATCAATGCCTAAGGCTTCGCTTATGGGCACCAGTGGCATCAAGGCAGCCATCGACGACGGCATTCTCGACATACAGTTCCGCGTTACGGGATTCGAAACCGTATTCTTCGACAATATGGGCAATGCCGTACCAATGGCTTCCAATGGCGCCAACTTCACCGACCGACAGCGCGAAACGTTCCGTAAGCTGTCGCGTGGCAAGCGATTCTACATATCGCGCATTACTGCTGTGGGGCCCGACGGCATCACACGCAAGCTCAACGGTGCCATGGAGGTGATTGTGAAATAAACGTAGTGAATTATCGTAGAAATGAAATAAACGTAAACAAAGCACAATGAAAAGACTACTCTCTATATTGTTCATTGCTCTGCTCTGCACCGATATGGTGTCGGCGCAGCCCGCTGCACGCCTTCGCGAGCAGGCTAAAAAGCAACAGCAGCAGACCCATGGGCTGAGTCTGCGGGCACAAATCTCGTTCCCAACGCAGAAGGCTGCCGGTGAGGATGTGGCTTGGCGACGTGACATCTATCGCGAACTCGACCTCAACAACGAGGCTAACGCCGGACTGTACTATCCTGTTGAGCCTATTGGTCAGCAGATGAACCTCTTCACATACATCTTCAAGCTGGTGATGCGACGCGCCATTCCAGCCTACGAATATCGTCTCGACGGCAACGAAGTGTTTGACGAGGCTTCGAAGATCAACCTTAAGGCGTTTCTCGACAACTACCACATCTACTACGAACGTACCGATCGTGGCACTCATATCGACGACAGCGACATCCCGTCGCGCGAGGTTACAGCCTATTACATCAAGGAGTCGGCTTACTACGACGACCATAACGCCATGTTCCATACCAAGGTTCTGGCACTGTGTCCGATACTTAAGCGTGAGGATGATTTCGGCGATGCAGCCACAAGCTATCCGCTCTTCTGGGTGCGCTACGACGATTTGGCTCCGTTTCTTACCAAGCAGACCATCATGACGAGCAATCTCAACAATGCCGCAACTATGTCTATTGACGATTTCTTCACAAAAAACATGTATCGTGGCAAGATATACAAGACCACCAATATGCTCGGCAAGACCATCGCACAGTACTGTCCTAACGACTCGGCTGTAGCTAAAGAGCAGCGCAAGATTGAGAAACAGCTGAAGGATGTGGAGCAGAGTGTGTGGGGCAAACCAGAACCTAAGGATTCGCTCGACAGCATTGCCCGACTGGACAAGAAGGCTGCCAAGGCTATTGCCAAGCGCAATCGCCGTGCTTCAGGTGCACGCACTACCAAGGTGAAGGCTTCGCGTCCGTCACGCAGTTCGTCGGTATCGTCTGGCTCTTCGGCTCGTGTCACCGTACGCAGACAACGACATTAATACACCTTATATATTATATAGGACACCTTATTATATATATAGGGTTACCTTATTTATTATATAGGACAACAATAACAACCATAAAAAAAACGATTAAAGTATGAAAAGAATCTTCACATCAGCGGCAGTTGCAATCGTTATGTTGCTCGCTGCCACAAGTGCTCAGGCACAGATAAAGTTCGGATTGAAGGGCGGTCTTAACGTTACAGACATGAGTCTGAGCAAGGAAGTGTTTGATGCCGACAATCAGGCAGGCTTCTTCATTGGTCCGACAGTCAAGTTCTCATTGCCCCTTATTGGTCTGGGCATCGATGCAGCAGCACTCTACGACCAGCGTCAGGCAAAGGTTAAGGGAGAAGTAGGCTACGAACAGATTTCCATCGAAGAGCGTTCGCTTGACTCGAAATACATCAACATACCCATCAACCTACGCTATGGCATCGGACTGGGTTCGGTTGCCAGCCTCAACTTCTTTGCCGGTCCGCAGTTCGGATTCAATGTTGGCAAGAAGCATCAGGAACTTGTCGACGATGCCACATGGAATCTTAAGTCATCGGCTTTCAGCGTAAACGTAGGTGCCGGCGTTACCATTGCCAGCCACTTCGAGCTTTCTGCCAACTACAACATTGCATGCGGACGCACTGGCGACGTCACTTTCTCGGATGCAGTAAACAAAGTATTCAAGAAGAACGGACGCGCCAACGCATGGCAGATTGGACTGGCGTACTATTTCTAACGAAAGTTGAGACTTGAAAGTTGAGATTTGAAAGTTATGATATGCTTTTGTTGATAACGTTATCGGTTTTATGATTATAAGAGGTAAGCATAACTTTCAATTCCCAACTATCAACTCTCAACAATAAAAAAAGGACTGTCACAATCGTGTGACAGTCCTTTTTTTATTGTCTTCGAAATATATTCGCTGATTACTTCATCATTTCGTTAAACTCCTCGAGTGTTACCTCCTTGTTGTTCAACGATACTGTAGACTTCAGAGCTGCAGCGAGCTTAACGTCAATAGCGCGCTCGATGAAGTTGTCAACAGCCTCGCGCTTCTTCAGAAGCTCGTTAGCGTAGTTGTCAACGTACTCCTCAGGAACGTTAGACATGCCGTACTGAGCGAACTGCATGCGTGCCATCTCCTTGGCAGCGTTCTTGATGTCAGCGTCCTCAACCTTGATATCGTTAGCCTTAACGAGCTGCTCCTTGATGAGGTGCCACTCAAGCTGCTTGATGCTCTCAGCGTAGTTCTTCTCAACGAAGTCCTCACCCTTGTCCTTGTTGTTGGCAAGCATGATGCGCTTGAGCAATGCGTCCGGCCAAGTAATCTCACCTACCTTCTGCTCGCAGTATGTGCGAACGTCGAGCATGAACTTGTAGTCGGCGTTAGCCTCAAGCTGCGGCTGCAGGCTCTCGGCAATCTTAGCGCGGAATTCCTCTTCAGTCTTAACAGTACCCTTCTCGAATACCTGATCGAAGAGTTCCTCGTTGAGGTCGGCCTTCTTGAAGCGCTGTATCTCAGTAATCTGGAAGCTGAAGTCAGACTCGAGGTTCTCTGCAGCGTCCTTCTCAATCTTGAGGAGTGAAGAAACCTCAGCTGTGCCTTCCGGATAAGCCTTGCGTGGGTTGAAAGTGATGATGTCGCCGAGCTTAGCACCGTTGAAGAGGTTCTTCTGCTCCTCTACCTTGATGTAAGAAGGCATAAGCACAGCACCCTCTACAGTGATGCCACCTTCCTTTGTATTGCCCTCTGCGTCGAGCTCACGGATGTCGCCCTTCAACAGATCGTTGAGTGAAGCGTCATACTCTTGAGCCTGCTCGTACTTGCCGGCACGACCCTGATACATCTCGATCTGCTCGTTGATGAGTTTGTCGTCAGCCTTGATTGTGTAGTAATCAATCTTGTTGCGGCCGTCGAGAGTGATGTTGAGCTCAGGAGCAACGGCAATATCGAATACGAAAGTGTAAGGAGCCGGCTGCTCGATGTCTGCCGGATTCTCCTGCTTTTCAGAAGGCAGAGGCTCGCCGAGCATCTGGATATTGTTGTCCTGGATATATTTGTAGAGCTGCTCGCCTACAAACTTGTTAACTGCGTCGTAGCGCACTGAAGCACCAAACTGACGCTTGATGAGACCCATAGGAGCCTGACCCGGACGGAAACCGGGGATGTTGGCCTTCTTACGATAGTCCTTGAGAGTCTTCTCGACAGAGTCCTGGAAGTCTGCCTCTTCGACTGTGATAGTCAACAGACCATTCACTTTGTCGGGATTTTCAAATGAAATGTTCATTTTTGTTCAGTCTAAAATTATATTTGTTATTATTGTTATTCGTCCACGGAAGTGCAAAATTACTCATTATTAATGTAAAATCAGAATATATATGGTGAAAATTTGTTGTTTTGGGTGTAATACAGCGAATTAATCATGTTGAGAATTAATTCCACCTGGAGTTTCGGAGGTCAAAACGAAGGTAAATAGCTGTAAAAATGCAACAAAATTTCTTCGATTACGGACCGTCAAAATGAACACAATTTAAGCAGGTCAGTCCGGCTATAGCTGGAGCATGACAAACAAGCCTTTCCTCACTATCAGGAAAATGGCAGACATTCTGTAAGTGGATGACTTGTTCAAGTAAAAAAACTATCACTCCACCTATAGCTAATACCTAAGGTGGAGTGCATTCTTATTATATGTTAGTTGGCTATACTATAGTTGTGAAGCGGATTGTCGCCGTGCCTCTTTAGCTTCCGCAAAAGCTGCATCTATGGCTGAGTTAATCTTCTTATTGACAATAATCTTAGCTATAAGCCATAGAACGAAGTAAACTGCAGCTACAGTAAAGTTGAAGAAGTAGAACAATACGAAGGTGAGCAGCCAGCACCACTTTACATACTTCTTAATCTTCTCCTTGCCGTTGACAAAGTCAATCATCTCCTGATCCTGAGGATAAGAATATGACCAATGCTGACCAGTGCCGTCCATCATAAAGTTGTAACGCTGGTTATTGTAATTATAATAGACGAACCAGAAAGGAACAAGCAAATAATCTCCCTTGGTGGTCAGATTGAAACTTGAGGATGCACGGAAATTACGGATTTCCTGATCACCTATCTGGTTGAGAGCTGCACGCTGTGCTGTCTCATCAACAAGATCCTTTCCGTGTTTCTGCCATACTATTGTGGCATCTGCGTTGCGGGATACTGTCACGAGTCTCTCGTCATCTTCTGTAAGCAGTTCACCATTGAACTCCTTTGAAAGCATAACGTCGTAGGGGAACTGGTTTGTGAAATTGCGCAGTTCTTCGGGAAGACTTTTGTCTCCCTCATTAGCCAGACATAGAAAAGCGAAGTTGCCTGATGCATTGCCATTCTGAGGACGCCATTTCTTCACGGTCTTAGTAGAAATAGTCTTGCCACTGTCAGTCCAATTACGGCTAATATCAACCTTCTGGTCTTCGTAGGAAGACTCACAACTCCAAGAGGCCTGATAAGTACCCTCGAACAGATACATTGGAAGGTAGGCACGGAACACAGCATCGGTGTTGATGGCCTGGAAGATGTCTTTCGGAACATAGTCCTGCCCAATGAGCGTATTGACTAGTGCCTGCTCGAAGTCACTCTCCTGGGTCGTGAACGGAATCATGCGCGAAGGAAGGTCTGCCTCCTTCGTAATAAAATTGGGATTACTGATTACAGTTCCACAGCTCGGGCACTTGGTGCTTGCCTTGAATTGACTGAATGTCTCGATGGCATGTCTACAGTTAGGACACTGCAAGACATGTAGTTTTAGGTTTTCTACCATACTACGTTAAATTTAAGATGTTGATATTGAATGAAATGTTAATGTGCATACTTCAGCTCTGCCTTTCTTTGTAAGGCAAGAACTTTCAACTGCTCCACGATATTACTGATGGATTCTGTATCATGTGAATATACAGCTTGCCTTAGTAAACTGATATTGTTATTGATTTCCATATCATATCCGATAGAACCCACAGTTTGACGGGTGTTACTTGCTGTCAGCATATCATAGATATCACTGACCTTCCTTCTGATAGCCATGTCATCAATCTGCATGATGAGTTTTTTCAGTTCCATGCGGTTCACTGTGATAGACTCATGCGCCTTCGCGCGCTCGGCGGTCTGCTTGTCGGTCACCTCATTACTCCATGCGTTTCCGATGATAATGGCCATGTAGACCAGCCACAGGAAACTTTGCGACAGCACCGACCACAATATGCTCTCTGGGCGCCAAAACACAAATACCAGTCCTACGACGAACTCTATAACAAAGTATGAGATGGACTGAGAATAGAGCGTGGCGTTGAGATAGAACGAATCTTTTCCCTTTGTGCCGAGCAATGGAGTGATGAGAACCATCAGGTAGGCCCAGTGAATAAAGCCATAGGCTACCCATACCGTCGGTGGGTTGTCTGTACCCGAAAGGAAGAAGAACAACACATTGAACGCAATGAGGAACAATGAGAAGAATATTATTTTTAGGAATGTTGCTTTCATAATGTCTGTGTGTTAGATGCGACTGAGTATCTCTGCCACCTTGTTGTCGTACACTTCTTGCGTTATAAGACCAGCAACAAGCATGGCCTTCATTTTCTGTAACGACTCTATTGGGTCGGGTTGTGAACCAGCTTGCTGTGGAGCTTCGCCACCAAAGCGTCCTTGGCCTCCAAAATTCTGTTGTTGTGGTTGCTGAGGTTGTTGCATGGCACCACCAAATACACTCTGAGCAATGTTGCCGAAAGCATTGCCGGCAGCCATACCCATGCCAATGCCTGCGCCAGCACTTGCCACTCCTCCTGCGCCTGGATTTTCTGCAATAGTCTGGAGCATCTCCATTCCTTTGATAGTTGTGTAGGCAGCCCCCATTGTATTCATCTCAGCGACCTTGCCTTGAGCACCAATAACACGTGCTTGAGCCTCGCCTTTTGCCAGTTGGACTTGCGCCTTTACCTGTAGCTTGTATTCTTGTACATCTTCTTCGTCGGGCTGTATTGCAAGGGTGAAATTGGTAACATATATACCAAACTCCTTAAATAGTTCTTGCAAGGCAGGAATACAGAGATTCGAAATATCCTCTGCTTTTTCCGCACCGACTTCCAACGCATTGAAGCCACTGTTCTTAATTTCCTTGGCAATTAGCGCGGAAACTTTCTGATATGCTGCGCCCATGAGGAACTCATGTAAGTCATCCGTTGTATATGCAATATTATCTCGGAGGAGTTTTACTGCAAATAGTTCAGAGTCAACTACCTTAAAGAAAATTTCTCCATTGCCACGCAGACGCACACCATCTCCCAACAAAGGACAATTCATGGCGATAGGCGTTTTTGTTCCCCATTCTATCTTGTATTGTTCTATTGAGATGAAGTATACACGACAAGGGAAATAACTCTTGCCGCCAGACAGTGCCTCGCGAAATTTGCGGATAACAGCTATGTTCTGTGTTTGAAGTTCACACTCTGTGCGTTCAGGAAACACTGCCCATTCTGTTGCTCCATTCTCAAAGATAGCCTCTTCGCCTGCTCTTACAAGCAGTTTGGCGTGCGTATTGAAGTTCTCGCTTGGATGTCGCCATGCTATGAGTCCACGTCCTGTGTTGTTGCCAGGATTCTCAATTACCTCGCAGATGCTATGGCTCTGCTCTGGTGTTGGATTTGTTGGTCTGTTAAATAGCCCCATAATATGATTTTTTGTTATTACTTACGTTTTTCTCTGTTATTCTCCATCTTGGCGTTCATGTCAGTTTTGCGCGATTGCAGACTGTCATATTCATTCCGGAGATTGTCTTCTTCCCATGATCCCTCTTGCGTGTCATTCATTTGGTTTTGTATATCCTGTTGCTTATTATCAAGACTTTCCAAAGATGCAGAATCCTCGGCATATTCTTCATCGAGTTTATCGTTTTCAGCCTTTTGCGTTTCTTCTGCTTCTTGCTGACGGCTTGCCTCCTCTGCCTCATGCTGTTCTTGCGTGCGAGCTTGCTCTTCAGCCTCCTCCTGCTCTCGTTTGGACGATTCCTCTTCCTCTCGCTGACGTTCTGCCAGCTCTTCCTCCTCTTCTCGCATACGCTCCTGTTCCTCGGCTTCTTCCTCTTGCATACGCTCCTGTTCCTCGGCTTCTTCCTCTTGCATACGCTCCTGTTCCTCTTCCTCCTCGGCAGCATCCTCTTGTTGCTGACGATTGAATTCGTCGAGTTCCTCTCGTGCACGCTCGTTAGTCTCCTCAGCCGAGGTATCTTCATCCCACATGCCTTCATAAGAACCATCTCCATAATAATCAGGGTCTGGTCCCCACAAACCGCCCGCAGGATATTCGTTTTGAGGGGTATCAAAACCACTTTCACCTGTCGTGTCTAATTCAGAAGGCACAGTATCATCCGAGCCAAAATCTGTAGAGGATTCGTCTACGGTGTCAAGCGTAGAATCGCTACCGCTATTTATATCTCCGTCAAATTCGCACATATGTTACTTTTTAGATAGTGAATTTTCAATTATCTCATTTGACACATTCAGTTTTGTGTCATACTTTACATGTCGCCACAAATAAACCTTAATGCACGACAACAACTCACGAGAGAACGGCTCGTCATTGAGTTCTTCTTTAACTGCGGTAGTTATCTTTCTGAGTAACGACTTCATCCGTTCTGCATCTTTGCAACCTTTCCCTACATACTTCCTGAAAATGCGTCGCGCAACCTCCTTGGATAATATCCGTCGGTTATAGTCGCAGGAATCAGCACAATATGGACAGAGCGTACATTCGGGATAAGGCCTCAATTTCTCTTGTTTATCGCTCCAGTATGTAGATAACTGACGAATACCATCGTCTGATAGAGAAATGCTTATCTCGTTGTTCAGACGATAGTCAGGCGTGATAATCTCCTCAGGTTCATCAAGGCGATTAAAGAACAAGAACGCTTCGCCAGGTTTTAGCTTCGCCATACGGGACACTTTTACATCGTTCATGCTCGTGGCATTGGCTATAATCTCCTTATCCTGCCCTTCTACAAGTCTGAACACCGCTTTTATGTCTGTTAGAGCCACAATATCGGTGCCTACCTTGCGCGGCGATTGGTCGGCAATAGCCAGACCTACGCCATAACTGCGTATCTCGGCCAGCATGCGCTTCACCAGTCCCTGGGCTATCGCAGCCGGATTGGCAGAGCCTTCACCACCGTCATTGGTATTCGCATCCAGAAGTACATGTGCTTCTTCCAGCAATATAAAGTTGCGTAGCCCGCCTTCGCCTACATAGTTGGCGTTGACATAAGAGAGTATTGATAAGAGAAGAAGCGAGATGATGAGCGCCTTCTGGTCAGCATTCTCTATGGCAGCCAGTTCTATGACAGTCGGCTTGCTCAGCAAGTCTTCTATCGGTATGGAGAAATAGTTGTCAAACAGATTCACTAGACTCTGCAAGCGCACCAGTCCTGCCCTGCCGATGTTTCGAGCATCACCAGTATAGCCTATCTCGTCAAATGTCTCTTGGAAGCATTTGATAAAATCCGTAATATTGAATATCTTTCCCTGATTGTCTATGGTATAGGAGTCAAGCCATCTGAAGTCTGAATAGCAGTTATTGACTGTCTCCTCAAATATCTTATCCAAAGGCGTAGACATAGATACTCCAGCAGCGAAAGCTGTTTTTAATGTAGATTTATAGGTTTCCAATCGAACATTCTTGGGCGGAACAAATGGGTTGAACACAAATGGTGATATAAAGTTCTTTCCAGGTGTAAATACCTGAAGGTCTGGTATGCTTTGAATCAACGCACGATATTCATTCTTGGCAGGTTCTATTACCAAGAATGGAATATGATGTTCTTTCCACAATCTGTCAAGCAGGCCGACAGAAAAAGTTGTCTTACCCGAACCCGGCGTGCCCACTATCAACATGTGCTTGGCAAGGTCTTTAAGAGTAAGTCCAATTGTAGTGTCATTGCTAGCAGAGCGCAACTTGCCCAATTCTATATCACCTGCATTGATAAGATTCTTAGCATATGTACGACTGCTCTTTCCTGCCTCATTGACATTAAGACCTGCACCAATGATTTCATTGCCAATTGGCAGACGGAAGAAAGAGGCTGCTTCTTCAGCAGTTATGA
>OQVT01001464.1_pt1 | contig 14856 bp, 13 predicted proteins | sample 1691561 | NCBI WGS metagenome assembly OQVT01 (sample SAMN03418260, study PRJEB22391) | human gut metagenome | biome: human-gut; feature: organic feature; material: feces | host: Homo sapiens | place: Tanzania | collected 2013-01 | reverse complement strand
GTGCGGGAAGAATGCCGTCGAGATGGAACATACCGAGAGTTTTGTTATCTTTTGCAAATTCTCTTTCACCCTGGAGAACATGAACCTCAACGGAGGTCTGGTTATCTGCTGCGGTTGAGAAAATCTGTGACTTCTTTGTAGGAATGGTTGTGTTACGCTCGATGATTACGGTGTTTACGCCGCCCATGGTTTCGATACCGAGTGAAAGCGGAGTAACATCAAGAAGTACAAGACCGTCAACATCGTTATTAAGAACACCGCCCTGAATTGCGGCACCCATAGCAACGCATTCATCGGGGTTGATGCCCTTGAAAGGCTCTTTGCCCGAGAACTTCTTAATTGCTTCCTGAACGGCAGGAATACGGGTTGAACCGCCGACAAGAAGAACTTTGTCGATTTCGCTCATTGAAAGACCGCTGTCGTTGATTGCCTGACGGACAGGACCCATTGTAGCCTCAACAAGGTCTGCTGTCATTTCGTTGAACTTTGCTCTTGTAAGAGTAGTTTCAAGGTGCTTAGGACCTGTTGCGTCTGCGGTGATGAACGGAAGGCTGATTTGCGCGGTTGTCATACCGGAAAGGTCAATCTTTGCCTTTTCTGCTGCTTCCTTAATTCTCTGCATAGCCATCTTATCGCCCGAAAGGTCAATGCCGTTTTGAGCCTTGAAATCTGCTACGAGCCAATCCATAATTTTCTTATCAAAGTCGTCGCCGCCGAGTTTGTTGTTACCTGCTGTTGCGAGAACTTCCTGAACGCCGTCGCCCATCTCGATGATAGATACATCGAATGTACCGCCGCCGAGGTCGTATACCATAACCTTTTGGTCGTCTTCCTTATCAATACCGAAAGCAAGAGCCGCTGCGGTAGGCTCGTTGATGATTCTCTTTACATCAAGGCCTGCGATTTTACCTGCGTCCTTTGTTGCCTGACGCTGTGAGTCGGTGAAGTAAGCAGGAACTGTGATAACTGCTTCTGTTACAGGCTGACCGAGGTAAGCCTCTGCGTCTGCTTTAAGTTTTTGAAGAATAACGGAGGAAATTTCCTGCGGTGTGTAAGCCTTGCCGTCGATGGTTACCTTATAGTCGGAACCCATGTGACGCTTGATTGATGAAATTGTTTTGTCGGGGTTTGTGATAGCCTGACGCTTAGCGACAGCACCTACCATTCTTTCGCCGTCCTTTGTAAATGCAACTACGGACGGGGTTGTTCTTGCACCCTCTGCATTTGTGATTACAACCGGCTCGCCGCCTTCGATAACGGCTACACAGCTGTTTGTTGTACCTAAGTCAATACCGATAATCTTTCCCATAATATTTATCTCCTTTACAGTTATAATTAATTTTGTTTGTTATCAGTTGGCTGTTTTAACCATAGCCGGTCTGATAACTCTGTCATCTATTTTATAGCCTTTTTGGAAAACGTCCGTTATAACATTTTCTCCGAGTTCTTCGTCGTCGGTATGCATTACCGCATGATGAAGGTTCGGGTCGAATGTATCTCCGCTTTCGCCGTAGGCTTCTACGCCGATTTTATTCAGTGTTTGCATAAGCTGGTCAACGGTCATTTGAACGCCTTTTTTAAGTGCTTCAAAATCCTCGCCTTCTTGGCTCAGCGCACGCTCCAAATTGTCGATTGTCGGAAGAATTTCTTTTACGACATTGCCTTTTGCGTTGGTGTAGGTCTGTTCCTTTTCCTTTGCGCTTCTTGCACGGTAGTTGGCGTATTCCGCCGCCGTGTAGGCAAGTTGTTTTTTCATATCGGCAAGTTGGTCTTCAAGGCTCGGTTCTTTCTTTTCCTCGACCTTTACGTCTTCTGCCGTTTTGGTTTCTTCCTCTTCGATGAGTTTTTCTTCTTTTTCTTTCTTACTCATAATGTACTCCTCCTTCCCTAAGAAGCTTAGAACAGGTTTTTGTTATATAATCTATTCTCGGAAGAATAGAGTCATAGTCAATTCTCAGCGAACCTATGATGCCGAGCGTTGCAAGTTGGTCATCATAATATTTGAATTTTGATACCGACATTGTCGTGCTCTTAAGTTCGTATACGGGATTTTCGTCTCCGATAAACAATATGTTGTTTAAGTTGCTCTTTGCAAAATTTGTGAGCAGTTCTTCAAGTTTTTTCTTTTCTGCCAGAAATGTCAGTATGCCGTACACTCCGTCACCGAACTCCTCTTGGGAAAGCAGTTTGTTTTGTCCTACGATTTTCAGCGTACCTCGGCTTGCTTCTCTGCACAGCGAACACAGCGAACTGAGCGCCGGAATCATATCGAACATTCTGTCTCTGAGCACGGGAGCGGTGGACTGAATGAGGTTCATATTGATTTCGTTGAGTTGAGCGCCGATGAAAAATTCTCTCGTGATGATATAAAACAGTTTTCTGAATTCCTCGTCTATTACGCAAGGCATTTGGATAACCGAGGATTTGATTTTTCCGCCGACGGTAAGCATTACAAGCATCGCCTTTTTGTTTCCGGCGGGGATTAAATCAACGCCTTGCAGGCAATCATACTCGTCCTTTACCGTGCTGAAATATGCACAGCAGCCGGAGGCGTCGCTCATTAAGTCTGCCGCATCCGACAAAAGCCTTTCGGGGTCGGAGGCGTTTACGCTGAGCACTTCGTCTATTTTTTGCTTTTCGTAAGGGGTGAGTTCTTTCGGCGTCATCAAGTTATCTATATAGTACCTGTATGATGCCTTAGTGGGGACTCTGCCGCCCGAGGTGTGTCGCTGGCACAGGTATCCTAGTTCTCCGAGAGATGCCATATCGTTTCTTATCGTTGCCGATGATATCGCATACGGCAAAAGTTGGCACAGGGTTTTTGAACCCATGGGCTCGCCGGTTTGAATATAATGATGAATTATCAGTCCTAATATGTCTGACTGTCTGTTGCCTATCATATTCAAACCTCCTTTTGCTTATTAGCACTCTTAACACCCGAGTGCTAACTTTGTTATTATAGTATAACCAAAACTCGTTTTTGTCAATAGCTTTTTTGATATTTTTTTCAAAATTTTTATTTTGTTAGCAAATTATGCGCTTAACTGCTAATATTATGCATTAAAAACAGTAATTGCAAAAGTGAAAGGATAATGCTATTATAAAGATATAAATAAATACATACATTTTATATATTCCATGAGGTGACAGTTATGATTAAAATTACACCGGATACAACATTAAAGGATGCTATGGTAAATCCCATGGCGAAGGATGTTATAGAAAAACTGTTTTTGGCTTTGCGCCTGCCTGCCGATACTATTAACAAAGGCTTTGTCGGCAAGTTAAAATTTAGGTCACTGACAGCCCTTACCGCCGGTTTGCTTGATAAAAAGACGGTACGGCAAGTCTGCGATATGCTTAACCTCGAAAAAGACGAAGTTATCACCGACGAGGGCGAAATGCAAAAGAAGTGGTGGAAAGAAGCGGTTATTTACCAGATTTACCCACGCTCATTTTGTGACAGCAACGGTGACGGAATAGGCGACCTTAACGGTATTCGCAGTAAACTCGATTACTTGCAGGAACTCGGCGTTAATGCGATTTGGTGCAGTCCGTTTTACGACAGCCCCAATGATGACAACGGCTATGATATTCGTGATTACAAGAAGATAATGGCGGAGTTCGGCACTATGGAGGATTTTGACAACTTACTGTCCGAGATTCACCAAAGAGGAATGAAGTTGATAGTTGACCTTGTTGTAAATCATACGAGCGACGAGCACTATTGGTTTAAGGAAGCACTTAAAAGCAAGGATAATCCGTATCACGATTATTATATTTGGCGTGACGCTACCGATAAAGGAATCACACCTCCGAATAACTGGCTGTCTCTTTTCAGCGGCAGTGCGTGGAATTATTATGAAAATCTTAATCAGTGGGCGCTTCATCTCTTTACAAAAAAGCAGATGGACTTGAACTGGGAAAACGAGAAAGTGCGCCAAAGCGTTTACGAGATGATGCTGTGGTGGCTCGACAAGGGCGTTGACGGTTTCAGAATGGATGTAATTAATTTCATCAGCAAGACAAAGGGTCTGCCGCAGGCTAATGCTTTCCTCGGTGTGCTTACGGGCTTTAAGGGTGCGGAGTATTATTTTTACGGACCAAGACTTCACGAGTTTTTGCACGAGATGAGAGAAAACACTTTCGGCAAATATGATGTTTACACTGTCGGCGAGTGCGGCGGAGCAGGTATTGAGATGGACAAAATGCTCACAGCCGATTTCAGGGGCGAACTCGATACGGTATTTAATTTTGACTTTCTTATGAATCAGGGTCATACGAGTTATGATTCCTACGAGTGTGATTTATATAAAGTTATGCAGGAGTTTGAAAGGTATCAGACCGATTTTACAAATCACTGCTGGCCTACGGTTTTCTTTGAAAATCACGATAATCCCAGAGTGGTTTCAAGATGCGACAGAACGGGCGCATACCGTGATGAGATTGCAAAGATTTGCGCTTTAATCGAGATGACGCTCAGAGGCACACCGTACATATATCAGGGTCAGGAACTCGGTATGGGCAATGTGGACTGGAGCGACATTGACGAAATTAATGATGTTCAGGCTGTAAATTACTATAAAGAACTCGTTTCTAAGGGAAAAAATAAAGATAAGGCATTTCGCCGTGCGGCTACGGGAACGAGAGATAACGCAAGGAGTCCGTTCCAATGGAGCGACAGCGAAAATGCAGGATTTACGACAGGCAAGCCGTGGCTTAAAATCAGTTCGGAATACCGTAGAGTAAATGCGGAGGACGAGGAGAGAAGAAGCGACAGCGTACTGAATTTCTTTAAGAAAGCAATCGCACTCAGAAAAAATCACGAGGCTTTTGTTTACGGAAAATTTGTACCTGTTGCTAATGTCAAGAAACCGGTTTACTGTTTTTACAGAGAATACGGTGACGAAAAATATTATGTTGAACTTAATCTTAGTAAGAGCGTTCAGCCCCGACCGATTGAAACAACGGGTTACGGTTTGATTTTGTCTACCAACGGCAATACGCTTGACGAACTCAAACCGTTTGAGGGCAGAGTTTATCGCATAAAATAAAACAAACAAATCAAACAGGGCAAAACAGAACATACTGTGTCGAACGGCAAGGCGGCGATTTGGTACGGTTTTGCCCTTGCCTTTTAATATAAATGTTACATTGTGTTTCTTGACAAGGCAGTTATATATTTGATATGATAAAAGGCAGTCAACACGGCGGTACGGATTTTGCCGTGTGTAAAACGGAGTGATAATTAATGAGAGAACTTGATAATTTATGTATGCGTTGCTTTAAGGAACTTAAGGACGGAAATGTCTGTTCGGAATGCGGTTGTGACAATGATGTGACTAATGATACTATGTATCTTCCTGCAAAGACCGTGCTTAAGGGTCAGTATGTTATAGGCGAGGTAAAGGAGCATCAAAGTGACTCCGTAACATATTACGGCTATGACGGACAACTTGACAGACCGATTTTCATAAGGGAATTTTATCCGAAGGGACTTGCAAGCAGACTCGAGGGAGCAAAGGAACTTCATATCCGCCAAAAGTTTATTCCCAATTTTGATAAGTACAAAAAGGATTTTTATAACCTTTGGACCACTATGGAAAAACTTCACTCGCTTTCCGCCTGCGTACCTGTTTATGATGTCTTTGAGGAAAACGATACGGCTTATGCGATTATTGAGCAAAACGACTCTATAACTCTTAGGGAATATCTCATCAGAAACGAAAACGGATATATTCTTTGGGACAGCGCAAGGCTTATGTTTATGCCTGTGCTTACCACCATCGAGGCACTTCATTCAAACGGTATTATTCACGGCTCTATTACTCCCGATAATCTTCTTCTTTGCAGAGACGGAAAGGTAAGGCTTGCTGCGTTTGTTATTTCGGCGGCCGCCGATTCTTCCGGCGTTCTTGAATTTACCGAGGCTGAGGGATATACGGCGCTTGAACAATATAATAACAATCACAAAATTTGCCCAGCTACGGATATTTACAGTTTTTCGGCTTGTATTTACAGGGCTTTGGTCGGCTCAAATCCGCCGAGTGCAATATCCAGAGAGGCTAACGATAAGCTGATGATACCGAATTCCATAGCGGAGAATATCCCTATGCATGTAATCAGAGCACTTGTAAACGGACTTCAGATTTATCCCGAAAAGAGAGCAAAGGATATTGAATCGTTCAGAGAAATGCTCAATGCCGCACCCGCAGTTAAGGCAAAAGCGGCTGTTCATGAGGATGTGTATCAGCAGGGTGCAAAGGGCGGCTACCCCGAATATAACGCAAAGGACAAATCGGGCGGCGAAAAAAAGCGTAATAATATAGTAATCATTCTTATTGTGCTTATAATTATTGCAATCGGTGCCTCGATTTATGTGGTTAAATTCTCGGGTCTTTTGGATAATAAGGAGACCACTACTGCGGCACAGGTGCAGACCTTTGAGGTGCCGAACTTTATCTCAAACGGTTATACTCAGCAGGATATTCAAAATCAGGCTGCTTGGAACGAACAGTTTAAGTTTACATTTCAAGGCGAGTATTCGACAGACGCAGAAGAGGGAACTATCTTTAAGCAGAGCATTCAGCCGGGAGAGACTGTAAATCAGGGTACGGAGATTGTGCTTACGGTGTCAAAGGGCATACAGACCGAGAAAGTGCCTAATGTCGGTTCGCTTCCTCTTGACGAGGCTAAAAAGCAACTTGAGGCTCTCGGCTTTAAGGTGAGTACCGTTGAGGTTTATAATGACGGCAGTCATACTAAGAATACTGTAAAATCCGTGTCGGGCAGTGCTCCCGAGGCAGGCAGCGTTGCGGCTGTCGGCGAAGAGATTATTCTACAGGTTTACGGTGAGCCGCAGACGACAACCGAGGCTACTACAGATTAATTAATACCTAAATTTAATAATGTAAAAGGGCAATGCAGGCGTTGATTTTGCATTGTCTTTTTTGATGCGAAATCATAAAAATTTGACAAATCGGAAAAAATCTGCTATAACATATAAGGTTACAAAAAAGTTACAAAAATTACAAACAAGTAATTTTTATTGTAAAGGAGATTATATTATCAGCAGTTTTATAACTAAAGCGGTGTCAGTATTGCTCAGCGTTATGTTCATTTTGGGCAGTGCAATAACCGTAAATGCAGAGGAAGCCGCCGTTAACTCGGGCGAGCAATTTTCATCGGCGGACGCTCCTTTGGATGAATACAGAATTGTAAAAACCATCGCTCCCGAAAAGGTTCAAACGCTTAAGGTTGAAGTGAGCGATATAGGAGAAAGAAGTGCCGTTATATCCTGGCAGAGTGCAGAGGATTGCTCGAGTTATGTTATATACAGATATAACGACGACGGTCAGAGGGCAGAGGCTTGCTCCGTGACCAATGAAACAAAGGTTGAATTAAAAAATCTTCAGCCCGACACCGAGCAGAAGTTTGTTATAGCTTCGGGCTTTTCGGACAAGGCACTCGGCAATGTCAGTTTTAAGACAGAGGAGGAAACTCCGTATCTTACTTTATCCGATGCGACTTCAAGCACCGTTGAGATAAAGGTGCAAAATATTCAAAGCGGTTCAAGCGTAGTGCTTTTAAGAGGCACGAGCGAGAGTGATATGAAAAAAATCACCGATATAAACGGCGATACCTATACCGACAAAAATTTGGATAATGCCACGGAATATTATTATTCTCTGGAGGTTACAACTCCGAATGGAAATGTTAAAAAAAGCAACATTGAGTCGATAAAGACGCTCATTCCCATGGGCTTGCCGTCGGTTTCGGGCAGTACAAAAACTTATGCTCACTATACGGCGGTTACTGCTAAAAGTTCGCCGCAGTACAAACTTCTCAATTCATCGGAATGTTATACCGACAGCGAAACGGGAATAAGAATGATAGGCGATTGCTACTGCGTTGCTCTCGGCTCGTATTACGGCTCGACCATAGGTACAAAATATCGCATAACTTTCTCGACCGGAAAGAGCATTAAGGTTATCCTTTGTGACCAGAAGTCCGACCGTCACACCGATTCGAATCATCAGTATGCGGTAAAAAACGAGGACATTATAGAATTCTATGTTCAAAAGAGCAAAATACCAAGCGGCGTAAGAGGTAACTACGGAAATCTCGAGCAGTTCGGCGGAAGCGTGGTTTCGATAGAAAAGTATGTATAATTGACCGTGATTCATTCTATATATTAATGAGGTGAAAATATGTTTGAAGAAATTAAATTCAGCGATGTAAAGGAAAATGTTGTCGATCTTATTTCGAGGCAGTGGGCTTTGGTAACGGCAGGCGACAAGGACGCATATAACACCATGACCGTTTCTTGGGGTGCAGTGGGAGAACTTTGGGGTATGGATATGGCTACCGTTTATATCAGACCTCAGCGTTATACCGAGCAGTTTTTGGACAGTAACGATTACTTTACCGTAAGTTTTTATCCTGAGGAACTCAAGCAGCAGATTCATTCGGTTTGCGGTTCAAAGTCGGGCAGAGATATAAATAAGGCTCAGAAAGCGAAAATCACTCCGGTGTTTGACGAGTCCGCTCCTTATTTTGAGGAAGCAAAACTTGTTCTTGTTTGCAAGAAAACGGCTAAGGGCAAATTCACTCCCGACCAGTTTATAGATAAAGAAAAAATCGAAAAATGGTATGACGGAGATTACCATAATATTTATTACGGAGCAATCGAAAAAGTGCTTATCAAGAAATAAAATTAGTTGTTGATTTTATTTATTTTATATAGTATAATAATTTTCTAAGAGGTGCTTTTACACCTTCTGCGTAGCGTATGGGCCCTGTGCGACGGGATGCTACGAACCTTGTCAGGCGGGGAACCGAGCAGCAATAAGTGGATTATTCTGTGTGCCTCAGACAAGTCTGTACGCTGCGTAGAGGGTGTAGGAGCGTTTATTAATTTAGGAGGTAAATTTATGTATCAGGTTTTATACAGAAAATACAGACCTAAGGTCTTTTCCGATGTTTACGGTCAGGACCATGTTACCTCCACTCTTAAAAATGAGATTAAAAACGGCAGAATTTCGCATGCTTATTTGTTTACCGGCTCAAGGGGAACGGGTAAAACCACCTGTGCAAAGATTTTGGCGAAGGCAGTAAACTGTGAGCATAACATCGACGGCGAACCCTGCAACGAATGCGAGGTTTGCAAGGGACTTGATAACGGCTCTATTTATGATGTTGTCGAGATTGACGCCGCATCGAATAACGGCGTTGATAATATTCGTGAACTTAGGGACGATACGAACTATGCCCCCACTAGAGGCAAGTACAGAGTTTATATTATCGACGAGGTGCATATGCTTTCGACGGGAGCGTTTAATGCACTTCTTAAAACTCTTGAAGAGCCTCCCGCTCATGTAATATTCATTCTTGCCACCACCGAGGTGCACAAACTTCCGGCTACTATTTTGTCGAGATGTCAGCGTTTTGATTTTAAGCGTATTCAGCCCGAGACCATGGCAAAGAGACTTAATCAGGTTGCCGAGGCGGAGGGCATAACCCTTGAAAGCGATGCCGCACTTCTCATTGCGAGAATTGCAGACGGTGCGCTTCGTGACGGTCTTTCGATTTTGGACCAGTGTGCAGGCAGGGGCAAAACGGTTGACACACGCCTTGTGTCCGAAGTCGCAGGTTTGGCAGGCAAAGAGGCTATATATAAACTGTCGTCCTGTATTTCGTCAAAGGACAGCAGTACGGCTATGTCTGTTATCAGCGAACTTTATCAAAACAGTTATGATATGGAACGCCTTTGCGTTGAGATGATTAATCATTTTCGCAATTTCCTTGTTGCAAAAACGGTGAGAAAAAGCAGAGAACTTATAATTTGTACCGATGACGAGTATAATACGATTATTGAAGCTTCAAAAAAATTCACCGTTGAGGGTGTTATGTATGCACTCGATTTGTTCCAAAATACGCTTGTTGCCATAAAGGGCGGAGCGTCTGCGAGAATCGAGACGGAGATGGCTTTTGTAAAGCTGTGCGAACCTAAACTTGATGAAAATATGTCGTCTGTTTTGGACAGACTTTCTAAGATAGAAAACGCACTCAGAGGCAGTACGGTTGTTACTGAGGTACAGAGTACGCCAAAGCCCGAACCGACTGCGCCTCAGCAAAAAATTCAGGAGGCTGAATCGGAGCCTGCCGCTGTCGAAAGAGCAGAGGAAATACCGTCGGCAGAACCTACCGAGGCACCGCCGATACCGATTGATGAGCCGAAGCCTGTTCAGACTCAACAGCAGCAGACAGCGGCACCTGTCAATTCGACAGAAACGGTTGAATTTGCCGAATGGGGCGAATTTATTGATGTGCTGCATACTGCTAATCCTCCGTTGTTCGGCGTGTTGAGCGGTTCAAAAGGATATGTTCGCGGCGATTTCTTTTTGATTGACAGTCCTAATCCGATGCTTAGAGATTTTATTAAAGCGTCTACTCATTCAAAATCAATTAAAAAGGCACTTTATGACGTTACGGGCAGGCAATTCAAACTCGGGCTCTTTAAGCGTTCAGGCGATAACGGGGCGGTTAAAAAGAGAGACCCGCTTGAGGATTTAATCAGTCAGGCGTCGAGCTCGGTTAATATTGAGATAAAATAAAGGAGAACATATATGAAAGCAAGATTACCAAAGGGAATGGGCGGCGGTCCGCAGAATATGCAGGCTATGCTTAAACAGGCTCAAAAAATGCAGGAGGACATTGAGGCTAAGAAAAATGAACTCGAGGCTAAGGAATATGTTGTTACCTCCGGCGGAGGAATGGTAGAGATTACCATGACCGGTAAGCATGAGGTTAAGGCTATCGGTATCAATCCCGAGGTTGTAGACCCCGAAGATGTGGAAATGCTTGAGGATATGCTTGTTGCTGCTCTTAATGAGGCAACCCGTCAGATTGACGAGGAGGCTGAAAGAGAACTTGACAGCGTGACAGGCGGTCTTAATATCCCAGGACTTTAAGGAGCAACTGACAGTATGGCATATAATTTGGCACCGCTTCAAAATTTAATAGATAAGTTTGAGCGTATGCAGGGAATCGGGCATAAAACCGCTCAGCGTATGGCGTTTTATGTTTTGGGTTTGTCCGATGTCGACGCCCGCAGTTTTGCGCAGGCAATTATAGACGCACATACTAAGATTAAGCAGTGTAAGATTTGCTGTGACCTTGCGGATGATGATTTGTGCCCTATTTGTAAGTCGGATAACAGGGATAAAAGCGTGATTTGCGTTGTTGAGGACCCGAGAGATGTTGCCGCTATCGAGCGAACCCATGAGTACAACGGTACTTACCATGTGCTCCACGGAGCAATTTCGCCGATGGATAATATCGGACCCGACCAGATACGAATTAAAGAACTGCTTGCAAGGCTCGGTGACGGAACGGTTGACGAGGTGATTATGGCGACAAACCCGACCGTTGAGGGCGAGGCAACCGCTATGTATATTTCCCGACTTCTTAAACCTATGGGCATTACTGTGAGCAGGCTTGCCTACGGTGTGCCTGTCGGGGCAGATTTGGAATATGCGGACGAGGTTACGCTCTCCCGTGCCATCGAGGGCAGAAGTCTTATTTGATTTTTGAATTATGACAGAAAGGAGTGATAGACTTGAGCGAAAATATTATACAGATTGCGAATAACAAAAAAGCCTATCACGACTATTTTGTTATTGAAAAATACGAGGCAGGACTTGAACTTTTCGGAACGGAGATTAAATCAATTCGTGCCGGACGTGTTAATCTTAAAGACAGTTTTTGCTCTGTTGATGACGGTGAGATGTATGCTATCGGTATGCATATTTCGCCTTATGAAATGGGAAACAGATTTAACCGTGACCCTATGCGAAAGAAAAAGTTGCTTTTGCATAAGAGGGAAATTATGAAACTTTTCGGCGAGAGTCAGCAGCAGGGCCTGTCTATAATTCCGCTGTCGCTTTATATTAAAAACGGCAGGGCAAAACTTGAAATCGGACTTTGTAAAGGTAAAAAACTTTACGATAAGCGTGCGGTTCAGGCGAGAAAGGACTCCGACCGTGCCATCGAGCGTGCGATGAAGGGCAATTATTGATGAAACTTACCTGCGTTCAGTGCGGCAAAAGGTTTGAACTTACGGACGGTGAGATTGACTTTTATCGTTCTAAGGGGCTGGATTTGCCGAAAAGGTGCAAGGATTGCAGAAACAAAAACAGCAAAAAATATGTTGTGACGCAAAAAGAGAAAAGACCGAGCAGCCTTGTTGCGGCGGCGCTGTTTTTTGTATTAGGCGTTGTCGGCGTGATTTTTGGCGTTTGTAAGTACGGAGCGATTTCTTATTTTTGTGCGGTTGCTTTCTTCATTTTATCGTTGTTTTTTTACTTAAGAAAAAATAAAACCGTACGATATGATTTGTCTTTCGGCGATAAATATACATATAAATTTTATGATGCGAATACCTTTCTTGAGCATTATAAAAAGCATGGCAGTGCTGTCGGGTGCAGAAGTATTGAGGATTATCTCAGAGCGGCAAACAGAGTAATTTGTGATAAAAATTCTTTGCATAAGACCTTGCCCGACGGGGATAAAATATATTATAATAAGAAAAACGGCGATTATGTCGTTGTATCACATTCCGGCTATATTCGTACTTATTATAAAACGAGATACAGCCATTTTTTGAATCAATGAGCCGTAATGCGGCTTTATATATGGGGATGAAAGGATTTCGACAGGGTTGGCGAGCCTTGATCAGCGAGTAGCGGAGTTGCACCGCTTAAAAAGTAACAACTTAAAAATTAACTGACAATAATAAATCAGTAGCTCTTGCTGCGTAATTAGCAGCTTGCGTTCTACCGAGGAGTGCCACGGCTTCGGACAGGGCGTCGACTCAGTGGCGAACATGAACGAAAGAGTGTCTCGGCTTTCGTCAGGTATCAGAGAATACCGTAGCGCATAGGCTGACTGCCGCCGATGCGTGAGGGGATAACTTAAAAGACAGCCTACACTCGTAGAGCCCTCGGTAAACTGATTTTGGACGCGGTTTCGATTACCGCCATCTCCACCAACAAAGAATAATCCGAAACTTGTTATCATCGGTAACAGTTTCGGATTTTCTGTTTATATAGACACAAGGCAGGGTTAATCCCTGCCTATTTCTCTGCTTTATGCTGTGTGTTATATTATTTTACATAAGCAAGTTTACCAAAATATTTGTAACTGTTTATTGCATTGTATCTGTCACATGAATATAAGTGTTTGTTGTAAAGCTTGTGTCGGTATCATTTGCATACTACAATACAACATACCACCACTATTTTCACATATGAAGTCAACATTTTGTTATAAAACTTGAAAAATCGAGTAAACTATAGTATAATCGAATTAACAAAAATGACAATAACGGCAAAAATATTAAATGAGGTGACGTTTTGGAAATCAACAGAGATGTTTACTTAAACAGACTTATTACAAGAAAGCAAAACGGATTTATTAAAGTCATCACCGGCATCAGAAGATGCGGTAAATCTTATTTATTAAACAAAATCTTTTATAATTTTTTACTGTCCGAAGGTGTAGACAAAAATCATATTATCAGATTTGCTTTTGTCTGTCAACTGGTTTTTTCTTCGCTCTTTCGGGCTTCGATTGACCGGCTCTTGACTTAAGCGTGTGTTATTGTATCAGTTTGATGCGGCTGTGTCAAGAGGATTTTACATGGAGCGTTTTCTAAAAGGGAAGAGGGTTCGGGGTTCAGGGTTCAGGGTTCAGGGTTCAGGGTTCAGGGTTGTGGTGGCAGCTTCGCTGCAATATATATATGAGGCGATGCCCGAAGGTAAGTGGATAGCAGGTTTCCCGTTTGGAATTTCCAATCATTGACCGTGAGACCGCGAATGACAAAGATTTCTCGCTTCGCTCGAAATGACGATACGGAGTAGCGCTTTGCACAGTTGTCATACTGACCGCTGCGTAGAAGGGTGCCTCTTCGAGGCACATCTATCCTGCGCCTTCGGCGCGCCCCTTCTTCAAGGGGCTACTCCTATTATCATGTAATACAGAGCCGTCGTTTACTTGCCTGCGCAGCTGCCCGTTTTGCCATGGCGAAAAAGATTCCTCGGCTTCGCTCGGAATGACGACACAGGAGTTGCGCCATTCTATTGAAAAACTCGCGGCGCTTTCCTTTTATGATGCGCCGCACCACAACCCTGAACCCGCCAACCTGAACCCTAAACCCTTTTTATACCAAAACCGCCCGCCGGAGCAATGCCCCAGCGGACGGTTCCCACACAACTAACAACGACCTACGCTTTTATTCTTTTCCCATTTCGCAGATTTTTCTGGCGGTATCGAGCCATTCCTGGCGGATGCTTTCCGGAGCGAGGACGTTGACGTTGGCGCCCTGGGAGAGGAGCCACATGAGGATGCCTTCGCCAAGGACGTCGGCGCTGATGTTCCAGCTGCCGTCGTCGAGTTTTCTCGCTTTCGCAGTGGGCAGCCGGTCGAGGACGGCTTCTAAGGAGAGGCCTTTGTAAATGAATTCGAGGTGGATCTTTTTGCCCGAGTACATGAACTGGACGCGGTTTTTGAATTCTCCTTCGCGGAAGCGGTCAGCATAGGGCTCTTCGAAGGTCTTTCCGGTGTCGATGACGCCCGTCATGCGGTCCAAGCGGTAAATTTTGAGCGGGCTGGTGGCGCCGATCTTGATGCCTCGGTCAGGACGGGCTGCGACGTAAAAATAGTATTCAGAGAACAGGATGCCGAGCGGGCGAGCGGTGTGCGGGCTGCTGGTTTCTGCGCTGATTTTTTTGTAGTCGAATGCAATGACGTGGTGCTGGTGGATGGCGCGCGTGATTTTCCACAGGAGGTCCATGT
>OQVT01001460.1_pt1 | contig 14868 bp, 10 predicted proteins | sample 1691561 | NCBI WGS metagenome assembly OQVT01 (sample SAMN03418260, study PRJEB22391) | human gut metagenome | biome: human-gut; feature: organic feature; material: feces | host: Homo sapiens | place: Tanzania | collected 2013-01 | reverse complement strand
CAAGGCAGGCCTTTATGCGCTTAAACGAGCAGCGCGCGGAGCGCGGCGAGAGCGAGTTTGCCAATCCGCGTAATGCGGCGGCAGGCAGCCTGCGTCAGCTGGATCCGCAGGTGACTGCAAGCCGCAGCCTGAGCTTTTTTGCCTATTATCTGGTAGGCGAGGGCGCGCAGCCCAAGCACAGCGAATCGCTGGCTTTGCTGGCGCACTATGGCTTTAAGGTGAGCGAAAATTATAAGGTTGTTGAAAATATAGACGAAGCGATTAAATATATTAGCGATTTTAACGAGCTGCGTCAAGGATTGTCCTATGATACAGACGGCGCTGTTATTAAGGTCAATGATGTTTACCAGCAGCGTATTCTGGGCGCGACAGGCAAGGATCCGCGTTGGGCAACGGCCTATAAATATCCGCCGGAGCAGGCGGAAACTACGCTGGAGGATATCGACTGGCGTGTAGGACGCACAGGCGTACTGACACCGACGGCAGTGCTGACACCGGTAAAATTAAGCGGTAGCGTTATCAGCCGTGCTACCTTGCATAATGAGGACTTTATCCGCGCCAAGGACATCCGCATCGGTGACAGGGTTATAATTAACAAGGCCGGTGAAATTATTCCCGAGGTACTGCGCGTAGTTGTTGAAAAGCGTACCGGTGACGAAAAAGAAGTAGAAATCCCCAGCGTCTGCCCGGAATGCGGCTGGCGTGTAGAGCGTCAGGGCGAGGAGGCAGCTATCCGCTGCACCAATCCGCATTGTCCGGCGCTGGGACGCGAGGGCTTGATTCACTTTGTCAGCCGTGATGCGATGAATATCGACGGCTGCGGTCCTTCTGTTATTAATGCGCTGCTTGATGCGGGGCTGGTGCGCGATGCTGCGGATTTGTACAGCCTGCGCAAGGAGGATTTGCTGAAGCTGGAGCGTATGGGCGAAAAGTCGGCGGATAATCTGCTGGCGGCGTTGGACGAGAGCAAGAAGAACGAGTTGGACAAGCTGCTCTTTGCTTTGGGTATCCGTCATGTGGGTGCTAAGGTAGCGCGTATTCTGGCAACGGAATTCGGCAGCATGGAAAAGCTGCAGCAGGCACAGCCGGAAGAGCTGGCACAGATTCGTGATATCGGTGATAAGATTGCGGAAAGCGCCGTTACCTGGCTGAACGTGCCGGCGAACATCGATCTGGTGGAGCGCTTGGCGGCAGCGGGATTGACAATGACATTTACACCGCCTGCCAGTCAGGAGGATAATCCCTTCTTCGGCAAAACGCTTGTCTTTACAGGCACGATGCCTACGTTAGGACGCGCCGAGGCGAAGACGATGGCGCAGGATGTGGGCGCTAAGGTCAGCGGCAGCGTCAGCAAAAAGACGGATTACGTCATTGCGGGTGCGGAGGCTGGCAGTAAGCTGGAAAAGGCACAGCAGTTAGGCGTAACGGTTATTGATGAGGCAGAATTCCTGCGGATGCTTAAAGGTGAATAAGGCATAAAAATAGCGTGGCTGCAAGCAGCGGCCACGCTTAATTTTTTAGTGATGATATTCGTTTTTGTGTTCCTTAGCCAAAGCGTCCCAAACAGGCAGCGGCAGTCCGGCGATTTCGGAGGTGAACGGAGTACCGTCATTCTTTTCGAAATGCTTCCAGGCACGCAGTACATATTTAAAGCCGATATATTGCAGCGGTAAGTTGCAGTATACCATTAGAATATTGGCAAAGTCGCTCAAATCCCACAGAGCGCCTAAGTCCATACCGGCGATGTTGGTGATAACGCCGAAGGAAATAACGATGAGGCACAGCACGCGGATGGCGTTGATGAAGGAAGCCTTGCTGGAAATGCGGTTAGCACACATTTCGGTGAAGGACATGAAGCCTAAGAGGCAGGTGAAGGCAAACAGGCCGAAGCAAACGCTTACGAGCAGCGTAACAACGCTGTAAAGCATATCACTGCCGCCGGTCAGAGCGCCGCAGGAGGCTAAGAATTTATCCAGCTTGCCCAACTCGAACCAGGCTTGAGCATCTGCCGTGAGCCACATGCTGCCCATGATAACGACAAAGCCAGTCAGGGTGCAGATAACGATGGTATCAAGGAATACGCCTAAAGCCTGCACACAGCCCTGCTCACAGGGGTGCGCAACCTCTGCTGCCGCAGCTGGCATGGTAATAGTACCCTGGCCTGCTTCGTTGGACATCAGGCCGCGCTTGATACCTTGGCTGAGCGCCAAACCGAAGGCGCCGCCGAAAACAGCATCAGGCGCAAAGGCCTGTGTGAAAACGGAGCTGAAGAACAGCGGAATGCGGTCCAGGTTGCCGACGGTCAAAGCGATGACAGTGAGCACATAAATAACTGCCATAACGGGAACAATGCGGTCGGTAACCTTCGTTACTTTTTTGATACCGCCGAAGCTGATAACAGCAGTGATAACGATAAGCACCGCGAAGGAAATCCAGTAGAGCGAAGAATTGGTAGGAATGTTCACGCCGGAGATTTTGCTGGCGATGGCACCCACAGCGGAAATAGTGTTGAAGCCCTGCGCAGGGAAGCACAGCAACGCATAAACGATGTACAGCATGCTGAGCGCAACGCCGGCAGCGGCGGAATCGTTCAACAATTTGCGTGCGTAAAAGGGCAGGCCGCCGACATATTCGTTATTACGCTTTTCCTTGAAAATCTGCGAAAGCGTAGATTCGGCGAAGGACGTTGCCATGCCGAAGAAGGCGGAAACCCACATCCAGAACAATGCGCCCGGGCCGCCGATGGAAATCGCGCCGGTTACACCCAAGATATTGCCGGGGCCGACACGCATAGCGGTGGAAAGCAAAAAGGCTGTGAGTGAGGAAATACCGTTGCGCGTATGGTTGCGCTGCATCAGCACCTTCACAGCGAAGATAAAGTTGTGTACCTGTACAAAGTGCAGACGGAAGGTAAAGTAAATACCTGTACCGACTAATAAAATAATTGCCAGACTGAAGTTTCCCAGAATGGGGATAGAACCGTACCAGTCGAGATTGCAGGGGAAATCCCAGAACAGGTTGGAAACAATCTGGATTTTGGCGCAGATGGCGTTAACTGCATCAAATAAAGCTTGCATAAGACTCCTCTCCTATAGCTGTAAATTTATTTTGCCCTTGCGTTAAGGCGCAGCAAAGGCAGTTTCATTATCTATATCTTAACCTTTTTTATATTGCTTGGCAATGGGTGCGGGGAAGTATACAATATATAGCACAACCTATTTTCTCTGCAAGAAAAACTTTTTGTGTTGATTTCTCATACATAATTTACAGACAAACAGCGCGATTTGTACTATAATATAAAACTAGATAAGTGACATCTGCTGTCTTTCGCACAGATGTCTATATGTAATTTAGAAATGAGGGAATATGATGAAAGAGTATAATTCCGTATCGGAACCGTTTTTAGCGGATGTGCGCGCCGTAGTCGGTGACGCCAATGTTTTTACCGAGCCTGAAAAGCTGGAGCAATATAAAACCGACGAGGAATATGATCCGCGCCGTTTCCGTGTGCCTGAGGCTGTTGTGCGTCCTGCCAATGCCGAAGAGATTGCCGCAGTTGTGAAGCTGTGCAACAAGTACAATGTGCCGCTGACTGTCCGCAGCGGCGGTACCAGCCTTGCCGATGGCGCAATTGCTGTCTGCGGCGGTATTGTACTGCTTATGGAGCGCTTGAATAAAATTATCGAGATGAATACCGAAGCGATGTATGTTGTCGCCGAAGCCGGCGTGCGTACCGTTGATATTCAGAAGATGGCTAATGAAGCAGGCTATCTTTACGCCGGTGACCCCTGCAGCGCCGAAAGTTGCCTGATTGGCGGCAATCTGGCAACAAATGCCGGTGGCAGTAAGGCTGTACGCTATGGCGTTACCCGTAATCAGGTTTACAGCCTGGAGATGGTTACACCGACCGGCGAAATCGTGGAGGTTGGCAGCCGTCTGAAAAAATGCAGCACAGGCTACTGCATGGAGCAGCTGGTGATGGGCAGCGAGGGTACCTTGGGTATTATCACCAAGGTAACCTTGAAGCTGCAGCCGATGCCTCCGTATCGCTTTGACCTGCTGGCAGTTTTTGATGACCCGTTCAAAGCTCTTGATGTAGTGCCGAAGATTATGCAGGCCGGTCTGAATCCGACGAGCATGGAATATATGGATAATTCCTATGTGCGTGCTTGCGCCGATTATATTGAATTTAAGGGCGCACCGCATTATGAGGACGGTATTTACGTTATCATTACGGTAGAAACATTCAGTGAGGATGAGCTGGACATGAAGATGGAACAGCTCGACGAGCTGTGCGAGGCAGCAGGTGCCGTTGAAGTTCTGGAAGCGGATGACCGCATCTGGGCAATGCGCCGCAACTGCCAGGAATCTATCAGCCTTGTAAGCAAGGTTTCCCTGACCGACGATGTTGTTGTGCCTGTAGACCGCATTGCGCCGACCATTAAAGAAATTATGCATATCGGCAGCAAGTATCCCTTCCCGATTCCGGTAAAAATCAATGCGCATATTGGTGACGGCAATCTGCATATCGTTCTCTGCAAATGCGATTTGGATGATGCAACCTGGGAAAAAATCGTGCATGACTTCCATGAAGAGGTTTATGCCTATGCTTACGCTCAGGGCGGCCGCTTAGCCGGTGAGCACGGCATCGGTGCCAAGAAGCTGGCTTATATGGAAGAGTTTACGCCTGCCGGTGAGCTGGAGCTGATGCGCAGGATTAAGCTGGCTTGGGATCCGAATTTAATTCTGAATCCGGGTAAGGTGTTTAACGCATAAGCAAGAGAGCATCTGATACTTTCTCTGCACTCTTTATGAAAATTAGAAAAAGAGATATATTATGAGCAATTACAATTCTGTAACTCCTAAATTTATTGATGAATTAAAAACGCTGTTGGGCGAAAAATATGTCAAAACCGATGCTGATACGCTCGACCGCTATAAGACGGACGAGGAGGCGGACGAGCGCTGTTTCCATCTGCCGGATGTAGTGGTAATTCCGGCAAACGCCGAGGAAATTGCCGGCGTAGTGAAGCTGTGCAACAAGTATCTCATTCCGCTGACCGTGCGCGGCGGCGGTACAGGCATCGTTGATGGCGCTATTGCCGACAAGGGCGGCGTAGTGCTGCTGATGGAACGCCTGAACAAAATTATCGAGCTGAATAAGGAAGGCTTGTACATGGTAGCACAGGCCGGTGTGCGCACGCTGGATATTCAGGCAGCGGCGAAGGCGGAGAATCTGCTTTATGCAGGTGATCCGTCGAGCAGCGACAGCTGCCAGATTGGCGGCAACCTGGCGACGAATGCCGGCGGCATCAAGGCTGTGCGCTACGGTGTAACGCGCAATCAGGTCTATGCTGTGCAGATTGTTACGCCCTACGGCGATATTGTTGACTTGGGCTCGCCTCTGAAAAAATGCAGCACAGGCTACTGCATGGAGCAGCTTGTTATCGGCAGCGAGGGCACGCTGGGCATTATTACGCAGGTAACGCTGAAGCTGCAGCCTTTGCCTCCGTATAAAATCGATATGCTGGCAATTTTCCACGACCCGATGGCAGCAATCGGTGTTGTGCCGCAGCTTGTGAAAGCAGGTATCGACCCGACAAGCATCGAATATATGGATAATCCTAATGTGCGGACAACCTCGGAATATCTTGAGTTCCCCGGTGCACCGCATGTTGAAGACGGTATTTACGTTATTATTACGATAGAAACCTTCAACGAAGATGAGCTGGACATGAAAATGGAGCAGGCCAGCGATATCTGCGAGGCCGCAGGCGCTGTTGATGTTCTGGAGGCTGATGAGCGTATCTGGTCGATGCGCCGCAACTGTCTGGAATCTGTCAGCCTTATCAGCAAGGTGTGCACGACGGATGACGTTGTTGTGCCGGTTGATGAAATGAGCGACATGATTCAGTACATCATTAAAACTGTGGCGAAATATCCCTTCCCGTTGCGCATCAACGCGCATATAGGTGACGGCAACCTGCATATCGTTTTGTGCAAGCTGGATTTGTCCGATGAGGAGTGGGAATCCGAACTGAGCCGCTTTACGGAAGAGGTTTATACATATGCTTATGCGCATGGCGGCCGTCTTTCCGGTGAGCATGGCATTGGCAGCAAGAAGGCTCACTTTTTGGAGCGCTTTACTCCGAGCGGTGAGCTGGAGCTGATGAGAAAAATTAAAAAAGCCTGGGATCCGAATAATATCCTGAACCCCGGCAAGGTTTTTAATTTATAAGAAGACCTTTCAATGGTCTTGGAGAAGCTAAAATATGTAGCATAGTAGCTAAGTAGCAAAGGAGAGATTTTAGTATGACAAATTACAATCCCGTAACCGAAGAAGTTCTGGAGGAGCTGCGTAAAGCAGTCGGCGCAGAGCATGTAAAAAATGATGCCGAAACTCTGGAGCGTTACAAAACCGACGAAGAGCCGGATGCTCATTACCACCATCTGCCGGAGGTAGTTGTAGCACCGGGCAGCACCGAAGAGGTGGCTGCTGTTATGAAAATCGCCAATAAATATCTTGTGCCTGTAACTCCGCGCAGTGCAGGTACCAGCGTATCCTGCGGTGCGATTCCTGTTTTCGGCGGCATTGTGCTGCTGATGGAACGTATGAATAAAATTATTAAGCTCGATGCCGATGCTATGTATATGGAGGTTGAAGCAGGTGCGCTGACCTCTGATATTCAGGCTAAGGCTAACGAAGCAGGCCTGCTGTATGCCGGTGACCCCTGCAGCGCAGACAGCTGCATGATCGGCGGCAACATTGCAACCAACGCCGGCGGCAACAAGGCTGTACGCTACGGCACTACCCGTCATCAGGTTTATTCTATCGAGGTTGTTACTCCGACCGGCGAAATCGCTGAGCTGGGCAACCGCCTGAAAAAATGCAGCACCGGCTACTGCCTCGACCAACTGGTAATGGGTAGCGAGGGTACTCTTGGTATTATCACCAAAGCAACCCTGAAGCTGCTGCCGCTGGCTCCGTATCGTCTGGATATCCTTGCTGTTTTCACCGAGGTGCAGAAGGCTGTTGACCTGGTACCTGCACTGGTTAAGGCCGGTCTGAATCCGACCAGTGTGGAATTTATGGACAACGGCTTTGTACGTGCTGCCAGCGATTATGCAGAACAGCGTCTGCCGCATTACGAGGATGGCAGCTACGTTATCGTTACCGTGGAAACCTTTAACGAGGACGAGCTGGATATGAAGATGGAGCAGCTTGACGAAATCTGTACTGCCTGCGGTGCAACTGACGTTGTTGAAGCAGACGAGCGCGTATGGAAGGTACGCCGCAGCTGTCTGGAAGGCTCCAAGGCTTTGAGCAAGGTTTCTACCTCTGATGACCTTGTTGTACCTATCGACAAAATCGCTGTTTGCCTGAATCACCTGATGGAGGTTTCCAAGCAATTTGATTTCGAATGCATGTGCCTGGCTCACGCCGGTGACGGTAACCTGCATTTCAACTGCCTGAAGATGGATATGAGCGATGAGGAGTGGGAAAAACAGCTCGCAGAGTTCCACAAAATCTGCTATGCCTATGTTTATAGCCTGGGCGGCCGTCTTTCCGGCGAGCATGGCATCGGTGCGAAGAAGATTGACGCGTTGGCAGCTTATTGCGACCCTGTAGAAATGTCTATCATGCAGACTATTAAACGCGCTATGGATCCTAATAATATCCTGAATCCTGGCAAGCTGATTCGTGCCTGATTTGCTGTGAAGCGTTAAATAAATTTAATATATTGCCTGACGTGCTCATTTTTTTAAGAGCACGTCACTTTTTTTATTTACTTTATTCCTGCTAACATTATAAATATTCCCAATTTGATAGAAACAGCGTTAAATAATTTGAGGATAATTAAAAAGGTATTGCTTGAAAAACAGGCGTATGATATAATGCTGTTTATATAAATTCGATTAGGTATAAAGAATATATATATTATGGAAAGGGGATGATAATGATGAATATGACAGAGGAGTACAATCGCCTGATAGGCAAGCGTGTAAAAATGCAGCGCATTACGAAAAAGGTATCTCAGACGGATTTGGCGAAGGAGATGGGGGTAACTCAAACGCATCTTAGCAACATTGAAAATGGCCGCGCAGGCCTGACAATACCTAATCTGATTAAGATGCATCAGATTTTGGAATGCCCTATCAGCACTTTTTTCGTAGATATCGAAGGGGAAAAGGAAGCGCCGGCTAATAATGAGATAACATTGGAAAATGTTATGGAGCTGGCAAAGCTTCTGAAAAGAGCACGTGCCTAAAAATATTAAGCAGAGTCGGAATTGCTAAGACTCTGCTTTTTATTTTGTTGCGTTCTGCAGTTTTTTAGGCAAGGTGTATTTTGCTTAGGCAGGAATTTCCGGTTTTGTGGCGAACTATCCATATATTACATATTTTTTAAAGGAGCAATTAGATGAGTACATTCACCAAGGTCCTGTTGGCCACAGATCTGTCCCCGCAGGCTGATAAATTGACCGAGTGTCTGTTTTGCTTATGCCCCGATACGGAAACGGAAGTGGTTTTGGCTCACGTCTTTGATGATGACGATGATGCCGACCCTGACGGTAGCAGCTTTAAAAAAGCGCGCAGCCGATTGGATGGGTATAAAAATGATATAGAGCAGGCAGGCTATGAAGAAATTTCCATTGTAACCCCGGCAGGCGAGCCCAGTGAAACCTTAAGCAGGCTGGCGGAAGAAAATGACGCTGACCTGATGCTGGTGGCATCCCACCGCAAGGGTTTTTTGAAGCGTGCGCTGATGGGCAGCACTACCTATGAGCTGGCACGGGCTACAATGATACCCCTGCTAATTAATAAGGATGAGGAAGATGAGGTTACAGAAAATCTGCTGGATACTGTGCTGATACCGACCGATTTTTCCCGTAAATCCTTAGAAGCGCTGAACGTTATCCGCAGCCTGCGTGAATATGTAGGCAAGGTGTTGTTTGTGCATGTTGTTGAGCACAGCAGAAACAAGCATGATTACAAGGAAAAATACGGCAGTGCCAAAATGTTTTTGCAAGAGCTGGTAGACGAAATGAAAATTTTCGGCATTGAAGCCGATTATCGCATTGCACATGGCGTAGCCTCCAAAAAAATTGCCGCTATCTGTGAGCGCGATAATGTCAGCCTGATTATGATGACTAAAACCGGCGCCGATATGACTAACGGCGATGACCTGGGCAGCACCTCGGAAAACGTGGTCCTGAATTCTGATTGTGCGGTAATGCTGTTGCCTGCAGAAGACAGTGATGAGGAGGATACCTTCTCCTAAACTGCCGCAGAAGAAAAAAATTGAGGATTTTATAAAAATTTTTACAAAAACGCTTGACTTTCATTGAAAATGCCAGTATAATACTACTTGCAGTTATGTTGACTGCGGGTACGTATTGTGCTGGCAAATTGAAAATAGTTTAAAGTTTTCAACCTTGGAGAGATGACCGAGTGGTTGAAGGTGCACGCCTGGAAAGCGTGTGTACGGGAAACCGTACCGAGGGTTCGAATCCCTCTCTCTCCGCCACTTAAAAATCTGCCGCACTGAGCGGCTTTTTTAATAAAATCATATATTTGTTTCTCTGTAGGATCGTAGAGCCGGGTCCTGCGCAATGGGAGCCTGTGAACCAGGTCAGGTCCGGAAGGAAGCAGCCTTAAGCGGATACTTTCATGTGCCGTGGGGAAGCCCGTCTTTGCGGTCCTACAGGGAAATAAACGAAGAAAATCCGTCGCATGTGCGACGGATTTTTTTGTGCTGCGCTTATTTGCTGAGCAGCTCGATTTTCTTCATATAGGGAGCAATGATAGTAGCGATGGCCTGAGGATTTGCTGCCTGCCAGGCGGCAAAGTCCAGACCGCTTTGGGCGATATGCTTGCCGATTTCCAAAAGGACGAATGGGACATCTTCGGCGAGCAGTGTACCGACTTCTTCCCCTAGGCGTTCATTGCCCTGCAGTGAGCAACCGTTGATGTACATGGTGAAGGCAGGGTGCGCTGTGCCCTTGATAACCTTAACTGTACCGCGGAAGCCGAGTTCGCCTATTTGGTGAGTGCCGCAGCTGGAAGGACAGCCGGAAATATAAATCTGCGGCAGCGCATCGCTGGCGGCGTACTGCGTAGCCATTTCTTCAAAACAGCTTGTCAGCAGGCTTTGAGAATCGCCCATGCCCATCTGGCAGACGGTGGAACCGATGCAGGCCACGCTGCTTGTGAAGGCATTATAGGCTGTGTCCGGCGTGAGCGACATTACCTTTGCTGCTTCGGGAGCAGTGAGGTTGATAATATAGACGCTTTGGTCGGGAGCAAGGCGCAGCTCGGCGGCTTTAACGTTCTGCAGATAATCCGCCAGAGCGAGGAAGCTTTCAATTTTGGGCAGGCCTGCCTTCGGATGATAATTTACGGCATAAAGACCGGGCTGTTTTTGCGAGGTAATGCGGAAGCCGGTGATTAGCTTGAAGTCGCGCTTGGTGATTTTTGTTGCCTCAGGCTGCAAATCAAGACCGCCCTCCTGCAGCGCCTGCAGGAGGCGTTCGCTGTAGGCTGCCTTGTAAGCGGCTTCACCGCCTAAAAGCTCAGGCAGATAACGGGTGCGCGCTTTGGAGCGTTGCGTATAGGTGCCGCATTCGCGGAAGGTGGCGAGCATTGCTTTGATATGATAGAGAATTTTTTCGGGAGCAACAGCCTCCGCCATTTTTATACCGATGCAGGGAGCAGGGCCAAGACCGCCGGCGCTGTAGACATCGAAGCGGCCGTCGGGACGGGCGGCGAAGCCTAAATCGCGCATGGTGGCGTGCGTAAGATTTTGCGGGGAATTGGAAAAGCCGGTTTTAAATTTGCGCGGCAGCTTGCCGTCAGGAATGGCAGCGACAAGATATTGCGCCGCTGCTTCGGCGTAAGGAAGCACGTCAAAATATTCTTCGCGCTCCACACCGCTTAAGGGTGAGCAGAGAACATTACCGGGATAGTCACCGCCGCAGCCGAAGGGAATGATATCCGCGTCCAGGCATTGCTCCAAAATTTCAGCGGCAGCCTTGGCGCTGAGGTCATGCAGCTGTATAGTCTGCCCGGTTGTGAAGTGAATGCGGCTGATGTTATACTTGCGGATCATCTTGGCGATGAAGACCAGCTTTTCTGCAGTGATGCGTCCTGCGCTGCAGCGCAGGCGCAGCATGTTGCTTTTGCCGTCACGTTGGGCAAAGCTGCCGAAGTAGCCGGAAAACTCCTTGTAGGCAATTTTGCCGATTTTTTCGTTATGATAGTCGGCAGTCTGCCCGGCAAATTCCGGCAGCTGCTTGCGCAAAAAGTCCTTGTCAATTTCGGGTATGGTCATTGCTGTAGCCTCCTTTTGATTAGCTGATGATATTATATAATACTTCAGTGCATTAGTAAAATATTTGTTTTGATGGTAAGCTGGAGCATCTAAACTGTAATTTACTTTTTAGGCTATTTTGAGTATAATAGTTATGTATGTAATTAATTCCGGGGGAGGTGGCAGTGTTGGCTTATGTAGCTTTGTATCGCCAGTGGCGACCGCAGGACTTTGACGCTCTTGTGGGACAAAAGGCTGTGAAAACAACCTTGAAAAATGCTTTGGCAAGCGGTAAAATTGCTCACGCCTATTTGTTTTCCGGTCCTCGCGGCACCGGTAAGACCAGTATGGCGCGTATTCTGGCCAAGGCCCTGAACTGCGAGCAGGGGCCTACTGCCGAGCCCTGCGGCCAATGCGGCAACTGTCAGCGCATTGTGCAGGGAACCTCTCTGGATGTAATTGAAATTGACGCTGCGTCCAATACTAGTGTAGATAATATCCGTGACCTGCGCGAGCAGGTAGCCTTTACGCCGGCCGAAAGCCGTTATAAGGTTTATATTATCGACGAGGTGCACATGCTTTCTACCGGCGCTTTCAATGCTTTGCTGAAAACACTGGAGGAGCCGCCGGCACACGCTGTATTTATTCTGGCGACAACGGACCCGCAGAAGGTGCCTGCAACGATTCAGTCACGCTGCCAGCGTTTTGAATTTCGCAGAGTAACAGTAGACGAGATTGCGGAGCATCTGGCTATGGTTGCGGCAGGCAGCGGTATTGAGGCCGATGCGGACGCGCTTCGCTTAATAGCTATTCAGGCTGAGGGCGGTATGCGTGATGCGCTGAGCCTGTTGGACCAGTGCGGAGTCATGGCTAAGCGTGTTACCGTAGCGACTGTGCGCGAGGTGCTGGGCATCGTAGGACGTGAAGCACTGCACGAGCTGACGGGAGCAATAGGCCGCAGACAGCTGCCACAGGCTCTGGCTACGCTGAATTTGCTGCTGGAGCAGGGCAAGGATGTTAAGCAGGTGCTTACGGAGCTTATTGAGTATCTGCGGGCACTGGTGCTTTATCTGGCAGTGCCTGACTATGAGGAAATTTATCTGACGGATACCAAGGAAGCGTTGGCGGAGCTGGCGCCGTTGTTTGGACGTGATCGTCTGCTGGCGGCGGAGGAAAGGCTGCACAGCGCTATTCAGGAGCTACGCGGTTCTATGCGTCCGCGTATTACGGCGGAGCTGTGTCTTTTGGATTTGTGCCGTGTAGAGGGCAGCACGCTGGCTGCCTTATCTGCAAGAATAGAACAGCTGGAGCGTCAGTTGGCAGGCGGTGTGATGCCTGTTTACCAACAGGCTCCGGTTAATGCTCAGCCTGCGCCTACAGCAGTGCAGCAGCCAGCTTCTGAGGAATATGCGGCAGTACAGCAGCCAATTGCACAGCAGGAACCTGCGGCAGCGCAGATGCAGGCAGCAAAACCTGCTCCGGCTAAGAAGCCGGCAGCCAAAGCGCAACCGCAGCCTGCTGCCGATACGCTGGCTGCGGCGGTGAACTCCGCTCCTAAGCCTAAAAGCGCTAAAGTGCAGCAGACAGAGGAATATGCCGGAGATTTTGCAGCCGGTGAGGATTTCTGGAAGCAGGCTCTGGAGATTATGAAGGCCGAAAAGAAGAATTCTATGGTATCCTGCGCTAAGAACGGCAGAGTCTTCAGCTTTGCCAACAACATTCTGCAGGTTGCCTTCAAGGCACCGTTCCTTGCGGACAGGATGAACAAGGATGACTATCGCAAAGCCTTCGAGGAGGTTCTGCTGCGTCTGGCAAGGCGCGAAATCAGGCTGGAGGCTGTTATTGAGGGCAAGGCCAAGCTGCCGCAGTCCCCTGTAAAGCAGCAGGAGGTGCAGCAATCGCCGGAAAGCGAAACGCAAAATCTGCAGGCAGCACAGCTGCCGGAAAACCTGCGTAAGGCATTTAATGCCTTAGGCGGCAGTGTAACGGATATATCTGACCAATGAAACCTAATTTGAGGCTTTAAGGCCTTGGCTTATGTTTCTGAGAATATATAATATCAATATATGTAAATATCAAGGAGGAATTTAATTATGTTTCCAGGTGGCATGGGTAATATGCAGGCAATGATGAAAAAGGTACAAAAAATGCAGTCCGATATGGCGAAAATGCAGGAGGATCTGAAAAGCCGTACTGTAGAAACGTCTGTCGGCGGCGGTGCCGTAACCGTTGTTGTCAGCGGTAAAAAAGAACTGAAATCCATCAAAATCAATCCGACTGCTGTAGATCCCGAGGATGTAGAAATGCTGGAGGATATGATTCTGACAGCTGTTAATGATGCTATGAAGCAGATTGACGAGCTTACCGAAAAAGAAATGGCTAAGGTTACCGGTGGCATGAAGCTGCCTGGCATGTTCTAAGCTGATGGCAAGAATGATCAGGCCGCTGGCTAATTTATATGAGCAGCTCAGGCGCTTGCCGGGCATTGGCTCAAAAACAGCTATGCGACTGGCCTATCATGTGATTGACATGCCTGCGGAGGATGTGAAGCAGCTGGCGGCGGCCTTAAGCGGAGCCAAGGAGCAGATTCACTACTGCAGCCGCTGCTTTAATCTTACTGACAGCGATGTATGCGAGATTTGCCGTGACAGCTCACGCGACAGCTTTACTATCTGTGTAGTGGAGCAGCCGCAGGATATTGCGGCGATGGAGCGCAGTCATGGCTATCACGGACTTTATCACGTGCTGCACGGTGTGCTTTCGCCGCTTGACGGTATCGGTCCGGAAAAGCTGCGCATCAGAGAGCTTCTCTTGCGTCTGCAGCAGGAATCAGTCAGTGAAATTATTATTGCGACCAACTCGGATGTAGAGGGCGAAGCGACTGCTACCTATCTGGCACAGCTGCTGAAGCCTGTAGGAATAACCGTCAGCCGTATTGCTCATGGCCTGCCGATGGGCGGCGATTTGGAGTATGCTGATGAAATAACCTTGTCTAAAGCGCTGGAAAACAGGCGCACAATGTAGAAAGGACCGGCGTTATTTAATATGGAACTTAATGCTATTTTGACACCGCTTGGTGCCTTCGGACCGATGATTGGCGGCGTACTGCTGCTTTTACTGGTAGTAAAGCTGCTGTCAATGCCGTTTAAGCTGGTGTGGAATGGTCTGTGCGGCGCACTGCTGCTGTGGTTCATCAATCTGGTAGGCTCGTTGGCGGGCTTTACCATGAAGATTACCGTTATCAAGGCTTTGATAGCCGGTTTCTTCGGTGTTCCCGGTGCTCTGGCCGTAGTGCTGTATGAGCTTTTAGTTAAATAAGGTAATTTGCTTTTGCCCCTGCATGTTGCTGCAGGGGTATTTTTATGCGCTTCAACGGGATAATCGTAAATAATATTGTATACACGGCAATAATACTGTATACAATCGGACTTTTTAATGATAAGTTGCTATAATTGACTTAACAGTTTTTTTACTTAATTATCTGGGGGTTGTAAAAATGAACTTATCTACAAAAATTTTAATCGGCCTTGCGCTTGGTATTATTGCAGGCCTGGAGC
>OQVT01001458.1_pt1 | contig 14872 bp, 11 predicted proteins | sample 1691561 | NCBI WGS metagenome assembly OQVT01 (sample SAMN03418260, study PRJEB22391) | human gut metagenome | biome: human-gut; feature: organic feature; material: feces | host: Homo sapiens | place: Tanzania | collected 2013-01 | reverse complement strand
CAGGCCATCACTTCGACGAAATCATACTCGACGGTCTTTTTCCGAAGTGCATCGAGGAGCTTCGCCGCATTGCCGAGGCCATTTACGACCGCGACGCGTACCGGGATACCCTTGATGTCGAAGCTTGCTTCCTTCCAGCCATCCTGTCCACGGACGTCATGGAACGCATCCGGATCCGGATTCTCGCCGGTCACACTGTGGTAAGCGGTACGAAGTGCGGCCTCCATAACACCACCGGTGGAGCCGAAGATATTCGCCGCACCGGAACCCGCAGAGAACGGATTATCCAGCTCAATCTCATCGATCTCACCCGGCGCGATGTTCTCCATGCGGAGGAGACGGTTCACCTCACGGGTCGTCAGTACGACATCGACATCCGGATCACCCTGGTCGTTTCGCATCGTCTCATAACCGCACTCGGCCTTCTTCGCGAGACACGGCATGATGGATACACAGTAGATGCGGGACGGATCCACGCCGAGCTTCTCCGCGAAGTAGCTCTTGATGATTGCACCGAACATCTGCTGCGGTGACTTCGAGGTGGAGAGCTGGTCCACGAAATCCGGGTAGTGTGCCTTACAGAAGCGGATCCAGCCAGGGCAGCAGCTCGTGAACATCGGGAACTTATTCTCTTCCTTATGGGTCAGCTTCTCGAGGAACTCCGTCGCCTCCTCCATGATGGTGAGGTCGGCGGACCAGTTGGTATCGAATACATAGTCGAAGCCGGTGATCTTCAGGGCAGCCGCGAGACGCTTCACGGTCGCCTGCTCCGGTGTGAGACCGAAGCCCTCGCCCCAGGCCGTACGAATCGACGGTGCGATCTGTGCGACCACGATCTTATCCGGATTCTCGAGCGCGTCGAGGATGTCGTGGGTGTCATCCCGCTCACGCAGTGCCGCAGTAGGGCAGTGGGTGATACACTGACCGCAGAGTGCGCACTTGCTGGTCTCGAGATCATACGCGTCCTTCACATCGACGGTACTCTGGGAACCGGTGTTGATGACATCCCAGATATGGCTGTCCTGCACCTTATCACAGATCTGCACGCAGCGCATGCACTTGATGCACTTGTCATAATTCCGGATCAGCGGGAAGTTCAGCGAGCTGCGGTGCTTCTTCGGCAGCTGCTTCTCAAACGGAATGCTCAGGATATTGAGATCATTCGCCACCTTCTGCAGCTCACAGTTTCCGGAGCGCACGCAGATCGCGCAGTTCGTATCATGCTGGCTGAGGATGAGCTCCACATTCGCACGACGCGCGAGACGTGCCTTCCGGGAGTTCGTATAGACGACCATGCCCTCGGTCACGGTGTTGTTGCAGGCGGTCATCAGACGATCATAGCCCTCGACCTCGACGACGCAGACTCTGCATGCCGCAATTTCATTGATATCCTTTAAGTAGCACAGTGTCGGGATGTGAATGCCCGCAGCGGCGGCAGCATTCAGTATGGTGGTCCGCGCCGGGACCTGGACAGCTCTGCCATCAATCGTACAATTTACCATTTCGTATCTCTGCCTCCCTTTAAGATGCCATAGCCGAAGTGATCACAGTGCAGACATCTCGAGGACTCCTGCAGTGCTTCCTCCTCCGTCATCGGACACTCCATCAGCTTAAAATCACATCGGCGCTCATCCGCCGGACGCTCCACCATATTCACACGGCCGAGTGCCTTATGATCGTCGAAACGAATCGGCGGCAGCACGACGTCCGTCGTGATCTCATGGTTGAATCCGAGGTATTCGTCAATGTTGGCGGCCGCGACCTTTCCGGCTGCGATCGCACGGATGACGGTCGCCGGACCGGTCACGCAGTCACCACCCGCGAAGATGCCTTCATTGTCCGCGATATCCGAGGTATCGAAGGCGGAGATACGGCCCTGCTGAACCGGGATACCGAACTCGCCGAACTTGCCGGACTCGATACCCTGACCGATCGCCACGAGTACACGGTCTGCCGGAAGCAGCACCTCGTCCTTCGCGCTGTTCTTCGGGGATGGACGGCCACCCTTGACCGCACCCGGGATCTGTGGCTTCACGATGAGGCCGGTGCAGCGATTCTGTGCATCCTTCTCGATGCGTACCGGTGCGTTCAGCTCGACGATCTCCACGCCGTCGGCGATTGCACCCTCAACTTCCTCTGCAAGCGCCGTCATATCCTGTTTACGACGACGGTACGCAACCTTGACTGACTTTGCATGGCAGCGGATCGCCGAACGTGCGACGTCCATCGCGACATTACCACCGCCGACAACGACGATATCCATGCCGGTGAAATCAGGGTAGTAGTCATCACCGATCGCACGGAGCATCTCCACCGCAGAGATGACACCCTCGGCATCCTCCCCCTCGATACCGATCTTACGGTCGGTATGTGCACCGATGGCTACATACATCGCATCATACTGGCTGCGAAGCTCTGCTACGGAAATATCGCGGCCGATCGAGATGTCGGTCTTCGTTTCAAAACCGGCGAGCTTCAGCCCCTCGATCTCGCGATCCAGAATCTCACGCGGGAAACGATACGCCGGGATACCATAGCGAAGCATGCCACCGAGCTGCTTCCGCTGCTCAAACACAGTGACCTCATGGCCCATGATGCTGAGATAGTAGGCACAGCTGAGACCGCTCGGACCACCGCCGATGACGGCCACCCGCTTGCCGGTCGCCGGCATTCGCCTAGGTGCAGGGATGGTGTCCTCGTGCTCGACCGCGAAGCGCTTCAGTCCACGGATGTTGATCGGATCGTCTACGAGCGTACGACGGCAGCGCACCTCACACGGATGCTCACAGATGAGACCGCAGGTCGCCGGCATCGGGTTATCCTTACGGATCAGCTGCACCGCATCCTCATAACGCTTGTCATGGATGAGGGCTATGTAGCCTGGGATGTCCACATGTGCCGGGCACTGCCATACACATGGCACCGGCTGGCTGTGCATGCTCCTGCAGCGACCATGCTTGATATGCTCTACATAATCGTCACGGAAGCCGCGCAGTCCCTCGAGCACCATACGTGCCGCCTCGGAACCGATCGCGCAGTCCGCCGACATATAGATACTCTCTGCCGTGTCCTCCAGCACCTTCAGGGTAAACATGTCCGCCGTACCATCCAGCACCTGTCCGATCAGTGCTTCCAGCTGGCCGAGACCGACACGGCATGGTGTACACTTACCGCAGGACTGGGCATGGCAGAGATGCAGAAATGAAGACGCGAGATCTACAGGGCAGAGTCCCGGCTGTGCCGCCTGAACGCGGCGCTCGAGATCCTTGTAGAGAGACTCCACCGTTTTCTCGGCTTCATTCTTCGTAAAAATGGTCAATCTACTCATATTCTATGTCCTTTCAAAAATTGATACTCCATCCTTCGCCCAAGGATACAATTGTGTAGATTATAGCATATTTGCATAAATAATTGGCGGTTATGGCTGATATTTTATAATTATTGACCCTGTAATTACGAAGCGTTTACCTATAGCGAAGACAGATTTTCCATAAAATCATCGTGGTATATTTTTCATCTTTGGCTATAATAGGAGAGATATGCTCACGTATAATAAATGAAGACAGCTTCACATCACGGAAGCACTTCTCGAGCATCTTACGCGTTAGAAAGGATTTCAGATTTATATGATGCAGACCAAAACACAGGACATGGGCAGCGGCAGCATCCCGAAGCTGCTCGCCCAGCTCGCGATCCCGGCCGTCGTCGCCCAGATCGTCAATCTTCTTTATAATATCGTCGACCGGATCTACATCGGTCACATGGCAGAGGTCGGTGCAAACGCACTGACCGGCGTCGGTCTCTTCACACCGATCCTTATGCTGATCAACGCCTTCGCCATGCTGGCGGGTGCCGGTGGTGCACCGCGCGCCGCAATTTCGATGGGTGCGAAGGACCACGAGACCGCGGAAAAGATCGTCGGCAACTGCTTCGCCATCCTGATGCGCTTTGCGCTCGTGCTGACCCTCGTCTTTTATGTGCTCGCGCCGACCCTGCTGCGCCTCTTCGGTGCCAGTGCGGTCACCCTGCCGTATGCACTGGCCTACGCACGCATCTACATCCTCGGCACCGTCTTCGTGATGATCGTCCTCGGCATGAACCCCTTCATCACGACCCAGGGCTTCGCAAAAATCAGTATGCTGACCACCGTGATCGGTGCCGTCATCAACATCATCCTGGATCCAATTTTCATCTTCGTACTGGGGATGGGCGTGCAGGGTGCCGCACTCGCTACGGTCCTCAGCCAGTCGGTCGGTGCGCTCTGGATCCTTCGTTTCCTGACCGGAAAGCAGACCCTTTTGCACCTTCGGAAGGAGAATATGAAGCTCGACCCGAAGATCATCCTTCCGTGCCTGAGTCTCGGCATCTCCACCTTCGTGATGCTTTCGACGGAAAGCCTGCTCTCCATCAGCTTCACCTCCAGCCTCGCGCGTTACGGCGGGGATGTCGCGGTCGGCGCGATGACGATCATCACCAGCGTCAGCCAGCTCGCGACACTGCCGATGCAGGGCATCTGCCAGGGCGGCCAGCCGATCATCAGCTACAACTTCGGTGCGGGCAATGCAGACCGCGTGAAGAAAGCATTCGCCGCACAGTTCACCGTCTGTTTCAGCTATGCGACGCTGTTCTGGGCGATCGTCCTGCTGAAGCCGCAGTTCTTCGCCGGGATCTTCACCAGCAACATGGAGCTTCGCAGCTATACCTCCTGGGCGCTCCGCATCTATATGGCCGGCATCTTCGCCTTCGGTGCCCAGATCGCATGCCAGCAGAGCTTCATGGCCCTCGGCCAGGCGAAGATCAGCCTGCTGCTCGCCTGCCTCCGGAAGATCATCCTGCTGATCCCACTCATCCTGATCCTGCCGCATTTCCTGTCGAATCAGGTCTTCGCCGTGTTCCTCGCAGAACCGGTCAGTGACCTCATCGCCGCCATCGTCACCACCAGCTGCTTCATGCTGAAGTTTGATGGCATTCTGAAAAAGGGCCGGACGAAATAAGAGGTCTCGATTCTATAGAATGCAAACCACGAAATAATCGATGAACGCATTCGGTCATCAAATATACGATGCGCGCACAGTCATCCAGTGGGATGACCGCGCACGAGTTAGGAGAATATCATGAAAAAACTTGGCATCATCGGCTATGGCGCACTCGGAAAGATTTTATGTGAGGGCATCCGTACACATCTGCCGGAGGAGTACACCATCACCGGCATCCTCGAGCAGGCGAATGCGCTGAAGGAGGAGATCCGCGCAGCAGGCTACCGTGCATGCGACAGCTTCGAGGAGCTCGTGGAGGGTCCCGAAGAGACCCGCCCGGATATGGTCATCGAGATCGCCGGCGTGCCGGTCGTAAAGCTCTACAGCACCGAAATCCTGAAGCGCGGCATAAGCCTCGTTATCGTATCCATCGGCGCACTCGCGGATGCTGCACTGTGGGAAAGCATTCAGCGAACCGCGAAGGAGCATCATGCGAAGATCTACCTGCCATCCGGTGCCGTCGGCGGCTTCGACATCCTTCGTACCATTCACGAGATGGGCGGTGCCGAGGCTGAAATTCTCAATTTGAAGGCACCACGCAGTCTGAACGGTGCACCATACCTGAATGGACGTGACCTTTCTGAAGAACAGGAAGAAAATGTATTTGAAGGTAATGCACTCGAAGCCATCGCCGGTTTCCCGAAGAATGTCAATGTCGCCGTCTCCAGTGGCCTGGCAAGCGTCGGCGTCGAGAACATGGGCGTTAAGATCCGCAGTATCCCGGGACTCGAGGATAACGTGCATGCGATCACCTGTCAGAATGACTGTGTGAAAGCAGAGATCACCATCACCTCGAAGCCGGATCCGGTGAACCCGAAATCCAGCATCGTCACCGCCTGGAGCGTCGTCGCGATGCTCCGCAACCTGGCATCACCGGTGGAGTTTTTTTAAAAAAGAGGTAAACTATGACTCTTTTACAACTGAAATACGCGGTCACGATCGCAGATACCGGCTCCATCACAGCCGCTGCAGAAAAACTGTTCATCGCGCAGCCGAGCTTATCGAAAGCCCTGCGCCTGCTCGAGGAGGAGCTGGGCTTCTCCATCTTCGTGCGCAGTCGCAAGGGCATCCGCATCAGTGAGGATGGCGCGGAATTCATCAGCTATGCACGTCGTGTGCTCGAGCAGAGTGATCTTCTCGAGGAGCGTTACGGAAAGGAACAGAAGCGACGGAAGATCATCTCCATCAGTACATCCCATGTACACAGCGCCCAGGTGGCCTTCGCCTCCATCATCAGTGAATTCGGTGGTGATGAGTACTCGTTCGCACTTCACCAGTGTTCTCCGATGGAGGTGATCCAGGAGGTAGAATCCAGACGAAGCGAGGTCGGCGTGATCGCCATCCGGAAGGAAAACCGCCGCCTGATGATGCGCATCCTCCGTGAAAATGACCTCATGTTTACACCGGTCTATGAGGTACCGATCGTCGCGTGGATGGCGGCAGATCATCCACTGGCACAGCAGGAAACCGTGGAGATCCAGACGCTTCCGGACTGGCCGATCATCAACTATGCAGAAGAAGCCAGCATTCACAGCTCGGTCGTAAGTGAAGACATCAACTTCGACCTCAGCTTCCGTAAAAATATCCGTGTCGGCAGTAACAGTGAGATCCCGGAAATCCTGAAAATGGTACCGGCGATCTACCTCGGTGGTCAGAACTGCCTGCTGCGTGAGAAGGGCATCGTAGCCAGGAAGCTCGACCAGGAAGAGGTCATCACGGTCGGTATGATCCGCTACCAGAACACCTACATCTCCAGTATGGAGAGCCTGTTCATCGAAGAGATGAAGCGGGCCGGTCTCAACCTTGAAACAAATATCGAGGCCGGTGGCAGCTACATCCGCAACGCCACGATGCAGGATCTTCCTTATATGATGGATATCTACAGCCATGCGAAGAAGTTCATGGTGGAGACCGGAAACCCGGATCAGTGGAGTGATCTCTATCCGGCGCAGGATGACATCATCCAGGATATCCTGAATGGAGAAAGCCATGTCATCGTCGTGGACAAGAAGATTCAGGCGGTCTTTACATTGACGAAGGAAAAGACGATCGGCTATGATGCCCTCACCGAGGGTGCCTGGGTAAATGATGAGCTGGATTATATGACGATCCACCGTCTGGCAAGCTATGGCACGCAGCGTGGCATGGCCGAGCAGTGCATCGCCTGGTGCGCCGAGCGTTCGACGGATCTGCGCGCCGATACCCATGAACAGAATCGCATCATGCAGCATATCTTCCTGAAAAACGGATTTGCGTACTGTGGAAAGACGAAGATCTTCGATGGAACAGAACGACTGGTCTATCAGCGTGTACAGAAATAGAGCACTGTTTCTGGTTACTGAGTGCGCCGATATCACTCCGGCATCGTTCTATAATCACAACGTTCTCGCCACACATGCAGGACGCCGCAGAGCATATATAGCCTCCGGCTATGCCGTGGCATAGCGAAAGGGTAGTATTAATTTTCGTAAACTGACGTATCCTATACACATAAATAAATGACTGCCGCAGCAGGTAGAAAACACGTATGGATTTGGTTCCCCCTAGATCGACGTTGTGACCGCTGTGACAGTTTTTTTATTTACCTTCATGCATATCTTTAAGCTATGCATAAGCATGTAGTTTATACAGTTGTTCTATGTATGCCAATACCTTAAAATAGGCATAATCACCAATGATTTCGTTTCGAGGAGGAGAAAAACCATGAAATTTACAGAACTTGATACACCTGTGATGCTGATCGACCGTGACATTCTGTATGCAAACTGCAAGCGTATGCAGGACTATGCGAACGAGCAGCATGTCGCACTTCGTCCACATACAAAGACGCATAAAGCACCTTACCTCGCAAAGATCCAGCGGGAAATGGGGGCAAAGGGCATCACCGTTGCAAAGATCGGTGAAGCAGAGGTGATGGCTGCACATGGTCTCGATGACATCTTCATCGCCAACGAGCCGGTCGGAGAAATCAAGCTTCAGAGAATTCGTAACCTCGCAGAGATCATCGATGTGTCCTTCGGCGTGGACTGCCCGGAGCATATCGAAGCAGCCGACAGAGCATTCGAAGGAGCTTCGAAGCACGCGAAGGTAGTGGTTGAAATCGAAGTCGGTGAAAACCGTTCCGGTATTCTCACCGATGATCAGTTCATGGCCGTACTGGATGCCTTAAAGAAGGCAAAGAACGTAGATTTCCTCGGTATCTTCTCCCACGAGGGCCACTGCTATAACGCAGACAACATTGACGACTGTCATGAGAAATTCATCGTCAGCCAGAAGCGCACGCTCCACTATGCAGAGCTTGCAAGAGAGAATGGACTTCCATGTGCGCGCGTCAGCATCGGCAGCACACCGAGCCTTCTGTATCACTTCGACCTCCTTCCGGGCATCACCGAGTTCCGTCCGGGTACCTACCCGCTGATGGATGCCTCCATGGCGAACGTGCTCGGAGATTTAGGCGACTGCGCAGCGACGGTACTGGCAACCGTGATGAGTAAGCCGACCGATGAGCGTGTCATCCTCGATGTCGGTGCGAAGGGTATCACTGCACAGACCCGTACGGTAGGTATCACGAAGTGCGAGGGACACGGAACCATCCTCGAGTATCCGGAAACCCATATTTTCGATGTCTATGACGAGCATGCCATCATCTATGACCGTGCATTCCATGATGCTGTAAAGATCGGCGATAAGGTACGGATCATTCCGGTGCACATCTGCCCGGCAGCAAACCTTTATGATAAGGCATACCTCACCAGCGGAGATGAGATCGTCGGCGAATACGAGGTTGCCTGCAGAGGAAAGCTTCAGTAAAGAAAGACGCAACTCAGTAAAGAGGAAAGAAACAAACCAGACAGGAGAGAAGAGCTTATGAAGATCGCATTGATCCAGATTGGTGCCCGTGCAGAAAAAACAGACAGCCTGGCACTGGCAACGAAATATATCGCTGAAGCCGCACAGAACGGTGCAGATTTCGCCGTTCTCCCGGAGATGTTCAACTGTCCGTACCAGACCGCAAACTTCCCGATCTACGCAGAGCCGGAAGGCGGGATGTGCTGGCAGGCGATGTCGGATGCCGCACGAGAGCATCACATCTACCTCGTCGCCGGTTCCATGCCGGAGAAGGACGAGGCGGGACACGTGTATAACACGGCATATGCATTTGACCGCGAGGGTAAGCAGATTGGAAAGCATCGCAAGATGCACCTTTTCGATATCGCCGTCAAAGGCGGACAGACCTTCCGCGAGTCCGACACCCTGACGGCAGGAAATCAGGTCACGACCTTTGACACCGAGTTCGGTCGCTGTGGCCTCGAGATCTGCTATGATATCCGCTTCCCGGAGCTCGCTCGACTCACCGAGGAAGCCGGCGCACGCATCATTTTCGTTCCGGCCGCGTTCAACATGACGACCGGTCCGGCACACTGGGAGCTGTCCTTCCGGATGCGAGCCCTCGATAATCAGGTTTTCATGGTCGGATGCTCACAGGCACGGCAGGACAGTGGCTACATCTCCTATGGACACTCGATCGTGACATCGCCATGGGGCGATGTCATCCATATGATGGACGAAAAGGAGGGTATGGCCCTCGTCGAGCTCGACCTCGATCGCATCGATCAGGTGCGGGAGCAGCTGCCGCTTCTCAAGCAGCGTCGGCTGGATATCTATGAACTTTCGCAGCTGGGATGACAGCTGTGTAGAGAAATAAAAGCATCTATTTAGGAGGTTTTGTATGGAAGGCAGAAAATTAACACCAGATGAAGTTCTGAGTACGAAGGGGGGCCGCTGGCCGATCTACATCAAGCTCTTCGCCGTTCTGGCGCTGTTTAGTGTGATCGGAGAGCTGATCGGAACACTGAAGGTTCCGATCGGACCGGGAAATCTGATCATCATGCCGATGGTATGGGGTATGATCCTCGTGGTACTCATCACGCCGGATGCCCTTGGAAAGAAAATCGAAGCGCTGAAGAGCGTCTGCAGTGAGGAAGAGGTCGACCTCGCGAAGCAGGTCATGGGATTCGTTCTTCTCCTTCTCGGTGTAAAGCTCGGAACCGCAGCCGGCCCGAATGTGGAGAGCCTGATCAAGGCAGGACCTGCACTGATCCTTCAGGAATTCGGTAACCTCGGCACCATGATCATCGGTCTCCCGATTGCGATGATGCTCGGCATGAAGAGAGAGGCGGTCGGCGCAACCGTAAGTATCTGTCGTGAGCCGACCCTCGGTCTCTGTAATCAGATCTACGGACCAGATTCAGAGGAAGCCATGGGTACCATGGGTACCTACATGGTTGGTAACCTTTTCGGCACCATCTTCTTCGGTCTTCTCGGTTCCCTCGGCGTACTCACCGGTATCCACCCATATGCACTTGCGATGGCGAGTGGCATGGGCTCCGGTTCGATGATGACCGCAGCATCCAGCGCACTGGCAGCCACCGTACCGGAAATGGCGGACCAGATCATGGCCTACGCAGCAACTTCCAACATCTTCACAAACGTCGATGGTATGTACATGGAACTCTTTATCGCATTCCCACTTGCGAACTTCATCTACAACAAGCTCGCCGGACGCAAGAGTAAGAAGAATGCATGACAACTGAATAAAGAAACGTACAGATAAATTAGGAGGTTCATTATTATGAGTATGGCCGAAAGATATATAAATTATGTAAGAGTGTTACTGCTTAGCTGTGTTGCCATTCTGATCACACAGCTCGTTGCAAAGAAGGGTGATCTCGAGCTCGGACCAACCCTCGTCGGATTTTTAATCGTGACCGTAATCTGCCTGCTTGCGCAGCTGGTCAGCGAGGTGAAGTGCCTGAAGAGAATTCCGACCTTCGCATGGGCATCCCTTTTCAGCTTACTGTTCACCACTCCATGGTGCCCGTTCTCTGAGTTCGTGCTGAAGTATACGGGCAATGTTTCCACCGGTCAGATCGGCACGGTCATCCTGGTTGTTGCCGGTGTTTCCATCGGAACCAGACTCGCGGACGTAAAGCGTCTCAGCTGGAAGATCATGATCGTTTCCGCCTTCGTATTCTGCGGAACCTTCTTCGGATCTGCGCTGATCGCACAGGCAATCCTCAAGTTCCAGGGAATCATTTAATTCGGAATATCATATTTCGAAAAGCTGTAAAATCCTGTTTCTGTTTCGCAGGAACAGGACCAGCGCAAATTTCATAAACTTTCGGTGGGCAGGAGTGATCCTGCCCATCGTACTAAATCCAGTAAACAGGAGTACAGGATGGATAAGAACGAATTAAAGAAGCTCGCCATTCAGGAAATCGATAAGGCGAGAGAAGAGATCATCGCGCTCGGCACCGACATCTACCAGCACCCGGAAACCGGATATCGCGAGTTCCGCACCACAGACCTGCTGGCAGAGAAGCTCACAGCACTCGGTCTCAACGTACAGAAGGAGATCGCCTACACCGGCTGTAAGGCAACGCTCGGTGAGAAGAAGGATGGCCCGACCCTCGCTGTGATGGGTGAGCTCGACAGTCTTTTATGCTCCGCACATAAGGATGCAAATCCGGAAAACGGCTACATGCATGCCTGCGGACACAACATTCAGGTCAGCGTGATGTACGCGGTAGCCGCCGCACTCGTGCGCGCCGGCATTCTCCCTGAGTTAGACGGTAATGTCGAGTTCCTCGCGGTTCCGGCAGAGGAGTATATCGAGCTGGACTACCGCTCCAGACTGAAAAAGAACGGTGAGATTAAATATTATTCCGGTAAGGCCGAGTGCATCTATCGTGGTGTATTTGACGACATCGATATGGCCATCATGGCTCATAACTATCCGATCAGCCAGGACGGCTACAAGTGCGCCGCAGCCAGCGCATGGAACGGCTTCATCGGTAAGCAGATCCGCTTCATCGGTAAGCCGGCACACGCAGGCGGAGCACCATGGGATGGCATCAATGCTTTAAACATGGCTGATCTCGCGATGACCGGTATGCATTTCCAGCGTGAGACCTTCCGCGATGACGATAAGGTCCGCATGCACGGCATCATCACGAAGGGCGGTGAGGTTGTCAATGCAGTTCCGGATGATGTGGAGATGGAGTACACCGTACGTGCCCGGAACATCACCGCACTGAAGGATGCGAATGCAAAGGTAAACCGTGCAATCCGCGGTGCTGCCATCACCATCGGCGGAAAGGCTGTCGTCGTCGATACGCCGGGCCAGATGCCACTGAAATATAACAAGGGCCTCGCTGATCTTTACAGTGAGAATGCAAGGGCATTTTATAAGGAGGAGGAGATTCTTCCTTACCTTGATACCACGGCTTCCACTGATGCAGGCGATGTATCTCTGCTCATGCCGGTACTGCACAGCCTGTCCAGCGGCATCACCGGCGGTCTCCACTCGAAGGAGTATACAATCGTCGACACTGAGGATGCATACATCACCCCGGCGAAGATCTTCGTCTGCATGGTGATCGACCTTCTCTATGATGGGGCAGGTACTGCTCAGAAGATCCTCGCAGACTATACACCAGAGCTTACCAAGGACCAGTATCTCGAGATGCTGGATTCCATGGAAAATACATTCGAGTACGAAGCCTGATTTCTACCTCCCCTCAAAAAAGATGACTTCATACCCGGCAAAAACGGAATGGCCTTCGCCATTCCGTTTTTGTGTATTTTACATATCTTTCTGCTATGAATAAGCATCCAGTTTATATAGTTTATCTATGAAAAAATTCACCGTACAATAGACTTAATAAATGAACTTGATTCAGTTTTATATGTATTTTCAGGAGGGAATTATGTCAATGGAATTTATTACTACAGATGTTTCCGTACGTGATGGCGGACACTATACTCCGGCGATCCGTGTGGGAAATACCGTTTATTTCTCCGGACATCTTTCGGTGGATCCAGGCACCGGAAAGCCGGCAGAGGGTGGTGTTCGGGAAGAGGCCAGAATGGCACTTGCAAATCTCTACAGAAGCATGAAGGCCGCAGGCGTAGAGAAAACAGACATCGTACAGTGCAGAGCCTATCTCCCGGATGTTGCACTCTGGGCAGACTTCAACGTAGAGTATGCAGCGTTCTTCGGTGATCACAAGCCGGTCAGAACCGTCGTTCCGACAAGAAACCTCTATGCAGGATGTCAGGTAGAGATCGAAGCCGTCGCATATAAGGCATAAGGCCATTTTATCTGGGGGATTTTATAAATCAAAATTGTGAGGAATAAGTATGAGTAACAAAGCAGAGTACAAAGAAAGCGGACTTGCCTTAGTACCATTTATTATCTTTATCGTACTGCTCGTAGGCAGCGGTATCGTGCTGAGTATGCTCGGCGTAGAACGACCATTCTATCAGGTGCCGGCATCGGTCGCCGTATTTGCAGCGATCGTCATCGCCTTTATCATTTATAAGGGCACCATCGAGGAGAAGGTGGATGCTTTCATCAAGGGCTGTTCGAACGAGAACATCGCCATCATGTATATGACCTGCTTCCTGGCAGGATCCTTCGCAACCGTTGCGAAGACCATCGGCGGTGTTGATTCCGTTGTAAATCTCGGACTCAGCGTTCTGCCACCAGCGTACATTACCGTAGGTCTTTTTATCATCGCGGCATTCATGGCACTGGCAACCGGTTCCTCTTCCGGAACGACGGCTGCATTAGGAACGATCGCTTTCTCCGTAGGCCAGAAGGCCGGCCTCAACATGCCGATGGTACTTGCTGCCGTATTATGCGGTGCATTCTTCGGCGATAATCTTTCTGTTATTTCCGATACCACCATCGTTGCAACCAGAACACAGGGCTGTGAGATGCGTGATAAGTTCCGTCTGAACCTCTTAATCGCACTTCCTGCAGCGATCGTTACAGCGATTCTGTTCTTCCTTTTCGGAAAGCCAGAGACAGTAGTTCCTGTAGAGGTCGGTACCTTCTCCATGATCAAGGTACTACCATACATCTATGTACTTGTTGCCTCCATCCTCGGCATGAACGTATTCATGGTTCTCGGAAGTGGCACACTGATTGCCGGCATCATCGGTATGGCGATGGGTGACATCACGATCATCGAGTGTGCACAGGCGATTTTCGCAGGTTTCGCAGATATGACCGAGATCGTTCTCCTCGCGATCTTCATCGGTGGTCTTTCCAACATGATGGCAGAGCAGGGCGGCCTCAACTACCTCATGAAGAAGATCCAGAAGATGATCAAGGGACCGAAGTCCGCAGAGGTTGGTATCGCTGTTCTCGTATCTGCAGCTGACGCAGCTGTGGCAAATAACACGGCAGCGCTTATCGTTACTGCTGATGTAGCGAAGGAGATTTCTACAGAGTATCAGGTAGACCCTAGAAGAACCGCTTCCCTTATGGATATCTTCTGCTGCGTAGCACAGGGACTTCTTCCATACGGCAACCAGATTCTCCTCATCGGTGCGCTTGCAGCTGGTACGGTAGCACCGGTCGAGATCATCCCGTACATGTGGTACATCATGCTCTTAGGTGTATCCTCAATCGTGTCCATTTACGTTCCATTCGCTGATAAGCTGATCCGTGATAATCCATGGGACTGGTCAGCAGGACATCCAGAGAAGGCGAAAAAGTAATATCCATATGATCCCCCAACTTATAGCCTTCGTTTACCCCCGGTGTAGCCCAAACTGCACTGGGGGTTTCATTCTGTCAAGCCATGTTACGGTGCACACGCAAGTGTATTTCAGACGCGGCCCAAAGGACAGCAACCGAAAGCAGACTCCTTCGAAGGTACCAGTTCAGGCACCCCTTGGTTCCCTTGGTAAGTTTGAGGCTGCTCCTCATTCGCCCACCCCCATGAAATCTATGGCGGCTTAATGGTCCTATCCAATATGGCTGG
>OQVT01001457.1_pt1 | contig 14875 bp, 14 predicted proteins | sample 1691561 | NCBI WGS metagenome assembly OQVT01 (sample SAMN03418260, study PRJEB22391) | human gut metagenome | biome: human-gut; feature: organic feature; material: feces | host: Homo sapiens | place: Tanzania | collected 2013-01 | reverse complement strand
GCATGAATCTGCTGATAGCAGTAATTGAAAAACGTATCCGTATTCCTTTAGGTCACGAGGATGCTTATATCAACTTTGCCGGAGGTATGAAGATCACAGAACCTGCGACAGATCTGGCTGTAGTGATGGCACTTGTTTCCAGCTACAAAAATACACCCGTTGATGACAAAATGATTGTATTTGGTGAAGTCGGACTAAGCGGAGAGGTACGAGGCGTATCCATGGTCAAGCAGAGAGTGCTTGAGGCCAAAAAAATGGGATTTTCGGATTCGTATATTGCCGAGCTTTGGAAAACGTCCGAGGATGAAATCTATAACCACCGCTGTGAAATCGGACTCTTTCCGTCATACAAGATGATTGATACCTGTGCGAGCGAGTTCGAAAGTTATGTTCCGTATTTTTATTCGACATATGAGGACGAAAACGAATCGATTGTATCTGACAAAAAGAAAATAATCGTTCTCGGTTCGGGTCCAATCAGAATCGGACAGGGCGTAGAGTTTGACTATTCGACCGTACACGCCGTTCGCGCGATACGCAAGGCAGGCTATGAGGCGATTGTTATAAACAACAACCCCGAAACGGTTTCGACCGACTATACAACGGCGGACAAACTTTATTTTGAACCCCTCACAACCGAGGATGTAATGAATATTGTTCACCTTGAAAAACCCGAGGGTGTTATCGCCACTCTCGGCGGTCAAACGGCGGTCAATCTTGCCGAGCCGCTTGCGCGCAGGGGCGTAAAGATTATCGGAACGGATTGTGACGCAATAGAAAAGGCGGAAAACCGCGATGCGTTTGACGAAGTAATCAAACAGCTTGAAATTCCGAATCCGAAAGGCGAGGCGGTCACGGATATAGAAAGCGGCGTTGCCGCCGCAGCAAAGATAGGATACCCCGTATTGGTTCGCCCGAGCTTTGTATTGGGCGGCCGTGCAATGGAGATTGTGTCAAACGAAAAATCTTTAAGACACTATCTCAAAAATGCGGTTGAGGTTGACGCGGACAAACCCGTTCTTGTTGATAAGTATATTGTCGGCAAAGAAGTCGAGGTTGACGCAATATGTGACGGCAAACAGGTATTTATCCCGGGAATTATGGAACTTGTCGAACGCACGGGCGTACACTCGGGCGACTCGATAAGCGTTTATCCGCCGTACACCATTTCACAAAAGGTAAAAGACACAATCGCCGATTATACAACACGGCTCGGTCTCGGAATAGGCATTGTCGGTCTGTTCAACATACAGTTTATCGTTGACAGCAACGACAACGTGTTTGTCATCGAGGTAAATCCGCGTGCATCGCGAAGCGTTCCGTTCCTCTCTAAATCGACCGGGGTCGGACTTGTTCAGATTGCAACGGGCGCAATGCTCGGTCAGAGTCTTAAAGACCAAGGAATAGACAATATGCTCTTGCCCGAAAAAACGAGGTATTATGTCAAAGCCCCCGCTTTTTCGTTTGAAAAGCTGACGGGTATTGACGCATACCTCTCACCCGAGATGAAATCGACCGGTGAGGCAATCGGTTATGACAATCGCCTGAACCGTGCGTTTTATAAGGCATTGCAGGCATCCGGTGTCCGCATGAAGGATTATGGAACGGTTGTGGTAACGCTTGCAGATGAAGACAAAGAGGAAGCTCTTCCATTGATTCAGCGTTTCTATAAGCTTGGATTCAATATTGAAGCAACAATAGGAACCGCTCAATTCTTAAAGAAGCATGGTGTCCGGACCAGAGTTCGTGGCAAGCTGAGTGAGGGAAGCGTTGAAATCCTGGATTCCATCCGTGCCGGTTATGTCAGCTATATTATTAATACAAGAGCAATTCTTTCCGGAGTACATTATGAAGATGGTGTTGCTATCCGAAGATGTGCGGTCCAGAATGGTGTGACAATGTTTACCTCCCTGGATACCGTTAAGATTCTGCTAGATGTCCTGGAGGAAACCGTACCTGAGATTTCCACCATTAATCAGGCATAAGTGTTCTAGTGAGAAGATATTGAATATATGGATGATACAGAAGAGGAAAAGCTTGCTTTTCCTCTTTTTTTGCGGTGCGATGGATGGAGAGGAATGTCGCGTTGGGTATGGGGAAGGAAAAGTTAATTTTATACCCTTTATTATGGAAAAAAGAATGTGCGGTGGGGGTATAGGAGAGTAAAAAGTTAGTTTTATACCCAAAGGAAGCTAGAAGTGAGGGTATAGAGGAAGAAAAAGAGTGTAATATACCCAGAGGAAGCCTGACAGGAGGGTATAGGATAGTAAAAAGCTTGTTATATACCCAAAGGAATCTTGGGGTAGGGGTATAGAGGAAGGAAAAGAGTGTAATATACCCAGAGGAAGCAAGAGGCGAGGGTATAGGAGAGAGAAAAGATAGTTTTACACCCAGAAGAAGCTGGCTGGGAGGGTATAGAGGAAGAAAAAGAGAACATATACCCAAAAGAAGCTGAGAAGTGAGGGTATAAGAGAAGAAAAAGGGAGCGTATACCCAGAAGAAGCTAGAAACGAGGTCTTAGAGAAAGAAAAAGACAAGAAGTTGCAGGAGAAACCCTGCAACTTCTTGCCCTTATATCTTATACCTTATACCAGGCGAGTGGTCCATTGTGTACAATCCCATACATCAGAAGCAAGACCTTCGTAAAATTCAGGTTCATGGCAGACCATGAGAATACTTCCTTTATAGGCGGATAATGCACGTTTTAATTCTGCCTTTGCGTCGACATCGAGATGATTGGTAGGCTCATCCAATAAGAGGACATTTGTTTCTTTATTGATGAGCTTGCAAAGGCGGACCTTTGCCTGTTCGCCACCGCTTAATACTTTTACAAGACTCTCGATATGCTTTGTTGTCAAACCGCATTTGGCAAGGGCGGAGCGCACTTCATACTGTGAATAGGAAGGAAACTCCTTCCAGATTTCTTCAATACATGTTGTAGAAACACTCTGGTCCATTTCCTGTTCAAAATAGCCGATTGCAAGATAGTCGCCTTGCTCGACACTACCCCCAAGCGGAGGAATCAATCCAAGAATACTTTTTAGCAGTGTGGTTTTTCCAATTCCGTTTGCTCCGGTTAAGACAATTTTCTGACCGCGCTCCATACTCAGATTCAGAGGACGGGAAAGCGGTTCATCGTAGCCAATGACCAAATCGCTTGTCTGAAAAATGTAGCGGCTTGGAGTACGAGCTTCTTTAAAGTGAAATTCTGGCTTGGGCTTTTCCGCAGCAAGTTCAATAATATCCATTTTGTCCAGTTTTTTCTGACGGGACATTGCCATATTTCTTGTGGCAACTCTTGCTTTGTTACGGGCAACGAAATCCTTGAGGTCGGCGATTTCCTTTTGCTGTTTGTTGTATGCTGCCTCTAACTGGGATTTTTTCATGGCATAAACTTCCTGAAATTTATCATAGTCACCGGGATAACGGTTGAGTTCCTGATTGTCCATATGATAAATCAGGTTGATGACACTATTTAAAAATGGAATGTCATGTGAAATCAAAATAAAAGCATTTTCATATTCATTCAGATACCGCTTCAACCATTCAATATGCTCCTTGTCTAAATAGTTGGTAGGCTCATCCAAAAGAAGAATATCCGGCTTTTCCAGGAGAAGCTTTCCAAGAAGAACCTTCGTGCGCTGCCCACCGCTTAACTCTGTGACGTCTTTGTCAAGTCCAAGGTCAAGGAGCCCGAGAGCTCTTGCAACTTCCTCTACCTTGGAGTCAATAAGATAGAAATCATGCATGGTCAAGAGATCCTGAATGGTTCCAAGCTCTTCCATATACTGTTCCAGTTCTTCTTCCGAGGCATCGCCCATTTTATCACAAATTTCATTCATATGGGTTTCCATATCAAAGAGAAAATCAAATGCAGATTTCAATACATCCTGAATAGTCATTCCTTTTTCCAAGACGGCATGCTGGTCAAGATAACCGACACGGACATTTTTTGCCCATTCGATTTTTCCTTCATCGGGCATCAGCTTTCCGGTAATAATATTCATAAACGTGGATTTTCCTTCACCGTTTGCACCAATTAAACCGATATGCTCGCCTTTTAGAAGGCGGAAGGAAACATCTGTAAAAATGGCACGTTCGCCAAATCCATGTGTCAAGTGTTCTACATTTAAAATACTCATGTGTACTCTCCATTTTATTTGAACAAATAGTTACGTTTTGATGGTCTGCATAAAAAGTGCAGATATGCATAAAATTATAGGTGGATTTAGTAAAAAAAGCAATTATATTTTAAAAATTGGGGAGAGCAAAAATGAAGGATGATGTTTTGAAAAAGATGACTTATGGAGTATATTTGGTTTCCACATGGGATAAAGGACGTCCGACGGGATGTGCTGCCAATAGTGTCATGCAGATATCAGATTCGCCTGCAACGATAGCCATCAGCATAAATCGTAAGCATTATACCCATAAATGTATTGAAGAATGCAAAAAGTTTGCAGTATCTGTTCTGTCAGAAAAGACCAGCATGCAGACCATAGGGACATTTGGATTTCAATCCGGGGCAACTGTGGACAAGTTTGAACAGGTGGATTATCTGGTGAAAAACCATATGCCGATTTTGGCAAAATGCTGTGGATATCTGACCTGTGAATTGATTGAAAAACTGGATACGTCTACGCATACCATTTTTCTGGGTAAAGTTACGGAGGGAGAAGTTCTGGAGAATGCGGAGGCAATGACGTATCAGTATTATCAGAAGGAAGTTAAGAGAAAAGAATAGACGAAAACAGGAAATTAAATTATTTTATTATAAAAGGGCTGTAACAAAAAGCGGTTTAATTGCATTAACTGATAGGAACCTAAGAGGAGGAAGCATATGCAGTCCATGGACGAAATTTATAAACAGTTCGCAAAGACCGTGTATAAGTTTTTGATGGCACGGACGTGCAATCCGGATCTGGCAGAAGAACTGACACAGGAAACTTTTTATCAGGCAATACGCAGTATCGATAAGTATGACTATTCCTGCAGCATTAGTACGTGGTTATGTGCAATCGCAAAGACGAAATATCTCGAATATATCAGAAAGCATCCGACATATGAAGATATTTTTGAACTTGATTCCAAACTTCCGGAATCATCTTCCACGGAAACGGTCTGTCTGCAAAATTTGGAGAGAATGGAGATATTACAGAAGCTTCATTCTTTGCCGGAACCATTTCGGGAAATCATATATTTGCGCATATTTGGTAATTTATCCTTCTCTGAAATAGGCAAAATTATGGGAAAGAATGAAAATTGGGCGCGCGTGAATTTTTACAGAGGAAAAGAACGTCTTAGAAAGGAGCTTGATTATGAAAAGTAAGATTCCATGTGAAATGATAAAAGATTTATTACCTTTGTACATAGATGAGCTTGTGAGTGAAACAACGGATAAAGAGATGAAGCTTCATCTCAGTGAATGTGAAACATGTAGCAGAAGTCTTCAAAACATGAAAAATCCGGAAATCCCGATTGCGGAAGAGGAGGAAAAGGAGATAAGCTTTTTGAAAAAGAACAAAATGGCGAATCGTATGATTATCATTGCATCTATTGCATGTTCCGTGATTCTGATTGCCTTGGTTAGCCTGATTCTTTATCGAAGGGCACAGGTAAAATTCGATATGGCTTCTTTTGCAGTAGAGGCAGGAGTTGGGGACACTTTCCTGTTTGGAGAATATGAGCAGGATGGTAATCTGGAAAACGGCCCCGAACCAATTGAATGGATTGTATTAAGGAATAAAGATAATACTTTATATGCCATCAGTAAATATGGATTGGAAAATAAATCATATCATGATACAAAAGAGCCAATCACATGGGAAGAGTGTTCTTTGCGGAAATGGCTGAACGGTGAATTTTATGATGTGGCTTTTTCCAATGAGGAAAAGGCGATGGTTCTGGAAACGGAACTGCAAAATGTAAATAACCCATATTATAATACAAATGGGGGAAATGATACGGTAGATAAGGTGTTTTTACTATCTTATAATGAATTTGAACCAAAAGCATTTGCCTATCAGAATTGTACACCTACTGTCTATGGAGAAAAGCAGGGAATACGCATTGATGATAAGATTGCAATTCAATGTAAGTGGTGGCTGAGAACACCGGGAATACAGGATACAACAGCAACTTTTGGAGCACTTAATCTGGGAGCCCAAAGCATTGGTATTCCGGTAGATTATGACGGAGCAGCAGTAAGGCCATGTATTAATATAAAATATTGAAAGAAAACTCCCCACACCAATTAAGTGCGGGGAGTTTTCTTTTGGGGATATCCATTGCCCTGCAAATCCGTCTGGGGACTGCTGGGGGATTTCTCCTTTTGCTCCGGTCTGCTTGCTTCCCATACGCCTTTCGGAATCGTAGGGATTGGTTTGTCTTTGTCAGCTTGTTTCATCATAACACCTCCGGCATTAGGATTGGCAAAATGCATGAAAATATACGTCATAAACAATATCTGCTAAGAGGGAGAAAAAGCGAGATTAATTTGACAAGTGAATCGGGGTAACGCATACTATATTATGATAAGTTTATACTAGAATGTATAAAAAAGGAGGACACAATTATGGATTTAAAAGGAACAAGAACAGAAGCAAATTTGATGTCTGCATTTGCAGGAGAATCGATGGCAACAAATAAATATACGTATTTTGCATCTAAGGCAAAAAAAGATGGTTATCAGCAGATTGCAGCAATTTTTGAGGAAACGGCAGGAAATGAACGTGAACACGCAAAAATGTGGTATAAGATTTTGCATGGAGGTATTGGTGATACATTGGAAAATCTTGGTCATGCGGCAGAGGGCGAAAATTACGAATGGACTGATATGTATGACAAGTTTGCCAAAGAGGCGGAAGAAGAAGGATTTGATGAAATTGCACGTCTGTTTCGTGGAGTGGCAGCAATTGAAAAGGAGCACGAAGAACGTTATCGCAAATTGATTTCCAATATTGAGGAAGGACTTGTTTTTTCCAAGGACGGCGATACGGTATGGGTATGCCGCAACTGCGGTCATGTAGTTATTGGAAAACAGGCACCTGAGGTATGCCCGGTGTGTGCACATCCACAGGCCTATTTTGAAGTAAAGGCAGATAATTATTAAATACGAAAGTGAGGCAACACTACAATGGAAGAAAGTATGAAGGATTACGAACAGGAGCTGGAAGCATCTTTTCGAAAAATAAAAGAAGGCGATGTACTGAAGGGAACGGTCATTGATGTAAATGAAGAAGAGGTCGTACTGGATTTAAAGTATTATACCCAGGGAATTATTAAGGCGGCAGATATGAGCAATGATCCCAATTTCTCCCTGTTAAATGATGTCAAAGAGGGAGATGAAATAGAAGCCACCGTGGTAAGCATGGATGATGGACAGGGAAACATTCTGCTTTCGAGAAAAGAGGCAAATGATTTGCTGTCCTGGGATGTTTTAACACAGATGATGGAAGAAAAAACGGATGTTATGGTAAAAGTGTCCGAAATAGTCAATGGCGGAGTTGTGGCATATTTAGAAGGAATACGGGGATTCATACCGGCATCGCAACTTGATTTGAGTTATGTAGAAGATTTGGAACCATATCAGCACAAATCATTAAAAGTTCGCGTCATAACCGTAGATAAAGAGAAAGAAAAACTGGTGTTATCTGCAAAGGAAATCTTAAAGGAGCAGAAAAAAGAAGAACACGACCATAAAGTTGCCATGGTAGTACCGGGAACAGTGCTGGAGGGAACGGTGGAAAGTCTGCAGCCTTATGGAGCTTTTGTCGATTTGAAGGACGGTCTGAGCGGACTTGTTCATATTTCCCAGATTTGTCAAAAGAGAATCAAAAAACCTTCCGAAGTACTGAAGGTGGGAGATAAGGTTAAGGTGAAGGTCCTGAATACCAATGATGGAAAAATTTCCCTGAGTATAAAGGCAGTAGAAGAAGAGCAGGCAGCATCTGAGGTGGAAGATTTTGATACAGAATCATTCAGTTCCGGTGAAAATGTTGGAACAAGCCTTGGAGATTTGTTTGCAAAGCTCAAACTATAATATAAGGATAAACAAATCAATAAAGATTGAAAAGTTACAGAGGAGAAGCCTATGTACTGTTACTGTTTATTTGATTTGGATGGGACATTGACAGACCCAAGAGAGGGAATTACAAAATGTGTGCAGTATGCACTCCATCATTATGGAATTGAAGAGCCGGATTTGTCAAAACTGGAATGTTTTATTGGACCTCCACTTGCAGACAGCTTTATGGAATTTTATCATTTTTCCGAAGAACAGGCATGGGAAGCCTGTGAGGTATATCGGGAAAGATTTGTACCGATTGGTGCTTATGAAAACAAAGTTTTTCCGGGGGTTCCACAAATGCTTCAGAAGATGAAAGCACAGGGAATCCGGATTGCCATTGCGTCAAGTAAGCCGGAAGTATCCGTGAGAAAAATTCTGGAATACTTTGATTTGGACAAATATTTTGATGTAATTGTCGGAAGTGCACCGGATGGCAGTCATGGAGCAAAGGAAGAAATTGTAGAACAGGCGTTATCTGAACTTGGTATACAGATGTTATCTGAGAAAGACCGCTTTAGTCAATGCGCAATGGTGGGAGACCGCAAGTTTGATATGATTGGCGCAAAAGCGCATGGTGTCACAGCAATTGGTGTCAGCTTTGGCTTTGCGGAAGAGGGAGAACTGGAAAAAGCAGGAGCTGATTTTATTGCGGACTCCATAACAGAACTGCAGGAACTCCTTCTGCAGAGTTCTAATGGATAGAACAAATAGAAATCGAGAGTTACGAAGGGATGAAATCGTCATGGGAGCCATAAAATGGTTAAAGACAAAATGGAGTGTAGAAGACATTCAAAAATGGAATTCCATAAGGAAGGTTCTCTATGTGTTGCTGGTGCTGCTGATTTATTCGCTATTGCAGGATATCATAGAGCTGCTGGTGTGGTACTTTACAGGTCTGGCAGCAGGGGTACTGGGAGATGATGTGATTGCTTTTTTGGGAGTTTATTCGGAAACAGTTACCGGGATGGTGTATGGGATAGCTTCAATTCTGGCATTATTACCGTTCAAAGGGCTGATACACGAAGAAATAACAACTGTTATAAAAATACAGAATGAAGAAAACTCCTCTTTGTTTCAAAAGACCGAGCGCTATGTGTGGCTTGCGTTCCTGGCATTAGGAGCCTCTTTCTGCCTGAATTTTTTAATGTCTTTTTTGAAGGTGACGGAAAACTCACAGAGCTATCAATCAGTCGCAAATGCACAATATGGTGTTACTTTCTGGGTTGGCTTATTTTTATACGGCGTGGTTTCTCCCATTATCGAAGAAATTATTTATCGTGGGGTAACTTATAATCGTTTGAAAAGAACATTCGGAAGAATTCCGGGAATCCTGATATCAGCAGTATTGTTCGGCTGTTTTCACGGAAATATGGTACAGGCGGTTTACGGTACGCTGATGGGAATTCTATTGGCATGGTGCTATGAAAAATATGAAGGATTTCTTGCACCAGTATTGGTTCATGTAGTTGCCAATCTTGGAATATATACCGTAACGTACGGAAACCGCCTGACAGGTATTAGCTATAAAATGCGCTTGTTAGGTGCATGTATCAGTGGTTGTATAACACTTGTATGCTTTCTTTATATCCAGAAAAAAGTTTTGAAGGAAAAATGAAGGAAGCAGGTGTTATAAAAATGCTATTGAGCAATAAAACATGCGGTACAACCGCTTATTTGCGCGGTTCCATCGCTTAACTGTACATCATTACCAACCGTGTACAGAATTTCTCCATGTGATAATGGCACCGTGGCATCCTGCTGTGCAGGATTAATGATGACAAGAATTCGTTCGGAACCAAGAACGCGCTCATAAACAAGTGGATATCCCTTCTGCAGGAACTTGATTTCGCCACGGCTCTGTAAAGCAGGGTGAGCCTGACGAAGTGCAATCAGCCGTTTTACTTCGCTACGGAGTGAGGAAGCTTCAAGACATTGGCTTTCCGCATCCGGGCGGTCTGCACGTTCATCCTGTGGGATATAAAGTTTTTCTTTTGGAGCTGATGAAAAACCATCGTTTGTCTTACGGTTCCACTGCATCGGGGAGCGGGAACCGGTTCTTTCATAGCCCCCTTCTACGGAAGTCAGACCTTCTACATAATTCATTCCAATTTCATCGCCATAATAAATAAACGGAGCACCGGGCATGGAAAGAAGAAATGCAAAGGCAATCTTCATTTCTTCCGGAGAAAGTGTCCGTGCGAGCCGGTCCATATCATGATTGCCGGAAGGAATACAAATCAGGCCTTTTCCATTTGTTTTCGCATAATTAGCTTCATAGGTTTCCACAAATTCTTTGGCAGAGCCAAGTCCACGTTTGGAAAAATAGGGTTCCTTGCAACGGAAGAGGTCATTGTAATGGGATGGACCAAAATGAAGCAGGAAATCCATATGAAAACCGCCAATCAGGCTCTTATCGGGTTCGCCCCATTCACTGACCATCGCAGCGGAAGGAAATTCTGTATCTAAAAACTGCCGGATATCCTGCCACAGAGCAATCGTACCTTTTCCGTCTTCATCATTTTTCACAAGAGAACCTGCCATATCAACACGGAAGCCATCGCAGCCGAGTCCCAGCCAGAACCGCATAATATTTTTCAACTCTTCCCGTGTGGCAAGTGGGCCGGCACCGTCCATAGGCTGTTGCCAGCTCTTATCAGGACGGTAAAAGCCATAGTTTAAAGCCGGCTGATGGGAAAAGAAATTTACGATACAGGAACCGTTCCGCGGAGAAATACCACGGATACACCCCATATTCTCGGGGGATTCCCATACATTATCCGTCCATACATAACGGTCGGTATAAGGATTTTGTTCGGCTTTCATGGATTCCTGAAACCATTTACAGGTAACGGCAGTGTGACCGGGAACGAGATCCAGCAGAACATGCATATTCCGTTTATGTGCTTCTTCGAAAAGGTGTACTAAATCTGCGTTTGTACCATAGCGGGGAGCAACAGTATAGTAATCTTCAACGTCATATCCGGCATCGCCAAAAGGAGACTGGAAACATGGATTTAACCAGATAGCGGTACATCCAAGCTCACGGATATAGTCAAGCTTTTCAATAATTCCGGGGATATCCCCGATTCCATCGGCATTTGTATCATAAAAAGATTGTGGATAAATTTCATAAAAAACGGCATTGTCCAGCCAGTCAGGCTGCTTTTTTTCCATACACATAAGAAAACCCTCCATTCTCATTGAAAAAAGTATCTGTTAACGATACAATACTATTTAGTAGGAAGTTTATCTACTGATATAATATTAAAAACTGATACAATACTACTTTTTGCTGGAGAACAATGGAAATGAATAAGAAAGAAATGAATTCCAAAGAAAATATACAGCATAGTTCCGTGCTGGTACCGTTCAGTTATTATAAAAGTATGCTTCCGGATGCCGTTCCGGTGGTTCCTCTTCACTGGCACCAGGAGTGGGAACTGAATTATATTTTGAAGGGCGAGGGAATTGTGCGCATGGATGATGAAGAAATCAGAATCCGGGAAGGAGATATTTTTTTCCTTCAGCCGGAGGTGCTGCACGCAATGGAAACCGAAAAGGCTTTGAGCTATGATACTGTTGTGTTTCGGACAGAAATGTTTGGAGATGCGAAGGACCGCTGTTATACGGAAATTTTGTTTCCCTTATGTACAGGAATATTAAAGCTTTTGCCGTTGACATCAGAGAGTAAAAATTATGAACGGATGAGACAGTGCGCCGAGGATATCATACGATGTGCAAAGGAAAATCAGGCACAAAGCGATTTACTTATGAAAAGTCAGCTTCTTCAACTGTTGTGGCTTGCCGGAAAATCCGGATGTGTAGTTCCGAGCGGAAAAACGCTTCAGAATACGGAAATACGAAAAGCAATTGATTATATGGATGAAAATTATATGGAACCTCTCACAATTGAGCAGATGGCGCAGCAGGTACATCTAAGCAAAAGCTACTTTATGCAGAGATTCCGGGAATTTTCCGGAATGGGGGCGCTGGAATATTTAAACCGGCTGCGGATTCAAAAGGTGTGTGTGTTGTTACAGGACGGCAGAAATGTTTCCGAAGCGGCAATGTCATGTGGATTTCGCAATTTATCAAATTTTAACAGACAATTCAGAATGGTGGCCGGCTGTGCACCGAAGGAATATTGCAAAACACTGAAAACTCCGGCATTTGAACGGATGGGAAAGGAATCATATGGAAACAAATAAAATATTATGTTCTACCGGATGTCTGATTGGACGACCGAACGGACGCAACTATCACTTGATAAAGCCATATAGCAGTGGATTGAGTTGTGATGGACTGGAATTTATGATGTATGAGGACTGGTATTCTGAGGTGGAGGAACTTTTAGACAATCTGCTTGGTCTGAATGCATACATTCCGGTAATGCATTGCCAGAAATCGGTGGGAGAGCTGCTTAGTATGGGAGATGCAGAGAATTGGTCAGAGGCATTTTCCAGATTTGAAATAAATTGCCGGATTGCCCAGACAATCGGCGCAAAAAAGCTGGTGATGCACCTTTGGGACGGGATTACGTCGGACAGGCATTTTGAACATAATCTTAAGGCATATGGGGAATTACTGCCGATTGCAAGGGAGTATGACCTGGAGCTTCTGATTGAAAATGTTGTTTGTGCGGAAAAGAATCCCATGTATCGCTGGCAGCAGCTGGCAGACCGATATCCGGAGGTGCTGTTTATTTTTGATACCAAAATGGCAGAATTTCATGGACAACTGGAGCTTCTTTACACAGAGGAATTCAGCTGGCTCTGGAAAGAACATCGCATCCGACATCTTCACGTAAACGATTACGGTGGGGGATATATGGATTGGGACAAATTAAAAACACTTCCGATTGGAGCAGGGCATATCGATTTTCGGCAATTTTTTGATTTTATCCATAAAATTGGCTATCGGGGGACCTTTACAGTAGAAGCAACAGCTTTTCGACAGGATGGAACTGTAGATCAGGAAATGCTGAACCAATGTTTTGAAAAAATCCGGAATTACTTCCTTTTAAATGGGCAATACTGACAGTGAACGGGGAAATGCCCGTATCATATGGAAGGGAGTTGTCTATGAGCGAACTGATTAACAACCGGGAGGTACGAAAGGAGACCATTAAGAACATAATCAAAGAGCTCCATGAAGGGAAACAGGTGGAGGAAGTAAAAGCAGAATTTGAAAAGGTTTTTGGTAATGTTTCGGCATCTGAGATTTCAGAAGCGGAGAGTGCATTGTTTGCAGAAGGAGTTCCGGTAGAGGAAATCCAAAGTCTGTGCGATGTTCACGCGGCAGTATTCAAAGGAACCATTGAGCAGATTCATGCCGATATGGGAAAAGAGGCTTTTCAGGGACATCCTATACAGGTGCTGACACAGGAGAATCGAAAGATAGAAGAAATTATTGAAAAGAAAATACTTCCGAATCTTGATTTGGCAGAACATCCGGAAAAGGACAGGAGTCTGACAGAATCTCTGCAAGAGCTGCAAATGGTCAATGACCATTATGCAAAAAAGGAGAATCTACTGTTTCCTTATCTAGAACGTTATGGAGTGACAGCACCACCACAGGTTATGTGGGGAATTCATGACGAAATCCGAACGGAATTGAAGCTGATTCTGAATCTGATGACAAACGCAATTACCGAGCAGAAGGATCTGATTCAAAAAATTCAGACCGTAACTGCCAAAATAAAAGAAATGATTTTTAAGGAAGAAAATATTCTTTTCCCTATGCTGATGGAAAAATTGACGGAAGATGAATGGAAAGTCATTCAGGGGGAAATGACAGAAGGTCAGACACAGGCCGAGGGACAATATACCCAGGGAACGATGCAGCAGGGAAAAATACAATTACCGACCGGAAGCTTTACAGTGGAAGAACTTCGATGTATGCTGAATACACTTCCGATTGATATTACATTTGTGGATAAAGAAGGAATTGTAAGGTATTTTTCACAGGGAGCAGAACGAATCTTTGCGCGTACAAAAACAGTGATAGGACGTGAGGTTACAAACTGTCATCCACCGGCAAGTGTTCATATTGTAGAACAGATTGTGCAGGATCTGGTTCAGGGGAAAAAGAGCCATGAAGATTTCTGGATTAAAATGGGCGGTGTCTATGCCTATATACGTTATTTTGCGTGTCCTGCGTAGGGTTTGTGTATGCTTGTGAAGTCTCTTTAAATTCTTGTAAAATAATCTTATAAGCCCATTTTATTTGACTTGGCTTTATATCTTTTTTGTCATAAATAGCTTTTAGCTCTATAATGCTACCAGATTTATAAAAGTTTTTTGCTATCGATATGTCATCAATATTTTTTATATTATTGATTATATCGACTTGCTTTATTGCAAATTTTGGCGTTTTGGCATTAAATTTTGCCGCACAAGGATGCCCATATTCATAACTTCGACATATTCGTCTATGGTTGTCTCTTGGTTTGGGATAATAATCTTTGTGATTTATGTCTATTTCAAATGAGCTAACAGGACTTGGAAATATATCTGTAATATTTTTTATAATTTCGCCTTTTGAGTTTGTCTTTTTATCAAGTATAATGGTGTATTGCTTGATGCCCTTCATAATGCCTGTAAGCGTTACCTCCGCCTCACTAATAGGTTTATTTGCAGAATCTAAAATTTGCAATCGCAATGTTTCTTTACTGTATTCTTTTGCTTCACTCACCCTTTATCTCTCCACCTCTTACCACAAGTCCATTAGAATCTATAACAACTTCTACACCACCAGCTTTTATTATAACACAAACTCTCTTAAATTATAAACTCGGTATCACTTGCT
>OQVT01001456.1_pt1 | contig 14876 bp, 11 predicted proteins | sample 1691561 | NCBI WGS metagenome assembly OQVT01 (sample SAMN03418260, study PRJEB22391) | human gut metagenome | biome: human-gut; feature: organic feature; material: feces | host: Homo sapiens | place: Tanzania | collected 2013-01 | reverse complement strand
GCTGCAAATTATTGTACTTATTTATTCTCTTCTGCCTTTACCATCTGCTGGAACAGCTCGTTTGCCTGATCCTCGCATCCGAAGATCACGCCGTAGACCTTCAGCCACTCTGCTTTCGCAAGATCACTCTTCTCGTCTGCGGAACGGTCAACCAGCATCGGAATGGTCAGGGTTGCCAGACGCTCTGCGGTGTCGGACAGACGCTCATTTTCCTCTTTCAGAAGTTCTTCCGGAGTCTTGTCTTCGTCTGCTTTCTCATCTTTTGCATTTCCCGGAAGGAACTCAGACGGAAGAATTGCAAAGTCGATTTCGTCTTTTACCAGAGCTTTGTAGTCCAGATCATCGAATGCTCCGTCGAAGGAAATTTTTTTGTCTTCCATTGCTTTTGCAATGTTTTCAATCTTGCAGTCCTTCTGCTCCATACCGACCGCTTTGATGCTTTCTGTTGCATCCAGCTTCTCATCGAGAAGCTTCAGTGCATCTTCCGATGCAACGTATGCTTTTTCAACCGGAAGCTGGATCACGATCATATCCTTGTCCAGTCCTGCCGGAATTTCAACGTCTTTCGGAACAATCAGATATTTTACAACATTTCCCTCGTACAGCTCTTTTGTCTTCTCAGCCAGGTCTTTTACCTTCTTTTCGCTGCTCTTCTTGGAATCGGATGCCGCTTCCGCTTCTTCCTCATCGGTAGCCGGTGCGGTATCCTCTGCTGTTGTATCGCCATCTTCTGCCTTTTTGTCGTCTTCCGTCTGTTTCTCCGGATCACGCTCGGTATCCTTTGTCATATCAATCTCCAGCAGTGTGATGCCCTGATCGTAATGATACATTTTGAAGTACTCCGCATAGGCGAGCTTCGTCTCCGCCTGGTACTCCAGACCCATGATCTCCGGAGCACTGGTATCCAGCTTGGAGTTATCCGTACTGATCGTGGATGTGGTTCCGTCTGCTTTTACAAAGCCTGTACCACCAGAAGCACTGCCGCCCTTCTTTGCTGCTGCCAGAGAAATGAAGATATTGTAGGAGATCTCATGGGCAACCGACATTCTTGTTGTCATACCGATAATGGTATTATTCTGATTCAGCTGTACCGGAATGGTAAAGACACTGCTTCCGCCGCTGACACTTGCCATATATTTGTTTCCGTTTGCTTTTACATATCCGTAATACGGGCTGCTAAAAGCGATGGTTGCATAAGCCTGTCCGTTTGTTACGGTGATTTTGCTGCAGGAGATACTTACCTTTCCGGTACCGCCCGAGAAGGAAAAGCCGTCCGGTGTGTAAACGCCGTCTGCCAGTGTGGTAGAACTGTTTACCTTCGATGTTCCGCCGCTCAGATCGGACTCATATTTGGATTCCTGCTCCGGTTTTGTATCAGCCGGTTTCTGTGTCGGAGCTGCGGTCGGAGTTGCCGTTGGGGTTGTAGTCGGTTTTACAACCGGTGTCTCCGACGGAGATGTCGTTGGTGTCTTGGTCGGAGCAATGGTCGGTTTCTGATTTTCATCCGACGGAAGGTCTCCGGTTTTTTTCAGGCTGGAGGAGGCGATGGTGATCGTTCTCGCATACCATTTGCCGCTCTTTACCGCATGTGCTGCTACTGCAAGTTCCTGATCCAGGTTTTCTACCGGAATTTCAAACTGCATTCCGGTTTTCGTTACACCGTCCAGTGTGTACTGTACTTCTCCCTTCGCGGCAATCCATGCGCTGTTTCCTGCTTTTTGGGCCTCTTCCGGTGTTCCCATATACAGATAATTATAGCCGACTCCACTCAGGGTGATAGCTGCCGTCATTTTTCCGTTCTTGGCTGTCAGTTTTACGCCGACTACCTTAAACATCGCTGCATTTGTTGTTGCAGACGCTTCATAGATTCCATCTGCTACTTTGCCGGTTTCGTCTGCCGGAAGATCTGCCGTCTTTTTCAGGCTGTCCGATGCAATGGTGATCGTTCTTGCATACCATTTATCCCGGTTTTCCGAATGGGACGCAACGACAAGTGCCTGATCCAGTGCTGCTACCGGAATATCATACTGCATTCCTGTTTTCGTCTCGCCGTCTGCTGTTGTGTAATCAACGGTGCCGACGCCTGCAATCCATGCACTCTTGTCTGCGGCAGCTGCCTCTTCCGGTGTTCCCATGTACAGATAATCGTAGGCAACACCACTTAACGTGATGCGTGCTTTCATGTCGCCGTCTTTTACGGTCAGCTCTACGCCGACTACTTTGAACATAGCTGCGCCGGTCTCCGCGGTTCCGCTGTAGATACCGTTTTCTACTTTCGCCGGTTCCGGAGTTGGAGTTGCGGTTGGAGCCGGAGTCTCACTCGGAGTCGGGGTTGCAGTCGGGACCGGAGTCTCGGTCGGCTCCGGTGTCGGAGTTACTTCCGGTGTTTTACTTCCCGGAACTGCAAGATAAAGCTGCTGTTTGGTGTACCAGGTTCCATCTGGCTTTCCAAGAACGATCGGAACGGTTGTGCCGGCTTTGTCCGCATCTACTTCAAATGCAAAGGAATAACCGCCGTTTGCTTCCTGCATTCCCTGGATAGCCGGTGTTTTTGCAAGGTCATCGTTCTTTCCAAGATACAGTTTATCAAATGATACGTTGTTTGTTTTCAGTGTAAGAACGAGTTTATCGCCCTTGTTGATCATTGTTGCCTCGGAGATGACGAACATTTTGAATACGCTGCCGTCCTCTTTGGTAACCGGTGCTTCTACACTGGCTGGCTTATTCGAGGAATCCTCACCTGGATTTTCGCCTGGAGTCTCGGTTGGTTCCGGTGTTACCGTCGGGATTGCATCGGTGCTGTGGATCGTAACAGTTTTATCAGCCCATGTTTTTTTCTTGGCTGAGCGAACGGCAACATCCATCTGTTTGTCAAGCTCTTCCACCGGAATTTCAAAACGATATCCGGTCTTTTCTGCACCGGTCTTCGTATCCGTATAGGTTTCGCTTCCTGTCGGAGCAATCCAGCTCTTTTCATCTGCTGCGGCAGCTTCTGCTGCTGTTCCCATATACAGGTAATCATAGCCGGTTCCACTCAGCAGAATGGATGCTTTCAGTTTTCCATCTTTTACGATGAGTCTGGAAGAAATCACACTGAACATGCTTCCGGTTGCTTCTGCAGAAGTCTCATACTCACCATCTGCCGGTTTTGCTTCTTCCGCTGCTTTTGTTTCTTTCTTCTCGGCTGTATTGGATGCCTCATTTTTGGTCGTTTCTTTTACTTCCGTTTTCGGCTGTTCTGCCGCCGGACTGGTATTCTCTTTTACAGCATCTTTGGTTTCTTCTTTTGCCGGTGTTTCTTTTTCAGCATCCTGGGAAGTCTCATCTGCTGCTTCCGGCTCTTTTTCTGTGGTATCGGCAGTCTCTTCCCCGTCTTTTGCAGTGTCCTCTGCAGTATCTTCCGAAGCATCCTCATCTGCGGATGGTGTCTCGGTCTCATCAGATCCTGCCGTGGTCTGATCTTCTGCTGGTGCGGCCGGTGTTTCCGTCGGCTCTTCTGCCGGTGTCTCTGCAGTGCTTTCACTGTTCTCGGTTTCTGCCGGTGTTGTTTCCGGTTCTGCCGTCTCTGCTGTTTCTTCGCTCTGCGGCGCTTCCTCTGCGGCTGCGCTGCTTTCTGTCTGTGCTGCGTTTTCCTGCGTATCTGCTAATACGCTGGCAGTCGGGCTCATGATCATGGACGCCGACAGCAGCAGTGCCAGAAATTTGCTTGAATTTCCTTTCATAACTTCTCCTTTTCTTCGGATATCCTTCGCGCATCTGCTCCGGATTCCGTCTGACTTTTTCAGGCAGCTGGGCGGTGCCTGTCCCCGTCAATGATGTCTCCCTGCAAGTAATCTTGTTTTTGAGGACACATTTTTTCTGCGAAAAGACAAACAGACATCTGCTTTTTCTGCAAAAGAGTTTCTCCACCGGAGCTCTCTTTCGGACGCATGGCGACAAAAAAGCAGATGCCCGATTTTCATTCGTACATCTTTTCATGAATATGTGCTTTCATCGGAAGCGATTCACTAACCTTTTCAGCAGGTTTCCTGACTCGCAGATTGTTACAGATACCGCACCTTCTCATGTTTTCACACAATGGCATTTCGCAGTACTGCTCCCTGCTTACAGTGACCGGATCGCTCAGGCTTTTCACCTGATTCCCTTTTACCTTCACGGATTCTTTTTTCATCCGCTCCGCACTGAAAAGTCCCTTATTTCATTCGTTACTGATTATAGCAAAGCCATTTTGGAAAGTCAAACGAAAGGCCAAAGAAAAGCGCATAAAAGCAACATTTTTTACATACCTTATGATAACTGTCCGCCCCGGAGCATGTTTTATGAAATCAGGCCGTATACGCCATCCTTTTCTTTTTTTCCTCCTGCCGTTTTGCGGGCTTCTTTTTGCCCTGCTGTTCTGGTATTTTTCTCCGTTCTTCTCTCCCGGCGAAAACCGGCGTTTTTCCGCCTACGTACAGGAACGGTTCCGCGCAGAGGTAAGCTCCTCTGCCCTTACACTCCACTATACCCTCGCCGATCCGGCTTCCTGCGGCATCTTGCCCGGAACCGCATCGTTTGGCACGGTTTCCCTGCCGAACCGCCGTGCTTACGATGCCACACTGCAAAAAACAGAATTGCAGCTCACATCCTTTCATCGAAACCGGCTTTCCGCGGAAAACCGGATCACGCTCGATCTTCTGCTCTATGAGCTTGCATGCGAACAGATGCCGGGCAGCACCAGTACCCTTGCAGAGCCACTCGGCCCATCGCTTGGTATTCAGGCCCAGCTTCCGGTTCTTCTTGCCGAATACCCGTTCCGCACACAGCAGGATGTCGCCGACTATCTTCACCTTTTGCAGGATCTCCCGCGCTATTTTTCCGAGCTCATCACACTGGAACAGGAAAAATCACAGCTCGGTGTGTTTCAGAACGATCTCGCTGTGGACGGCATTATCCGCCAATGCAACGCTTTTCTCGCTGATGCAGACACACCGGAAACGCATCTGCTTCATACTGTGTTCCGGAACAAGCTGCTCTCATCCGCACTTTTTTCCGGGAAAGAAGAAGACCTCTGTCTGCGAACACATCAGAAGCTGCTATCATCCTGTGTCTTTCCCGCCTATCGCTCCCTTTCCGATGCACTTTTGTCGCTCCGCGGCAAGGGAACCGGAAACGATGGCGGCCTTGCGCGGCAAGAGGGCGGGCTTTCTTATTATCAGTATCTTCTGCGCAGTCGCGTCGGCGTGGATGCAACGCCGGAGGAGCTCACTCTTCTTCTCACACAGCTGCTCGCCGATCAGTGCGCAAAAATGCAGACGATTCTGGATGAGAACCCGACGCTTTCTCTCTCGAAGCAGACGCTTGTACTGCCATTTTCCACGCCAGAAGAGATGCTTCTGGATCTGCAGTCTGCTATTTCTGCGGATTTTCCTGTTCTTTCGGATGTTTCTTATGAAGTAAAAACCGTAGATGATTCCCTCAAGAATTTTTTAAGTCCTGCCTTTTATCTCACACCGCCCGCAGACCTGAATTCACCCAACTCCATCTACCTGAACCCCGCCGATGAGATGGCCGACATCGAACTGTATTCCACACTTGCCCATGAAGGTTTCCCCGGTCATCTGTATCAGACGGTTTCCTTTTCCCGGTCTGATCCGCTTCTGATCCGCCATCTCTATGCACCCTCAGGCTACATAGAAGGCTGGGCGACTTATGTAGAATCGTACGCCTGCCGCTACGCTGCGCGCAATCTCGACCCCCAGACGCAGGCGCTCTGCCGCCTCTGGTATTTGAACCGTTCCGTACACCTTACGCTTTGCTCACTTCTGGATCTTGGCATTCACAGTCAGGGCTGGCTTCCTTCGGATGCATCCTCGTTTCTTGCACAGTTCGGCATCACCGACGCATCAGCCGTTGCCTCCCTGTATCAGTACATTCTCGAAACACCGGCAAACTATCTGAAATACTGCGTGGGATCCCTGTCGTTTTCACAGCTCCTTTCGGAAGCAAAAGAGCGGGAAGGCGACACCTTCTCGCTAAAGGAATTCCACAAAAAGCTGCTTCGTCTTGGACCGCTGCCCTTTCCTCTTGTGGAAAAATATCTGTAAACAAAAAAGATCCCACAGACTTTCTTTTTTGCGGAAAGCTCTGTGAGATCTCTTACAGATCTGCCTGTCAGCCATTTGCCCGGCAGCTTCTTTTGCTTTTTAACCCAGATTATAGAGGGATGGATCTGTCGGCCGCTGCGGATCGATCACGGATGCAGAGTCAAACAGGTCGCTTGTTCTGTCCTCTCCACCGCCGTAAAGGTTCTGATACAGCCGGTATCCATCCAGGTTTCTTCGTCCCATACGCAGGTAATTGTCTCTTACCTGAACGAAGTACTGTGTCGAGTCTACGTTACAGTAAATGTTAAAGCCCTGGCTCTTTAAATAAGCGAATTTTTCATTGTCCATGGTGTAATCATGCCAGTCGGAAAGATCCTGTCCATGCGCGAAGATAATGATATCGCTTCCGCCGATCAGCGGTGCAACGTAAGTCAGCCATTTTTCGGTATCTGCCTGAATCGTCTCAATCGGCTTGTCACCGACACGGATATGACCCCAGGTATGGCTTGCAAAGGTCCAGCCGTCTGCTTTGATCGCATCTGCTACCTTCTTTGCCTCCTCGCACTCTTTGTCCCAGTCGAAATCCGGGTGCGCATTCAGCCATGCTGTCTGATCGTCCGTCAGGTTTTCTCTCGTTTTATAATCGCCGTCGGTGCGGTATCCAAGGATTCCGTCATAGCCGGTCAGGGCTACCGTTCCGCGCGCATTATGATAAACGGCATCCGGATGCTCTTCAATAAACTGATCCATCAGCGGAATGCAGTCGTAAGCTCCTGTCACAACGGTTCCATCATCCTGAATATATTCACAGGTCGGTTTTCCATCATCACCGACAATCATCTTGCTGGCAATACCACGTCCGTCATAGGAGTGATAATAGGAAAGATCATCCAGGGAAAGAACGAATGCTTTCTTTCCTTCCGGCAGATAAATATCTCCCTCTGTGTAATGGACGGTTCCGTCCTCATCTACAGTCTTTTTCACGAGATCGTTGAGTGAAACCATCACATAGCCTCTGTCGTACATCTGCTGGGTAATCGCTTTGAACTCATCTATCGTGGTCATCCACTGACAGAAGCCCGGAGTCTGCGCATTATCCTGATAGAACGCTTTCTGCGGGTCAACGACAAGAGAATGGTAAAAAATGTGGGTTACTTCGTTAATATTGACACGTACACAGGCATCTCTTGTGCTGGTGTACTCCGATACCTTGGTAATAATGTCCGCATCGGTTGCCGCACCTTCCACACTCTGGAGCTTTTCAATCGCCCCGTCATAATCGTATGTCTGGGCCAATGCATCGGCTTCCGCCATGATCTGTTCTTTCGTCGTTGGCGTTCCGGCGCCTCCTGTGCTGTCCGATGATACAGAACCGTCTACTTCTGCTGTTTTCTTATCCTCTTTTTCCTGTGCCTTCTTCTGGATTTTTTCTGTTCCTCCGGCCAAAGCCCAGATTCCGATTCCGAGAATCACAAGCAGGACACAGAAAATACCGGTTTTGATCATCAATGCCCGCTTCCGTTTTCTTCTTCGGAGCTCTTTTTTGCTGATGTGTTTTTTCTCACTCATTTTTTTCTTCCTCCCAAAACAGCTTTTGCTTTTCTGGCAAATATTACAGTTTCACCGGGCAGATAAAAAGCCTTCCTCCCGATGTGCTTCTTTCTATTTTAGCGCAAAACACCGGTTCTGTCGAGTAGATTTCCGGCAGGTTAAGAGAAATGTAAGAAAACGTGATTTACTCTCTCTGTCCATGCGCCTCATACATCAGGACGGCCGATGCGATTGCAGCATTCAGAGACTCCACTTTTCCCTCCATCGGAATACGGATCAGACACTGGGCCGCTTCCGCCATATCATCCGTCAGACCATTGCCTTCGTTTCCGATCAGAAATGCGGTTCCCCCGGTATAATCTTCCTCACGGTAAGAATGTACCCCGTGCAAATGCGCCGCGTAAGTACAGATTCCGCGTTCCTTTAACCGTTTCACGAAAGCTACGGCATCGTCCACAATTAGAAATGGCATGCGGTAGACAGACCCCATGGTAGAACGGATTGTTTTGGGGTTAAAGATATCTGCGGTGCCGCGGCTCATGATAATCCCGGTCACTCCGGCTCCCTCTGCTGTCCGGATAATGGTTCCGACATTTCCCGGATCCTGCAGATCCTCAAGCACCATCAGAAGCGGCGTTTTTCCGTTGTTCAGCACCTCTTCTTCGGTGTAGTGCGGCATGCGGATTACGCTTAAGACACCCTGTGGTGTCTTGGTATCGCACATTGCCTGAAAAACGCGGTCGTCCACTACTTCGTATTCTGTCCCATCCGATGGCATTTCATGCGTTTTGCTGCCGCTTTCGGACACATATACCTTTTTCAGCCATTCCTTTGGTGCTTCCTGGAACATTTTCCAGCCTTCTGCCACGAAAACATCCTGCTCCCGGCGTTCTTTTGCTTTTTTATTCAGCGCAATAATATTTTTTACCTGTGCATTGCTGCTGCTTGTAATCATGAATGGTTCCCTCATTTCCTGTTTTTCATCAATTTGGCAAGTTCCTTATTTTCCCCAACCAGAATCAGCACTTCCTCCGCACGGAGCAATGTTTTCGGGTTGACCGTGACGCGGATATCCTCCCCGTCCTTTAGGGCAATGACGTTGATGCCATATTTCTTTCTCAAATCCAGCTCCTCCAGGTTGTGACCTGTCCACGCCTCCGGTACAGGCAGCTCTACCATGGAAAAGGAATCCGACAGCATAAAGAAATCCTGGAATCCACCGGAAATCAGACTTTTACCGAGGCGGATGCCCGTCTCACTTTCTGCCATCACAACGCGGTCCGCGCCAACCTTTTTTAAGATATTGGCATGCATCTGACTCATCCCCTTCGCAATGACGAGCGGAACTCCGGCCTCCTTTGCCTGCAGTGTGGCGAGAATACTCGCCTCCATATTTTCGGAAATGCCAACGATCACCACATCCATATTGCTGATGCCAAGAGATGCAAACACACGACTGTCCGTGATGTCTGCACGCGCCGCATAGGTAACAAGATCGGCAATTTCCTGTACCAGCTCGGCGTCTTTATCAACGGCAAGCACTTCTTTTCCTGCCTGCGCAAGTGTCGTTGCTACAGAAAAACCAAACTTTCCAAGTCCAATGACTGCATACTGTTTACTCATTTCTTTTCCTCGTTTTCTGAAATCTGTCCTGTTTTTTTATTTTCCCAACTATCCAATCAGAATCCGCTGCTCCGGTCTCTGAATATCGACATCTTTTCTTCCTGTTCTGCGGCGCAGTGCGACAGCCAGCGTCACCGGCCCGATTCTTCCCATAAACATAACCAGAATAACAATCACCTTTCCCATAAAAGGAAGTGTCGGCGTCAGGGAACGGGTGAGGCCCACCGTTGCAACCGCAGAAATAATTTCATACGCACAATCCAGCAGCGGGCTTCCGGTTGCGGAAATCAGCAGCACGGTGGCAGTAAAGGCTGTTGTCAGTACAAAAAAGAAAATGACGACAGCGGTACGGATATTTTCTTCCATCACTTTCCGCCCCCAGGCCACCGTATCTGAGTCTCCGCGAATATAGGAGGCAACCAGCACAACCAGAATGGCAACCGTTGTCGTCTTAACACCACCTGCCGTTCCCATGGGGGAGCCGCCGATGAACATGAGAACCATACTTACCATTGCAGAGCTGTCCGAGAAATCGGCCTGCGGGATCGTCTCAAAGCCTGCTGTTCTTGTCGTCACAGACTGAAAAAAGGCAGCCATCACTTTCTGCGCCGGCTTCAGGCTGCCAAGTGATGACGCGTGATTCCAGTCCAGTGCAAGAATCAGCAGTGCTCCACCGAACAACAGAATCATGGTTGTCGTTAAAACCAGTTTCGTATGAAGCGTGAATCCTCGGACAAAATTTTTACGGGGCCGTTTTCCCTTCACAAGCTCCTGCACCCGCTCCATAACTTCCCACCAGACAGGAAAACCAAGACCGCTCAAAAGAATCAGTCCCATCGTCGTAAAGTTTATCAGCGGGTTCGTTACAAACGGAGCAAAAGAGGATTCGCCAACGAGATCGATTCCCGCATTACAGAAAGCGGAAACGGCGTGAAAAATACTGTAGCCGACTCCCTTCCAGAAGCCATACTCCGGCACAAACCAGAAGCTATACAGAACCGCCCCCGCAATCTCTACGGTTGCTGTTCCAATCAGAAGCCGGCGAACAATACCTACACTGCCCTTTAAAACCGGCAGATTGTAGGTGTCCTGGATTAATTTCCGGCTCTGCAGGCTGATTTTCCGCCGCAAAACCAGGAAAATCATCGTCAGACACGCCATAATGCCAAGACCTCCGAACTGGATTAATCCAAGGATCACAATTTTTCCAAAAACACTCCATGTTGTAGCCGTCGGAACCGTCACAAGGCCCGTCACGCAGACGGATGTGGTTGCGGTAAACAGCGCATCAATCCAGTAAACGCTTTTTCCGTCTGCCGCTGAAACCGGCAGGCAAAGAAGAATTGTCCCCAGCAGAATCACCGCCGCAAACCCCAGCATCATAATCCGCTCCGCCGGTGTGTGCCATTTATTTTTGCTTTGTTTTTCGGCCATCGCTCCTCCTATTCTGCCGCTTCATTTTCTGCTTCACTGCTGTAGTAGAGCTTTCCGGTCTCACTGTCCGTCACGGTAATATCCGCAAAATATTCCCCGCAGGAACCCTCACACTGGTAATAGACGTCAAACAAAACCGTCATGTCATCTTCTCCTTCCAGGTATTCCGCGTGAACCTGATTTTTCGCGGTCCGCGTCGTTCTGCTCCACACTTTATCATCCGCAAGAAGCTCCTTTTTGATCTTCACAGGAAATTCACTGGATGCAATTTCGTGCTGATTGGACTCGTTTTTGATCCGGTAATAGAGATTCATGTACAGCCCGTCATCTTCCTCATGGAAAAACCAGCCGTAGATATCATCCTCCGCAACAATCGTCGGCTGGATCAGCTCAGCGTTTGTTTTGGTCGTGAATGCATTCATCTCATGCGTAAACTCATTCTGCATCCGGCGATGCTTCATCAGCCAGCTGCCTTCCTTCACACCGGCCGCAGCCACGGCAAGAACGACAGCGCCGATGCAAAGGCCAATGATTTTCTTTTTTGTCATTATTTAATTTCCCCTTTTCTTTTCGAAATACAAAAATAAGATACCCATAAGAACATACTTATGAGTATCTTATCAGTTTGCACATATAAAGTCAACGGAGCCGGTGGAGACTTTCCGCGACCGGTTTGCATGGGCAGAGTTGGACTCGAACCAACGGTGTTTCTATTGTAACGGATTTACAGTCCGCCGCCTTCGCCGCTAGGCTTACCTGCCCTTGTTATGTCTTTATTATATCTCATCGTATGTGGTTTGTCATTCAACCTGCGGTATAATCCTGCGTTTTTTGCGCACCGGGCGGATTGCTTCCCCCCTTCGGGCTTTGCCGCTCCGGCGCGCCGGATCAGAACCGGACTTCATGCACTCGCAAGCACAAGCTCTCTTGCCTCCACAATCACGATCTCATCGATCGACACATGCAGTACCGCTGCCAGCACGACCAGGTTGTCGATTGCCGGCATGGCGGTGCCGTGCTGCCACTTGTAGATTGCCTGCGGGGTGGTGAAACCGAAAATTTCCTGCAGGTCGCGGACGGTAAGGCCTGCCTGCTGCCGCAGTCTTGTAATGTTTCTTCCTGTTGCTTCCATATCAATTGACGGAATTGCCATCATTTTTTTCTTCCTCCTTCTTGCGGAGGAATTTTACTGGTTTCCTCCGCCTCTATTCTGATGCTTTGAAATTGTAAACGGGACGCAGCACCTCCACGACATCGACCGATGCACGGACTATATCGAGAATGTCATCCAGCGATTTGTACGCCATCGGCGCCTCGTCCAGAGTATGTTCGTTGACGGAAGTCGTATAGATTCCCTCCATGCTCTTCCGGTATTCCTCCAGTGCCAGGGTTTCCTTCGCTTTTTTGCGCGACATCAGCCGTCCGGCTCCGTGCGGGGCAGAATCGTTCCACTCCGGATTTCCTTTTCCGACGGCGAGAATACTGCCGTCGCGCATATTGATCGGAATCAGCACTCGTTCTCCTTTGTGCGCTGCGATTGCGCCTTTTCGGAGTATCATCTCGTTTGTGTCGATATAGTTATGAATCGTGTGGAACGCATCGGTGCCGGTAAGGCCGGTTCGTTCCAGCAGGATTTCCGCCATTTTTTCCCGGTTCCGGCGTGCAAACTGCTGGCAGATCTCCACGTCGTGCAGATAAGCTTCCAGATATTTTCCGGTCAGATAGCAGAGATCCTCCGGCATCTGCGCTTCGTCCGGTTTCCACTGCAGCTGTTTTAACGCCTCCTGGATTTCCTTTCTGCGGCCCTGCTCTTTGTAGGTGCGTATGAGCTCCTCGCGTTTTTCCAGGTACTCGTCATAACCGCGGTTCAGCCGCACTGCCAGATTCTGGTAATACTCTGCCACCTGTTTTCCGAGATTCCGCGAGCCGGAATGGATGACGAGATATTTTGTGCCGTCGGCGGCTTCATCAATCTCGATAAAATGGTTGCCGCCGCCTAAGGTTCCAAGCGACCGCTCCAGGCGTTTTGTGTCTTTTAATTCCCGGCTGCAGGCAAGTGTCATCAGGTCAAAACGTTCCTGTCTCCCCTCCCAGACATTCATGCCGGACGGGATAACATGTGCCGCCTCGTCGATTTTTGCAAAATCAAGTTCGGCTCTTCCAAGATTTACGGTGTACATGCCGCACCCGATGTCCACGCCGACGACGTTCGGCACTGCCTTGTCGCGGATGGTCATCGTTGTTCCGATCGTACATCCTTTTCCCGCATGCACATCCGGCATGATGCGAATCCGCGAGCCTTCCGTCATCGGATAATCGCACATGCGTCGGATCTGCTCGATGGCTTCCTCCTCTACGACCCTGGCATAGCAGATGGCTGTATTTACTTTTCCTTTGATTTCGATCTGATCCATTCCGGGTTTCTCCCTTCTCAATTTGTTCTGATATAAAAATTTAATAGAAAAAGCCACCTATCCCATGTGTTCAACATAAGATAAGCGGCTCCTCTTCGTTCGTATCCAGTTGTCTGATGCGGTCGTCTAATTTGATCCTCCCGTATCATATTCCACAGAATCCGTTCTGTCGCTTTTCTCAATTGAACATATCAAAACAAAGCCACGCTGTTTGACGACAAACGTTGCTTCTGGGGTATGTTCTAAATTGCGGTAGCCAAAACGTATTCCTGCTGACATCTGTTTTCCCTTTCCAAAACCTTTTTAACCGGTTCTTTTTCTGCTTTTTCTTCACTGTATCACAAAATAACGATTTTGTCATTATACCAGCGGTTTAATCTTTCTCGAATTTCTCTGTATTTGCTTCGGAAACGAGGAATATCCCCGTCAATGACGAGGATATCTTCGATGCTTGTGTTTAATAATCTGCTTAAAATGAGAAAGTTGTCCAGACTTGGCAGGCACTTGCCGGAAATCCATTTATAGACCGCCTGTGGATTTTCAAAACCCATGGCATTCTGAATGTCTCTCACGGTGTATCCGCTTTCACGAAGAAGGGATTTGATGCGGCTGCCAGTTTCTTTCTGCTGGATTGACAAATAAATTGGTTCCATCCTGCACCTCCATATGTTTAAGCCATCCCGAAACACAGTTTTATCTTATCATCCGGTACTGGAAAAATCCAGTTTTTTCTTCCTGTTTCTACACAACCCGAATGATCTGTTCGTACAAAAGGATTTTCTTTTCATCTACATTTCGATTGTCATGATAATGGCCGAAAAACCATTTCTGAAATTGTACGGTCTGTAAAATTTCTTCGAGATATTCCGTCTCGCGATCCTTCTGGAATAGGCCTTCGCCGATGGCAGCGTCTGCCTTCTTGACGACTGTTTTCAGGTTGGTCTTAATGGCCTTGTTGTGAGCCTGCTCTGCAGCAGCCTGCACGACGCGGTCCTTCTGAGATTTGATGTTAGGCATTCGTTCCACCTCCTTGGCTACCTATAACAGCGCACCTTATGATACCATATTTGTCGTATTAACGCAAGCGTTTTTTTGATTTTTGTTTAGAAAAGTTTGATTTTTGCCATACTTTCTGCGTACAGAGGGGGCATTTGGCCCCAAAACAGGCAGGAGGGGCGAGAAAATGCGCTTTACGGATATGGCCGATGAGCTGTTTGGCACGGCAGAGGGGGCCCTGCCCGCAGGGGTGCGGCTGGCAACGGCAAAACGCGGCGGCGTTACCGTGACACGGGTAGAGATCGCGCGGGAGGGGCTCAGCCGGCCCCGGGGGCGGTATGTGACGCTGGAGATGCCCAGCGTCAGCGTGCTGGACGAGCGGGACGCCGACGTGATCGAGACCTGCGCGGCGGAGCTGCGGGCCCTGCTGCCGCCGGAAGGCCCGGTGCTGGTGCTGGGCATCGGCAACCGGCGGGTGACGGCTGACGCTCTTGGCCCCCGCACAGCCCAGAAGATCCTGGTCACCGGCTGTCTTGCGCAGCGCTATCAGGAGGAGATTCTGCAGGAAATGCCGGAGGTCGACGGCGTGCTTGGCACCGGCTCCTACTTTGACGTTGCCAACGCGGTCGGGCAGGTGCTGTCCGGCAAGCGCTACAAGCGTTTCGACGATATTAACGCCGACCAGTCGGAAGATGGCCGGATCCTCACAACGCCGGAATATTACGCCTATCTGAAAATTGCCGAGGGCTGCGATAACCACTGCGCCTACTGC
>OQVT01001454.1_pt1 | contig 14882 bp, 13 predicted proteins | sample 1691561 | NCBI WGS metagenome assembly OQVT01 (sample SAMN03418260, study PRJEB22391) | human gut metagenome | biome: human-gut; feature: organic feature; material: feces | host: Homo sapiens | place: Tanzania | collected 2013-01 | reverse complement strand
CTTTCAGAAGCAACGACAACATGATTTCCATTATTTCGCCAGACGGCAAGAAGGAAATATTGAATACCTTCTGTTTATCGAAAAATCCGAAGCTCCGTCGAACCTGCTTACGACTTCTCCGTCAGAGCTTGCTAAACAGTCACATGAGATACTTAATTCTTCAAACAAAGAGGAGAATAATCAATAATGAATATTGCATTGCTTCCGAACCTTACCCGTGAAAAGGCAAGGGATGTCACAGTCGAAATATGTTCATGGCTTAAAAAATACGGAGCCGATTACGCAACCATCAAGGAAAACACCGAGGCTTTTTCATCAATCGAAAATATGTCGTTTATGACATTTGACGAGCTTCTCAGATGGTGTCATGTTGTCATTTCGGTCGGCGGAGACGGCTCAACGCTCAGGGCGGCAAAGACTACCGTTGAGTATGATAAGCCGATTCTCTGTATAAATGCGGGACGGCTTGCATTTATGGCAGGTCTTGAGAGCGACGAGCTTGAGCTTCTTAAAAACCTTATTGACGGCAGCTACATCATAGACCTGCGTATGCTTCTTGACGTCAGCGTAAAACGCGGCGGTAAAGAGATTTATTCGGCTCGTTGCATAAACGACGTTGTGCTGGCAAGAGGGGATACTCTGAAGATAACGGATCTCTGTGTAAACTGTGACGGTAAGCTTATAAATACATACAGAGCTGACGGAATTATCGTTGCGACTCCCACGGGTTCATCCGCATATTCGCTTTCAGCCGGAGGCCCCGTTATAAACCCGAGTATAGAGGCTATCCTTGTTACGCCTATCTGTCCGCAGTCTCTTTTTGCGAGATCAATTGTATTCAGCGACAAGAACAGGATAGATGTTTATTGCAGTGAAAGCACTACAAATACGGACCTCTTTCTTTCCTGTGACGGAGAAGAATCAAAGAATGTTATCAAGGGGGACGTCATCTCCGTCATAAAATCCGATAAATACGCAAAATTCATAAGAATTAAAAACGATGAATTTTTTGAAATACTAAACAATAAGCTTGCAGGAAATGAGGGAAAATGAGATGAACATACGAAAAAAAAGACAGCAGGAGATAGTTACACTTATCACTGATGAACCTATCTCAACCCAGGATGAGCTCATAAAGAAGCTTCGTGACAAGGGCTTTGATGTCACACAGGCAACCGTGTCGAGAGACATAAAGGATCTCAAGCTTATTAAAAAAATCGGAGATTCCGGTAAATCGGTGTATTCGGTAAACACCTCCGAGGAGGATAAGCTTACTGAAAAGTACAGAACTATTCTTTCCGGCGCGATTATTCAAGCCGATTTCGCGATGAATATGTGCGTTGTTAAAACCCATGTGGGAATGGCAAATGCCGCATGTGCGTCCATAGATGCGATGCATTGGGGAGGAACACTCGGAACACTTGCGGGAGATGACACAATTTTTGTTCTTTGCCGTTCCGAGCAGGACGCAAGGTCTTTTTGTGAAAAACTCAAGTCAATAATGGTTGAGTAAAAAGAAAATTTTTTGTCCGAAGAGGAGTTCTTATGTTAAGCAATCTGAAAATTGATAACATAGCTATAATTGAGAGCGCCGCTATCTGCTTTGAAAAGGGGCTGAATGTCCTGAGCGGTGAAACAGGTGCCGGTAAATCCATAATTATAGATGCACTTTCTGCCGTTCTCGGGGAGCGTACGTCCAAGGAACTCATACGCACCGGCTCTGACAAGGCAACGGTTGTTGCCGTCTTTGACGAAATTTCGGACGACGTTAAGAATACATTGTCGGACATGGATATTCCCTTTCCCGATGACGAAAGTCTTATCATTTCAAGAACAATAAATGCCGACGGAAGGAATATTTGCAAGGTCAATCAGACTCCTGTCACGGTTTCCATGCTTAAAGCCATAGGAAAGGACCTTATAAGTATTCACGGCCAGCATGACAGCCAAAATCTGCTCAATCCGGAGTATCACTATAAGTACCTTGATTCACTCGAAAAACTCGAGGGACTTTACAACGACTATTTAGAGAGGTATACCGAGTATTCCTCTCTTTACAGAAGATACAAAGCTCTCAGCAACAACGAAGATGAAAAGAACAGAAGAATTGAACTTCTCAAATACCAGATTGAAGAGATTTCGGCTGCCGATATTCGTGTCGGAGAGTATAATGAACTCTGTGAAAAGCGCAGCCTTTTCAGAAACTCCGAAAAGGTTATGAAAGGTCTTCAAAGCTCTCTTTCCGTAATGAATGATTCAGATGAGAACACAGGAGTTTTAAACCTCTTGTTTGAAACATGCAGAGAACTCGAGCGGTCGGCAAATTATTATGAGCCGTTAAGAGATATCCACACGTCATTGCTTGACCTTACTTACTCTCTTTCCGAAAAAAAGGACGAGATTGAAAAGGCTCTTTATGACTGTGAATTTAACCCTGCCGAGCTTTCACGTATTGAGGAACGCATAAGTCTTATCCACTCTCTTAAGGAAAAGTACGGAGAGGATGAGGAAGAGATACTGAAGTATCTCGAAAATGCCTCTTCGGAGCTCGAAGCGCTTACGAACATGGATCTTTCAAGAGAAGGACTCGAAAAAGAGCTTGAGATAAAGAAGGATAAGCTTCTTTTATCCGCGGATAAATTATCCGACGCAAGAAAGCATGCAGCCTCTGTTTTTGAAGTTCACGTAAAGCACGAGCTCTCATTTCTTGATATGCCGAATGTTGAAATAAAAACAAGCTTTACGCACTGTAAGCTCAATCCGACAGGCTCGGACGTTATTGAATTCCTTATTTCGCCGAACCCCGGAGAGGGCCTTAAGCCGCTTTCGAAAATTGCTTCGGGCGGTGAATTGTCGCGAATACTTCTTGCCATACAAAATGTACTTGCTGACGTAAAAAACAACGTCGCGACAATGATTTTTGATGAAATTGATACCGGGGTTTCGGGAAGCGCCGCCGAGAAAATTGCAATTTCCCTCTCAAGGGTTTCCGAAAAATATCAGGTTATCTGTATAACGCACAGCGCCCGTGTTGCGGCGTATGCGGATTGCCATTTTCTTATCAGCAAGGAAGTTCGCAACAATAAAACATATACAAACGTCACTCCGCTTGACAGCGCCGGGCGCATTCGGGAAATTGCCCGTATTATCGGCGGCGTGAACATAACCGAGCTTCAACTTGAGAGCGCAAAGGAAATGCTTGAAAATACCGGTAGAATGGTATAACATATTCCGTAATGCTTTGACTATAAATTTTAAAACCATATGCTAAACATATGATATACAAAAATATTCAAATGAAAGGAAAAGATCGATGACAATTTATGACGAACTTGTTGCACGTGGGCTTATAGCTCAGGTGACGGACGAAGAGGAGATAAAGGATCTTATCAACAACGGTAAGGCTACCTTTTATATCGGATTTGATCCGACAGCAGACAGTCTCCACGTAGGTCATTTCATGGCTCTTTGCCTTATGAAGAGACTTCAGATGGCAGGAAATAAGCCTGTTGTACTTATCGGAGGCGGAACAGGTTACGTTGGTGACCCGTCGGGAAGAACGGATATGCGTTCAATGATGACCCCTGAAATCATTCAGCACAACTGTGACTGCTTTAAGAAACAGATGGAGCGCTTTATTGAATTCGGACCCGACAAGGCAATTATGGTAAACAATGCAGACTGGCTTTTGAAGCTCAATTACATTGACCTTCTTCGTGATGTCGGTGCCTGCTTCTCGGTAAACAACATGCTGAGAGCAGAGTGCTACAAGCAGAGAATGGAGAAAGGTCTCTCATTCCTTGAGTTTAACTATATGATTATGCAGTCTTATGATTTCTATTATCTTTTCCAGAAGTACGGCTGCAATATGCAGTTCGGCGGAGACGATCAGTGGTCAAATATGCTCGGTGGTACTGAGCTCATCCGCAGAAAACTCGGCAAAGACGCATATGCAATGACAATTACTCTCCTTATGAACTCCGAGGGTAAGAAGATGGGCAAGACGGCAAACGGTGCCGTATGGCTTGATCCGAACAAGACCTCTCCGTATGAGTTCTATCAGTACTGGAGAAATGTCGGGGACGATGACGTTCTTAAGTGTATCCGAATGCTTACCTTCCTGCCGGTTGAAGAAATCGACGAGATGGACAAATGGGAGGGCTCCGAGCTTAACAAGGCAAAGGAAATCCTTGCATATGAGCTTACAAAGCTTGTACACGGTGAGGAGGAAGCGGAAAAAGCACAGACTACCTCACGTGCTCTCTTTGGCGGAAACGGAGATCTTGACAATATGCCTGAGACAGTTCTCACAGCAGAAGATCTTACAGACGGAAAAATAGGACTTCTTACTCTTCTCGTTAAGACAGGTATCTGCGGCTCAAACGGTGACGCAAGACGTCTTATACAGCAGGGCGGCGTATCTGTTGACGACGAAAAGGTGACAGATCCGAAAGTCTCTTACGATGAATCGGCTCTTAAAAACGGCATTGTTATCAAAAAGGGAAAAAAGGTATTCCACAGAGTTTCTATGTAAAGAAATAAGATTGCTGTTACTAAAAAAGATAACATTACTGTTATAATTAAAATCTATTTTTCATTACCAAAACAACTCCTTTACTGATTTTTCGGTAGAGGAGTTGTTTTAATATTGTAATATAATAAAAATTTTCAAATTACCTGTTGACAAATAAAAAATAATTGATATAATAATGATAACAGTTATCGTTATTGATAAGGAGATGAGAGAGGAATGCCGATAGCAAGAAACAGTAAACAGCGAAACGCCATTTATGCCGAGCTTATGGGTAGATATGATCATCCGACAGCTGAGGACCTTTACCGTGACTTAAAGCCCGAGTATCCCGCTCTCAGCCTTGCAACCGTTTACAGAAACTTAAAACAGCTCTGTGAGGACGGACAGATAATTTGTATCAAGGGGGATACATCGGACAGATTCGACGCAAACACTACACAGCATTTTCACCTATCCTGTAAGGACTGCGGCGGTATGTTTGACTTGGACTTCCCCGAGATTCCCGAAATAACGGAAATCCCAAAAAAGCTTTATAACGGGAGAGTGGATACATACTCCCTTATTTATAAAGGCATATGTGAAAATTGTTTAAAAAACCAAAAAACATGATTTTATTATTGGAGGTTAATTATTATGAAAAAGTTTGTTTGTACAGTATGCGGATACATCTATGAAGGCGAAGCAGCTCCGGCAGAGTGCCCGGTTTGCCACGCAAAGTCAGATGCTTTCAAGGAAGTAAAAGGAGAGCTTACACTTGCAGCTGAGCATAAGTTCGGTATCTATGACGAGACAGTAAAGAACAATCCTGACATATCTGAAGAGGATAAGAAGTACATCTTCGATCAGCTTATGGCAAATTTCAACGGTGAGTGCTCAGAGGTTGGTATGTACCTTTGCATGGCTCGTATCGCTCATAGAGAGGGTTATCCCGAAATCGGACTTTACTGGGAAAAGGCTGCTTATGAAGAAGCAGAGCATGCTGCAAAGTTTGCTGAACTCCTCGGTTCTGACCTTGAAGCAAACATGAAGGCTGACACAAAGTCAAACCTTGCATGGAGAGTTGACTGCGAATTCGGCGCAACACAGGGTAAGGTTGAGCTTGCAACAGTTGCTAAGAAGAACAACCTTGACGCAATCCATGACACAGTTCATGAGATGGCTCGTGACGAAGCAAGACACGGCAAGGCTCTCAAGGGTCTTCTTGAAAGATACTTTGGCTGATAAATAAACCATATTCAATTCCTCAACGATACACTTTAAAAGACAGAGTTTACAGCTTGTAAGCTCTGTCTTTTTGTATCTGCGGTTTGGTACAGTGAATAAAATTTTTTATTTATTGAATATCTTTTATGTATGAATACGAATAAACTGAGTATCCTGCGCAGCTTTTTCTTGAATTTACCTCTTTGATTTGTTTTTTTATAACATCTTTTCCGCCGTCAATGAATTCGGTTTTACCCTCGCCGGCATACGCGTCCTCTTTTCCGATCTTATAAGCCGGCAGACCGGGAATAAGCTTTACGGAGTCATTTTTTATAAGTGCCTCCCATGAATCAAGAGTCTTTGTAAACGGCATGCTTGAGTTTTTAAAGCCAAAATAAATCTGCGGAATTATCCAGTCACAGTAGCCCTTATTTCCGCACCATGCATACACGTCCGCATAGTAGGAAATGTAGTCTTTTTTTATGTCGGCACCGGGGCTTACGGAAAAAATGAGATTTTCATCTTTTTCTTTTAAGGTGCGGTATATTTCCTTTATAAGGTTGTTTACATTGCTGCGCCGCCATGCGTCTGTCTCCAGTGTTCCGCCGTTTTTCTTGTACTCAATGTAACTATCTTTGTCTGCATCTCCGATATCGGTCGGATAAAAATAGTCGTCGAGATGTATACCGTATACTTCATAGTTGTCGATTATTTCTCGGATACCGTTTATAATGAGCCTTTGCACATTTGCCGAGGAGGGGTCATAGTAGATTCCGCTGTCGGTTTTCAGCATGCTTTCCGTCACTTTCTCGGTCTTGTCGTAGCTTACTCTGTAAGGATTTATCCACGCGTGTACGTGAACACCGTGTTTTTTTGCGTATTTGATGGCGGGCCAGCACATCTGCACCGGGCTGGTGTTGAAGCAGAAAACCGCATCATACCCGCCGGGCAGGCGTTTCAGCGCCCCTGCCGCATACAGCGGCCAGCTGACGTAGTTCAAAAAAATCGTCTTGCCGGTGTTGCCCTTGCGCGGTATCTCCCGCGCCCGGAACACCCGCGCACCCTTGTACACTTCCTCAAAGGGGCCGTCGGCGCTGTATCCGTCGAACCATTCGCCTTTGGGATAGTTGGGCAGACCGCACAACACGTCCACGGAGAGGCCGTCCTGCACAAAGCCCTCGACAATATCATTGATGCGGAAATTTTCCGGCCAGAAATGCTGGGTCACTACCAGTATGCGCATAGGTATCGTGTTCCTGTCGTTTTAGTATTTGCGCCACACCATCTTGTTTACAACGCCGGTGTAGCTCTGGATGATCTTGACCACCTTGTCGGACACGTTTTCGTCCCGGTAGTCGGGGACGGGAATGCCCAGATCGCCGTTCCGGTTCATCTCCACGGCCACATCCACCGCCTGAAGAAGACCCTTTTCGTCAATGCCGGACAGAATGAAGCAGCCCTTATCCAGAGCCTCCGGCCGCTCGGTGGAGGTGCGGATGCACACCGCCGGGAAGGGATGACCTGCGGATGTAAAGAAGCTGGATTCTTCCGGCAGAGTGCCGGAATCGGACACCACGCAGAAGGCGTTCATCTGCAGGCAGTTGTAGTCGTGGAAGCCCAGAGGCTCATGCTGAATGACGCGCTTGTCCAGCTGGAAGCCGCTCTGCTCCAGACGCTTGCGGCTGCGGGGGTGGCAGGAGTAGAGGATGGGCATATCGTACTTCTCGGCCATTTTGTTGATGGCAGTGAAGAGAGAGGTGAAATTTTTCTCCGTGTCGATGTTTTCTTCCCGGTGGGCAGAAAGCAGGATGTACTTGCCCTTCTCCAGCCCCAGGCGAGTGTGAATGTCCGATGCCTCGATCTTGTCCAGATTCTGGTGCAGCACCTCGGCCATGGGGGAACCGGTCACATAGGTGCGCTCCTTCGGCAGGCCGGTGTCGGCCAGATAGCGGCGGGCGTGCTCGGAGTAAGCCATGTTCACATCCGAAATAATGTCCACGATGCGGCGGTTGGTTTCCTCGGGCAGGCACTCATCCTTGCAGCGGTTGCCGGCTTCCATGTGGAAAATGGGAATGTGCAGGCGCTTGGCGCCGATCACGGAAAGGCAGCTGTTGGTATCGCCCAGCACCAGCACGGCATCGGGCTGAATGGCAGCCATCAGCTTGTAGCTTTCGGCAATGATATTGCCCATGGTTTCGCCCAGATCTGCGCCCACGGCGTTCATATACACCTCGGGGTCTGCCAGCTGCAGGTCATGGAAAAACACACCGTTCAGGTTGTAATCATAATTCTGGCCGGTGTGCGCTAAGATCACATCAAAGTATTTGCGGGTTTTATTGATCACGGCTGCCAGCCGGATGATCTCAGGGCGGGTGCCCACAATGATCAGCAGCTTGAGCTTGCCGTTGTTCTTGAAAGATACATTACTGTAGTCAGCCATTTTTATAATTCTCCTTTTACACTGGCTCAAAGAAGGTGTCCGGATGATGGGGATCAAAAATCTCGTTGCAGGTCATCACCGTTACCAGATTTTCGGTTTCGGAAAGATTGATGATATTGTGCGTCCAGCCGGGGATCATATGTACCGCCTCGATCTTATCACCGGAAACCTCAAACTCCACCGTTTCCCCGGTGTTGATGTTGCGCTCGCGGATCAGGCCGTGACCCGCCACCACGATGAACAGCTCCCACTTGGAGTTGTGCCAGTGCTGGCCCTTGGTGATGCCCGGGCGGCTGATATTGATGCTCACCTGCCCGCAATCGGCCGTGTGGACCAGCTCTGTAAAGGAGCCGCGGTCGTCCACATTCATTTTCAGTGCATACTTGAATTTGTCAGCCGGCAGATAGGTCAGATACAGCGAGTACAGCTTTTTGGCAAAGGACCCTTCCGGCATTTTGGGCATCATCAAAGTGGAAGGCTGCTCTTTAAACTGCTGCAGCAGATCAACGATCTCGCCCAAGGTCACCTTGTGCGTTACGGGAACAAAGCAATAGCGGCCCTGCTGGCTGGGCACTGTTTCCACGCCGTCAAACTCGCAGTGCTGTTCCCTGCCTTCCAGCAGGTCGAACATTCCTTCCACCAGATCGTCAATATACAGCAGCTCCAGCTCGGTGCTGCGGTCATTCACAGTAAACGGTTCATCGTTGGCCACCGCCCAGCAGAAGGTGCTGACAGCGCTGTTGTATTTGGGGCGGCTGTGGCCCATCAGATTGGGAAAGCGATACACCGCCACCTTGGCGCCGGTTTCCCGGGCATAGTCAAAAAACAGCTCTTCGCCCGCCTGCTTGCTGCGGCCGTATTCGCTGTTGCCAAAGCGCCCGGCCAGTGTGGCCTGAATGGAGGAGGACAGCATGATGGTGGCCTTATTGTTGTGCTTTTTCAGGCAATTCAGCAACTCAGAGGCAAAGCCGAAATTGCCCTTCATAAAATCTTCCGGGCTTTCGGGGCGGTTCACGCCCGCCAGATTGAACACAAAATCAGCTTTTTGGCAGTATTCGTCCAATTCAGCGGGGGTGGAATCCAGATCATACTCGAAAATTTCTTCGATCTGCAAATTCGGGCGGGTTTTGTTTTTCCCGTCCCGGATATTTTTCAGGTTGTTCACCAGTGCGGTGCCCACCATGCCTTTGGCACCCGTTACAAGAATATTCATTGGCAGCAGCTCCATCAATCGTTGGGAATTCCCTTCAGTGCATTCTGCACATACTCGGTGGTGAGGATCTTTTTCACCGTGCCCTCCACATCCAAACGGGTGGTGTTGTGGCTGGTGTAGGATTCATCGGCCATGGTGTGTACCTCGCCGTTCACCACAAACTTATCATAGTTCAGGTCACGGTTATCAGCTGCCACACGATAGTAGCCGCCCATATCCTCGCTGCGCAGGCGCTCCTCGCTGGTCATCAGGGTTTCGTACAGCTTTTCGCCGTGGCGAGTGCCGATAATGTTGGTGCCGGTGTCGCCAAACAGCTGCTGCACAGCCTTGGCCAGATCCCCAATGGTGGAAGCATCTGCTTTCTGAATGAACAGATCGCCCGGGTTGGCGTGCTGGAAAGCGAACATGACCAGATCCACAGCCTCGTCCAGATTCATCAGGAAACGAGTCATGTTGGGGTCGGTGATGGTGATGGGGTTGCCAGCCTTGATCTGGTCAATGAACAGAGGAATAACGGAGCCGCGGCTGCACATGACATTGCCGTAGCGGGTGCAGCAGATGGTGGTGCCGCCGCGCTCGGCCGCTACGCGGGCGTTGGCATAGATCACATGCTCCATCATGGCCTTGGAAATGCCCATAGCGTTGATGGGATAGGCGGCTTTGTCCGTAGAAAGGCACACCACACGCTCTACGCCTGCATCAATGGCGGCGTGCAGCACATTGTCGGTGCCGATGATGTTGGTTTGCACCGCCTGCATGGGGAAGAACTCACAGCTGGGCACCTGCTTGAGGGCGGCAGCATGGAAGATATAGTTTACACCGGGCATGGCATCCCGAATGGACTGGGGGTTGCGCACATCGCCAATGTAAAATTTCACCTTGTTGGCGTTTTCGGGGTGCTTGGCCTGCAGCTCATGGCGCATATCGTCCTGCTTTTTCTCATCGCGGGAGAAAATGCGGATCTCTTTGAGGTCCGAGTCCAGAAAATGCTTTAATACAGTGGAGCCGAACGAGCCGGTGCCGCCGGTGATCATAAGGGTTTTATCTTTCAAAATCGTATTGTTCATGGAGTTCCTCCTAAAAAAGCGCAGTGCGCTCTGATTCCCTATCAGCGATTCAGCCGGGCTGCACGGAAATTCGCCAATCAAGGCCCAGCAAATCATATATACTCAAATTGTATCACAAAAGTAACAAAAAACCAATAGATTTCGGGGAAAAAGTGAAAAATCCACAGGAATGCCAAAATATGCAGCAGCCCCCTTGCCGCAGGAAGCTTTTGAAAAATGCTGCAAGCTGTGGTAAACTGAAAGCAACACACCATCAGGAGGATGCATTTTATGCGAGCATACGAACGCCTTTTGCAATATGTCAAATTTCACACCACCTCCAGCGAGGAGACCCACACCCACCCCAGCACCGAGCGCCAGTTTGCGCTGGCAAAATATCTTGAGCAGGAAATGCGGGCGCTGGGCCTGCAAAATGTGCTGCTGGACGACCACTGTTATGTATACGGCACGCTGCCTGCCACCCCGGGCGCAGCTTCATGGCCCGGGCTTGGCTTTATTGCCCACATGGATACCTCCGACGAGGCCAGCGGTGAAAATGTGCAGCCCATCGTGCATCCCGATTATAACGGCGAGGATATCGCCCTGCCGGCCGGCGTTACGCTGGACACAGTGCGTTTTCCGTTTTTAAAAGACCTGAAGGGCCAAACGCTGATCACAAGCGACGGTTCTACCCTGCTGGGGGCCGATGATAAGGCGGGCATTGCCGAAATTCTTACCACGGCCGAACGCCTGCAGGCCGAAAAGATCCCCCACGGAAAAATCTGCATCGCCTTTACGCCGGATGAAGAAATTGGGGAAGGAAGCGACTTTTTTGATCTGGAACGCTTTGGCGCAGCCTATGCCTACACGGTGGACGGCGGCGATGTGGGCGGGCTGGAATATGAAAACTTCAACGCCGCCTCGGCGGTGGTCACGGTGCGCGGCTTTTCGGTGCATCCCGGTGAGGCAAAGGATGTGATGGTGAATGCGCAGCAGGTAGCCATGGACTATCATCAAAGCCTGCCCCAGCAGGAGCGCCCCGAGCATACCGCCGGGCACGAGGGCTTTTATCACCTTACCAGCATGATGGGTCAGGTTTCGCTGGCAAAGCTGGGGTATATCGTGCGTGACCATGATCTGCAAAAGTTTGAGCAGCGCAAGCAAACCATGCGGGCACTGGCTGAAAAGTTCAACCGGCAATACGGCCCCGGCACCGTAAACGTGCAGCTGAGCGATACCTATTATAATATGCTCGAAAAAATTCGGCCGCATTGGCACCTGATCGAAAACGCGCGCAAGGCGATTCAAAAAGCCGGGCTTACCCCTGTTGAAGAGCCTGTGCGCGGCGGCACCGACGGGGCAATGCTCAGCTTTAAGGGGCTGCCGTGCCCCAATCTTGGCACGGGCGGATTCAACTTTCACGGCGTGTGCGAGTGCATCACAGCCGAAAAGATGGACAAGGCCGTAGAGATCCTGCTGGGTCTTGCCGAAATTTACAAGGGCTAAAAAAGCAATGGGCAGTGTGATTTTTTACATCACACTGCCCATTTTCAATTTCAATCGGTTTCGCCCGTGCCAATATATAAGCCCAGCAGCGGTGCATAGTGTACCGGGGCGCTGCTGTTTGCCCAGATCACTCCCTGCACGCCGGTTTTCAGCCCCAGGCCGTCCAGCCCATACCACATGGCGCGGGTAATGCTGATCCAGTCTTCCCCTTCGCGAATATCCGGCAGCCCCCACGCGGAACAGTATACTGTGTTGGGGGCAATGGCCCAGGTTTCGATCTCGGTGCAGCCCTGTGCCACCTCGGCGCGAATGGCGGCATCACGCGCGGCATAAAGCTGGCTGTAACGCACAATATCATACCCCGCAAACACCAGCACCACCAGCGCCCACGCCCCGACAGCCATGCACACAGCACACAGTGCCCGGCGAACACTCCCCCGCGGCAGCTGCACCAGACAAGCACAGCAGGCAGCTGTGAAAAACGCAAAGGGGCCGTGCGTGCTGCGCAGATAATAAACCGGAGAAAGCGCCATGGCAAAGTGTGCCGCCAGGCCCGAAACAAACAAGATGCCGGGCCAAACCAGTGCCTGCCAGCTTTTTTGGCTGCGCTGCACCATAACCGCCAGCACCACGAACGCCAGCAAAAGCGGCCAGCCGTGCCGGAAAAGGATCAGCACCGCTTTTTGAATGCGCAGCACATACACCCATACCGAGGCTGTGATCACCCCGGCGGAGTCATCGGTGCGCACCGAGTTGCCGGGGGCTAAGATCAGCAAGAGATACCCGATGCAGCTGCCCGCAAAAGCGGCAAACGCCCAGCGGGGCAGCGGCCGTTTGCACAAAAGCTGCCACACAAGGCACAGGGCCATGGCCGCCAGCATACCAGCGCTGGTGTTTTCATACAGCCAGCCTGCAAACACGCCGCCTATAAACAAAAACGGAGCATTGTAATGCGCGGGTGTTTTTGCAAACAATGTGCGCCACGGCAGCAAAAAGGCCATGCAGCCTGCGGTGCTCCACAAATTGTTGCAGCTGCCGCACATCCAAAGGTTGGTTTGGCCAAACACCGGCGACACCAGCCAAAGGCTTAAAAAGGCAAATCCAAGGGAAAGAGCGCTTTGTTTCTGCTGCACATTGCCCAAGCGGCACAACACCCAGCCCAGCAAGGCAAACATTGCCGCATTGCACACATCAAACACCCATTTGGGCGGAATCGTAAACAGCTGCGCAAAAAATTTTACCACTACCCTGCCCGACCATTCCATATAATGGTAATACAGGCTGCGCAGCAAAATAAACGGGCTGGAAAGCACATCACGATCCGCAAAGCTATAGCTAAAGGTAAAATCGTCGGCCAGATACGGCGTAAAATGATTCAGCACCAGCATAACGGCAAATACGAACAACAAAAGGCCGTATCGCACCGTGCGGGAAGATGGTTGGCTTTTTTTCACAGAGAAAGTCTCCTTTTCCAATGAAATAAACAATTTTCAATGCACAAAAACCTTGCCATACGGCAGGAGAATGCGGTATAATAAAAAAGCTGTATCCGAGGTTTCGTTGGATAGAGCGTTCTCCCCTTAGAAAAAGAACATCACGCGCCAAAGGATTTTTAAAATCAGAGCTTCGGTTTGAATGGCATCGTGACTTAAGCGTTTTTCTAACATTGGGAACAAGAACAGTTTTTCAAAAGTAGTCTTCAAAGGCCGAAAGTCCATTAGCAAAAAGGCCATTTTTCTAATGGAAACCGCCTCTGAATATAAGCCGGAGCCTTGACCGGAACGTGAAAAGCCGCGTAAAATCAAGGGAATTTCATAGTTGTCTCCGTAGCTCAGCTGGATAGAGCGTCCGCCTCCTAAGCGGTTGTTCAATCCTCACTATTTACAATTTCATTTGATATACGCGCCAATAGCTCAGTTGGATAGAGCGTCCCCCTCCTAAGGGGAAGGCCAGGGGTTCGAGTCCCTTTTGGCGCGCCAGCTAACAACGCCGAAAGCCTTTGTTTTCAAGGGTTTTCGGCTTTTTTATTGAGCAGTAAAAGAAAAAATAATCAAGCTTCGCTTGGAGAGGATTTTCTCTTTTATTGCTGCAAGGGAATCATGGTTCGGGTGTTTCGTATCGCTTATATTATACAGTAAATTCAGTGGTTTTGTACAGTAGCTAAATATTTAGGTGATTAACGGCGTTAAATATGGTTGGTGTCGAATGACCTTTAATTGCCCGAATTGTTCTTCTCGTACATGGCGATAGCAAACTCAAGCATCTGTTTTCCGGCTGAATCAGAAGCCACTTCCTCAAGTTTTTTTGCAAAATCTCCATCTTTTACGAGATAATCCTCCAAGGTACCGGATTCGTCAGGCAATTCACCTGTCAGAATTGCCTGATAGAACTTCACCATAGTTCCATCCTGCACCTGATCCGAAAGATCGGCTGCCGCATCCTGATTCTTCGCAAACACCATGACACCACCCACCGGACGGTCTAAGCGATGTACCATTGCCAGATAAGGCTCTTCCTCCATCTCATCCTTTTCAAAAATATAATGTTTCAGATAAGTAAGCAGATCCTTGTCCCTGCTCTTATCGCCCTGTACCGGCATTCCCACCGGCTTTACACAAACCAAGATATCTTCATCCTCATACAATATCTCAACTTTCACACCAACAGCCTCCTTACACAATCATATCTATCTTCTCCGATTATAAGGGGCAGGCTGATAAAATGCAACCCGCAGATCATGTATTAAAACGATATCCTATTCCCCATATTGTCTCAATGTACTTCTGATCCTCCGGATGTGGTTCGATCTTCTTACGTATCTTCTTAACATAAGCTGCTACACTATTATAGGCAGTATCCATATATTTTTCCTGCCACATAGCCTGATATATCTCCTCTTTACTGACTACAACATCCGGTCTCTGCGCCAAATAAGATAAC
>OQVT01001453.1_pt1 | contig 14890 bp, 11 predicted proteins | sample 1691561 | NCBI WGS metagenome assembly OQVT01 (sample SAMN03418260, study PRJEB22391) | human gut metagenome | biome: human-gut; feature: organic feature; material: feces | host: Homo sapiens | place: Tanzania | collected 2013-01 | reverse complement strand
GATGGGATTCTATGAAGATGCTGCAAAATTTGCAGAAGATTATGATAACCGGATGAAACGCTCGAAAAAGGGCGAGGTCGTAGTGGGAAATGGCAGGAAAAAGTATTTGCGGAATGTAAAGATGGCTTATAAGGGAACTTACGCCAAAGCAATTTTCTACCGGCAGGTATTGGAATACCGTAAAAACCGTTTCTTTATCTTTGGCTGGAATTCGGTGCTGTTTCTGATTGTTGGTGTGGCAATTGCGGTTGTTTCTTATTATAATAAACTTTCCGGCCAGCCTTTTAAAATGTTTGTAATTCCGGGCGTCATTGCCTATGTTATCTTTATTTTCAGCGGTTATAAGACGAAGTGGTCGAAGGAACTGGCAAATCCATACACTTATTTGATTCCGGACAGTAATTTTAAGAAAATGTGGTATGCCACCGAAATGGAGCATATCCGTGCATTAGTTGATGGACTTCTGATTACGCTGCCGGGCAGTATTGTAATGGGGCTTCCGGTGTCGTATATAATTATGACTGTCATTTTATACATGTGCCTTAACGCAAATAAGCTTTATATGAATATGCTGGCAGATGTCGTGATTGGAAAAATGTTCGGTGAACTGGGTAATGCTTATACGATAGGAGAAGGCGACTGGACCATCTGGCAGATGTCTTCACGTATTTCTGATGTCTTGTACTCATCTGATTTCAATGCTGATTTCCTGCTGGTTGACAAGGATTTTCTGCTGGAATACAACCCGGAAAAGATTTGGGCTTCAAAGGCTTTTGTCTTCATCAAGAAGAACCCCGTATTCCATCTTGATGAAAAAGGAATGGCTATGATAGAACATAACTTCATACAAATCAAGCGCCGGATTTCGGAGCAACACCTGTTTCAGAAGGAGATTCTAGGCAGACAACTGCAGATTCTGCTGCTCGATTTGTGGGAAATTTATAGAAATGCCATGGAAAATATCCATCAGGCAAATAATGGTTCTGCCTTGCTTTTCACCCGATTCATGAATCTGCTTCCTGCTTATTCAAAGACAGAACGGGAGGTGGCATTCTATGCTGATAAACTGTGTGTTTCGGCAAAGTATCTGTCGGAGCTGGTGAAGAAAAATAGCGGACATCCTGCCTCTTACTGGATAAACGGTTATGCCATGCAGGAAATCCTCGCATTGCTGAAGCAATCTGATTTCACTTTCGCTGAAATCTCCCTTCAGATGAATTTCTATAACCCCGCCCATTTCACCCGCTTTGTAAAGAATCAGACAGGACTTTCTCCTACAGAGCTAAGACTGAAACTGGAGGAAGAGGGAAAATAGTTATGGGGCGCAAGCATTCCCTGTTTTTTTCTGGTTATTTCCGATTTTCTTCCGGTACGAAGAAGATGCTCAGTTCGTAGAGTAGCCAGATGGGGAGCGATACGAGGGTGAGCGTGAAGATATCAGAGGTAGGGGTGATGACGGCAGCGATGATGAGAATCACCACGATGGCGTGGCGACGGTAATGGCGCATGAATGCCTTGGTCAATATCCCCATCTTGCCCAATATCCAACTCACTACTGGCAGTTCGAAGAGAATGCCTAGCATCAGACTCAGCATCAGCAGCGTATCCATATACGATTCCAGCGTAATCATATTCGTTACCTCCGTGTTTACCTGGTAAGTACCGAGAAAGCGGAAAGTAAAAGGGAAGATGAGAAAATAGTTGAGCAGAATGCCCAGTACGAACATCACGTATCCGCTGCCTACCAACCGGTAGGTGTATCGGCGCTCGTTCTCATAGAGCGCAGGGGTAATGAAGCGTAGCAGCAGGTAGATGGTGTAAGGAGATGCCACCACAAGACCCGCATAGAGCGCTACCTTCATGTGGATGGCAAACTGCCCTGCCAAGCCCGTATTCACCAGTTCTACCCGGAAGTTCTCTATCCCCGCAGATCCTGGAACCAGGCTTCCTATCTTCTCAAAGAGCCGGTAGGTGATGAAATGGCTGTCCTTTGGAGCAAGAATCACGTCGAATAGCTCATCCTTGAAGCAGAAAGCCACAATGCCACAAACCACGCTTGCGAGGGCTATCTTCCAGATAGTTCCTCGCAATACGTCGAGATGTTCCCAAAAGGACATTTGTTCTTCGTTCATTTATTTCTTTTCTTCTTTCGTTGTAGAATCTTTTGTAGTTGAATCTACCTTTACAGAATCTGCAGAATCACTTGAATGTGTGGCATCGGAAGGAGAATCGATGCCATTCATTCCGTCTTTAAAACTCTTAACGCCTTTGCCCAATCCCTTCATCAGTTCTGGGATTTTCTTGCCTCCGAAAAGGAGAAGAATCACGAGGGCAATCAATAGTATTTCTTGTGTTCCTAACATCTTGATAATGTTTAGTGAATAATGTTTTTATTGTTTACTTTTTTGGGAGAAGCCTTTCTTCCTTTATTTCTTAATCAGATTATTTCTTGCTTTATTTCTTGATTAGATATCTGATAACCAGATAGCCTCCGATAATCTGGGTGAGGATACCAGGCAATCCCAGACGTACATCCTGTGCGGCTGCGGCGATGCTGCCCGTATAAGCCCATTCGGCGATGGAGCCGAATACCTGATAGAAAGCCACGACGCCGGCAATGGCGAGAAGGCTAACCTTGCCAGCTCGCTTGGCGATGAATCCGGCACCCAGAGCCAGCAGGATGCTCTTGGTAAGGATGGCTGGCAATGCGGCAGCCATCGGCATTCCGAAGAACAGGTGGTTGACGATAGGAGAGGCGATGGCTGTGAGCAGACCTACTCGCCATCCATACTTGAAGGCTCCTATCAATGTGAAGAAATAGATAGGCAACCAGATCATACCGCCCTTTGGGATGGTATGGAAGAGTTGTGGCAATGCCACGTTGCCTATAACGAAGGCTACAGCCAGCAGATAAGTCTTTATCTCATCGTAGCCATATTGATATAATCTTACGCTTGATTCTGTTATCATTTTCTTTTTTTGTTTTATGATTAAACGTGATACGTCTATTAGATAATGTAATACATCTATTCTAAAAACGTGATATTCCTATTTTTTATTGCCTTTCAGCTCTATCAGTTTTGCCTTTATTCTTTCGAGGCATTCTTCAGGAGTCGTGGCATCTCGGGTAGCCAGTTCCATCGGGCACCAGCCTGTCTGGGTGCGATTGATGATGTAATCCACCTTTTTGTGATAGCTTACGCTTACATCTGTTGCCGATGCAAAGAGTTGCAGGGCTGCCTCGCTGATGGTTTCGGCATACACTGCCTTCACCTTGCCCAGCATCATGAGTGCAGCCGCAGCCTTGCCCACCACCTTGTCGGCTATCTCGGCACCTTCCAGAACTTCCGGCTCTGTAGAGAGCAGGCGCATCAGGTCGCTCACGCCACGTCCGTCAAATACCAGCGGTCTATCTGACTCTGATGAAATGGGCATGGGCTTGACAACGAGCGAGTGCCCTCCCTCAAGCAATAACTTCTTTATTTCGTCCATCTTGTATTCTTATAATTACTTATAATAATTTAGATAGTCTTCTAACTCCCAGACCCTGATGCCCTTAAAGCGTGTTGCTCGATAATCTGAGCTTTTCTACAAACTGATCTACCTTTTCCAGCTCATTAGGAATCTGAATCTGTTGTGGACAGTGAGGAATACACTTTCCGCACTTCACGCAGTGGTTTGCCTGGCGCAGTTTAGGCACGCTCCGGTCGTAACCAATCAGGAAGGCTCTGCGGGCACGGCGATAGTCGGGATCTTGCTCGCCCTTGTTAGGCATGTTGCTCTCCTTGATACACTTGTTGTAGTGCGAGAAGATGGCAGGAATATTCAGACCATACGGACAAGGCATGCAGTAGTTGCACTCGTTGCAAGGGATGGTCTTCAGGTTATAGATATCCTTTGCAATCTCCATCAGGAACTGGTCTTCCTCTTTCGTCAGCGGCTTCAGCGGCGAATAGGTACAGATGTTTTCCTTCAGGTTCTCCATATAGCTCATTCCGCTCAGTACGCAGAGCACGTTGTCAGGTGTTCCGGCAAATCGGAAAGCCCAGCTTGCCACGCTCTTCTCCGGCTCTCGTGCCTTCATCTTTGCTATGATAGAATCGGGCACGTTGGCGAGTCGGCCGCCCAAGAGGGGTTCCATGATGACGGCAGGAATGCCGCGCTTCTTCAGTTCGCCATAGAGATACACGGCATCCGTGTTCAGCTCGTTGATTTCGTTGGCATAGTTCCAGTCCAGATAGTTCAGCTCTATCTGCACGAAATCCCAATGATACTTGCCTTCGTCGTGCCATTTCAGAGCCAGGTCGAACACCTTGATATCGCCATGATAGGAGAATCCGAGGTTGCGGATGCGTCCTTTCTTCTTCTGTTCTACCAGCCAGTCGAGGATTCCGTTGTCAATATATCTGCCGTAGAAATCCTTCATGCCGTCGTTACCCGTACCGATGGCGTGGAGCAGGAGATAATCTACGTAGTCTGTCTGAAGATATTTCAGCGAGTTCTCAAACATCTCCTTCGATGCCGCTGGGGTCCAGGTGGCTGGGTCGAAGTTGGATAGTTTGGTAGCGATGAAATAATCCTTGCGGTTGTGGCGGTGCAGGGCGATGCCTGTGGCTTCCTCCGACTTGCCCTTGCAGTAGGCTGGGGATGTGTCTATATAGTTCACTCCGTGCTCCAGGGCATAATCTATCTGCTTGTTAATCATGTCCTGATCCAGTTCTGCGTCAGGATTCTCTCTTCCTGTCCCGCCGCCCTTTACGGGCAGTCGCATCATTCCGTATCCCAGGATGCTCACCTTATCGCCCGTTTTCGGGTTCTTGCGATAAGTCATCTTGCCCACTGGGGGCTCTTGGTATGAACCTTCTGCATGCAGATCGCTGTTCTTGCCCTTGCAGGCAGAAAGCAGGGCTGATGTGGCTACGGCACCAGCACCCAGCGATTTCAGAAAATCTCGTCTATTTAGATCTTTGTTCATTGTCGTATTATTTTTTATTGTACAGGTCTCATGAATCAGATGAAACCAACGATTTTTAAATATATCGATGTACTTCGTTGCCTTCTACATGGATGGCGCTGAACGGCTTTGCCGGACAGAGGTTCTCGCATGCTCCGCAACCGATGCATCGGCTCATATCTACGGCAGGGAACTTGAGTCCGTTCTCGTCGTCCTTGTTGATAGGCACCATGATGATGGCTCCCGAAGGACAGTGACGGGCGCAGTTGCCGCATTCCACTCCATCCGTAAAGACGATGCAGTTCTTCTTCGACCAGACGGCATGACCAATCTGGATTGCTGATTTGTCTTCCTTTCTGATAGGTTTGATGGCACCGGCAGGACAAACCTCGCTGCATCGGTGGCACTCTGGCCGGCAATATCCACGCTCATACGATAGGGTTGGCTGCATCAGATGCAGCAGGTCAGTAGATGGTCGGAGCACATCGTTCGGGCATTCTGCCACGCAGAGCTGGCAGGCTGTGCAATGCTGCGCCATATTCTGTGCCGAGATAGAGCCCGGAGGTGTGATAGGTGTATGACGCTTGAAAGGGTCTTTCTGGGTTACGGCAGCCAGTCCGCCATCTACCTTCTTCTTCTCCTGTGCCAGGGCTGCGGTAGATGCTACGGCTGCAGTAGCCAGCAGGAAGTTTCTGCGAGAAGTGTCAGGAGCATCGTTCTTCACTCCTCTTCCTTCGTTTCCCATATTCTTTTCACTCTTCACACCCTTAGGAGCTTTAGCGGCTCCATAGTAAAGCGCCTCCTTGTGGCAATGTGTGATGCAGTTGCCGCAAACCACGCATCTGGAGTAATCTATCTGGTGGTTCTTGATGTCGATGCAAGCAGCCTTGCAGCTCTTGGCGCACAATCCGCAACTGATGCATTTGTGCTCATCTATTCTCACCTTCAGCCATGAGAATCGGGCGAAGAAGCTCAGCACCGTGCCCACCGGACAGATGGTGTTGCAATAGGTTCTGCCGTTTCTCCATGCCAGCACCACTAATATTAATAAGGTGGCGAGGGCGATGAAGAAGGTAGGAAGGCTGCGAATCCATACCTCCCGGCTATAGAAAGCATAGCTGTCTATGCGCTCGGCAAGATAGGCCAGGGCATTGTTGCCCAGCAGATAGATAGGTTGGAAGAGGTTCTGGGCGATTCTTCCGTAGGAACTGTATGGAGCCAGCAGGGCTGCCAGCGAACCGACACCTGCCACCAATGCCACGACAAGCACCGCGAGCATCGCATATCTCAGTACGCTTTTGGCTGGCGAATAGGAGAATCGCATCCGCTTGCGCCCCTTGTTGCGCCTGCCGCTTATCCACGAAACCACATCCTGCATCACGCCCAGCGGACAGATAACGGAGCAGTAGATGCGTCCGAAGATGAGGGCGATGACAATCCATACCGCCACCACTGCGAGATGCAGTGCCAGGACGGCTGGCAGAAACTGAATGGTTGCCATCCATGAGAGCCATGCATGCACCGACCCCGTGAAGTCGAGGAAGAGCAGGGTGATGCAGGCGAAGAACACGATGGCAAGCGTTAATCTTACTTTTCTAAGCATAATCCCAAATGTTTTTGTATTACTTAACGACTGCAAAGATAAAACTTTTTTTGAAAACAGCCTTTATGATTTCTTGTTTTTTTTGTGTTGTGGAAGCATTAAAATTTCAATTTAACACCTCCCATCACGTTGAAGCCCGGCATTTCGTACCCCCTGTTGATTTCGTATCTGGCATCTGTTACGTTATCGAAGTGGGCGAAGATATCCAGCAGCTTCACCGGTTTGTAGGTCAGGCGGATGCCCAGCAAGGCATAATTCTGGTGTTTCACATCATCAGCCACATACAAGCCGCCCACGCCTTTCAGTTCGGCATCTACCGACAACTGCTTCAGGGCTTGCCAGCCGATGCCCAGGAAGTATTGGTTCTTAGGAGCGACAGTGAGCTGATTGATGGAGGTGTGCATGTAGCTATAGCTGGCTCTCAACGACAGGGCATCCGTAGGGTGGCTCTGTGCCGACACCTCTATACCTTTATTGATAAAGGAACCCGTGTTGATGTTGCGCATGGTAGTTCCGCCATTGCCCGATGCATCCGATGAGACTGGCACACTAGCCGTCTGAATCATATTGCTGCCCTCAGAGAAATAGCCCGTAATATCTATCGAGAAATAGCGGGAGAAATACTTGCCGAGAGTCAGCTCGTAGTTCATCATATCCTCCGGGTCGAGATCTGGATTGGCTGGGGCATAGAGATACATCTCGCGGAACGATGGGTTGCGGTAGCCCTTTGCCAGCGAAGCCTTGATGCTCCATCCTTCTGCCGGACGCACGGTGAAGCCTACCTGCGGCAACCAATGGGTGCCAAACTTATCGCTGTTTGCCATTCTCAAACCTCCGTTCAGCGTCAGCACGCCTTCAAGCAGCATCTGCTGCAGGGTGATGTATGGAGAATACTCGGTGATGCTTTTGCTGGAGATGGTCTGCATCTGAGCAGGACGGCTACCGTCGCCGTAGGCATGACCGCCCGACATCGGAATCTCGCCCCTATACGTATTGAAGTCGAATCCCAAGGTAGCCGTAGCCATCTTCCATGGGTTGAAATTCTGATAAGCCAGGATTCCGAAGCGATCGTCCAGACTGTGGAAATGGCTAGGGTCATCGATGTAATGATTGCCATAACTGTAATATAATCTGATGGTACCATTTGTGCTGGATGCGAATGTACCTTCAGAGATGGAAGCCAGGGAAGGAGCCTCGCCATATTGGTTGCTCAATGTGAGGGAAGCCTCGCCTCGGGTGATATTCTGATGGTAGATGTCGGTGGCATCAGGATTGTTGGCGCGCAGCTTGGCATAGATAGGGTCGTTGCCGATGAAGTTCATCAGCGAATAGTCGGCTGCCAGCGTCCAGTTTTTTGAGAAATCATATCCCACCTTGGCATAGACGCTCGATTGCTTGAAGTCGAAATGGTCCTGAAGACCATCCGTGCGGTCGTAGCCGAGCGATACAAGTGAAGAAAACTTACCTTTTCTCACCATATTGGTAAGCGAGTTCTGCCAGGTGTTATAGCTGCCGTATTGTGAAGTGAGCACCGTGTGAACGCCATCCTGCTGCGCCCGCTTGGTGATGACATTGATAACGCCGCCCATCGCATTGGAGCCGTAAAGCACTGAGCCCGGACCGCGGAGTACCTCTACATGATCTACGTATTCCGTCTCGTAGAAATCGGCAACGGGATGCGAAAACAGACCGGCAAACTGCGGTTGTCCATCCACCATCATCAGGATGCTGTTAGTAGGCGACCCTCCAACGCCACGAATCTTGATGCCGCCGCTTCCGCCGCTGCTCACACCAAAACCGAAGATATTACGTTGGGAAACAAAGAGACTTGGCACTTCGCCCGAGATGGCAGAAAGCAGCTGGGTCTTTCCTGAACTCTCCAGTTGCTTGCTGTTGATTATGGATACGGAGTAAGGCAGGAGGTTGTGAGAGGTAGCCTGATTGCTACCAGTCACAACAACATCCTGGAGTCCATATACCCGGCTGCTATCCACTCTTTCTGCAGCCTGTGAAGCTATGGACATCATAGCCATACCTATTAACACACTCTTTTTTGTTTTCATTCTTTCTCTTTTTTTGTTGATATACTACTTTACGGCAGCAAATTTACGGAATTATCTTCATAGTAAGGTTAGACAAAATGCGGTAAAAGTTACCGATTTTACAGAAAAGATGATTTGCTTTATTTTGATAACTCTATCTTTTATCATAAAACGTAGTCCTGCGAATCCGCTGCCTGAGGCATTCTATAACAGGTTGGTGGAAGCCTTCAGAAGTTATATGCTGGTTGGCGGAATGCCAGAAGCCGTGGCAACCTACACGGATACAGGGTCTTATCGCTATAGCTGTGACATTGTAAACGAAATCATCCAGGGCTATCAGGATGATTTTGCCAAGTACGGAGCCAAGGCAAATCCTCTGCTTTTGCGCCAAACTCTCATCAGCGTAGCGCATCAGGCAGGAGCCAAGTTTGTTTACAGTAGGGTAGAAGGACAATATCGTTCGGCAGAAGTAAAGGTGGCTTTGGAGATGCTGAAGGATGCCGGATTAATCATCCCGACCTATCATACGGATGCCAATGGAGTGCCGCTTGGGGCTGAAATCAACGAGCGGGTTGTGAAATATCTTATCCATGATACTGGTGTGCTGCTTGGCATCCTGGGGATAGATGACGACATCGACGACAGCATCAAGGAGATGATGGTGGCAGATTCCATCAATCTTGTTGACAAGGGGCATGTGGCAGAGATGATGGCGGGCTTAGAACTTATCAAATATTCTTCTCCGCAGAAGCGGCATCAGTTGTACTATTGGCAAAACATGAACAAAGGTACTTGTGCCGAGGTGGATTATGTGATAGCTCGCAGTGGCAGCATTGTTCCGATAGAAGTAAAATCGGGTGTGAAGGGTTCTATGAGCAGCATGTATTCGCTGATGCGCAATCCGCAGAAGCATATAGAAATGGGCATCCGCTGTTCTCTCGAAAACTTTGGTACATTCGAGAGTCCAGATGGCAAGAAGATAAACATCATTCCTCTTTATGCTATCTCCAATTTGTTTGTGGAGAAGTAGATGGGGGATATATAAGAAATATCAAAAAAACTAAGAATATGGCAAGAGCAACAGGTTCTATCAATTATTTGGAGCATCGCACGCCCTTCAAGGACGAAAGCGGTAAGTATCAGATACATCCGATGTTTGTGAAGCGGGATATCGTTGACCAGGAGAAGATGGAGAAACGTGTTCGCGATCATTGTGCGATGAATGTTTCCTCCTTTATCTCTGCATTGGAACCACCTTTAGGGAAACTGAAACCGGCACCAATGGAACCTTTAAGGGTAAAGGAAATCTATCAACCGGTTGGTGTGAGAGAAGTGGAAACAGGGGTATGGCAGTATGATCTGGGAAAAAATTTTTCCGGTTGGGCAAGGATTTTCCTGAAAACAGATGGCAGCAGAGCAGGACAGAAGGTGGTGCTGAAAACTGCAGAAAAGTTAGATGAAAACGGACGGATTGATCAGTCTGTAACAGGAAAAGATTATGCCTGGACATACGTTATAAATGACAAAAAAGAACAGGAATTTGCACCGGATTTTACGTATACAGGGTTCCGTTATGTGGAGATGACAGGTGCTGTTCCAGAAAAAGAAATCACTTTACAGGGGGAATTTATTTACCCGGATATCGACCAGGCGGGAGATTTTTCCTGCTCGAATACTCTGTTTAATCAGATACATGAGATTGTTTTACAGGCAATTAAAAGCAATACAAAAAGCTATTTTACAGATTGCCCGCACAGGGAAAAGCTGGGCTGGCTGGAGCAGACACATCTGATCGGACCTTCCATTATGTATAATCTAGATGTGCATAATCTGTATGCAAAAATTGAAGGAGACATGGCAGATTCCCAACGGGAGAATGGTCTGATACCGGATATTTGTCCGGAATATGTGACTGGATTTGATAAGTGGCATAAGGGATTTCTGGATTCACCTGAGTGGGGAAGTGCCTGTGTGCTGGCTCCCTGGTATGCATATAAACGCTACGGAGATCTTGCATTGCTGGAAAAATATTTCCCGGTAATGAAGAAATATGTGGAGTATCTTTCGTCTAAAACACACCATGAAGTGCTTCATCATGGGCTTGGAGACTGGCTGGATATCGGTCCTTGCACCCCGCATTCCCAGAACACTCCGGTTCCCGTTGTGGCAACCTGTATTTATTATTATGACCTTCAGATCATGGCAGAAATCGCAAGGCTTCTTGGGAAAAAGGAGGATGCAGAAGAGTATCAGAAGAAAATGAAGCTGGTATTCGAGGAGTACAATCTGCAGTTTCTGGATGATCAGACTGGACGCTATGCAAATGGCAGTCAGGCAGCCCAGGCCATGAGCCTGATCGTGGGGCTGGTACCGGAGGAGTATCAGGAATATGTAGCAGAGCAGCTGAAGGCATGTAATTCGAAAACTTCTGACTTTAATAATGATGTAATTTCTGTGCTTTGGACACTATTTGACAGGCAAAATGTAGACGATTTCTATCTCGAATTCGATGCTACGCCAGAGAGGGGTATATATGCTACTCTTGTGAATAAAATCACAAATGAGCGAATGAGTATCAAACCTGACCAGGCTGTGTTGCTGGCTATGGCTGCGGATATGGAAATGTATACAACAGAGATGGTTATGAAGGAGCTTTCTACTCCTTTTAATAAAGAGAACGTGACTTCGACAGCTTGTTCCGTTCCACTCTTGGCCTTGCCAGACCAGATGCTCGAGAAAGCATTGGATTGTGCTATTAATGAAGAAGATTACGAAGCAGCCTCAGCCATTCGCGATGAGATAGAGCGCCGCAAAGCCAAAAAAGGTGAATAATTAAAGGATATTTTTACGTAATAACAGAAAATAAAGAAGAAAAAGTAACAATAAGAGGAAATGAAAGAAGTTAGATTTTTCTATGTGCCAGATGCGGCTACACAGACAGAACTGCCTCAGGAAGAGGCTACTCATGCACTCAGGGTTTTGCGTATCCAGGCGGGGGACGAATTGTTCCTGATGGATGGCAAGGGGGTGTTCTACCGCGCAGAAGTTTCGCTGGCTACCAACAAACGCTGCATCTATGAGGTGAAGGAAGTTATGCCGCAGCAGCCTGCCTGGCGCGGACACATTCACCTGGCCATCGCCCCGACAAAGATGATGGACCGCATTGAATGGATGGCAGAGAAGGCTACGGAAATCGGCTTCGATGAAATCTCTTTCCTCAACTGCAAGTTCTCTGAACGCAAGGTCATCCGTATAGACCGCATAGACAAGATTGTGGTTTCTGCCGTCAAGCAGAGCCACAAGGCTTGGAAACCTGTGGTCAACGAACTGCAGAACTTTAAAGATTTTATTACTACTCCCCGCAATGGCAGAAAGTTTATCTGTCATTGTTATGAGGAGATAGAAAAGAAAGACTTTTTTGCCGAGATTTCCAAGTCATGTCCAGCTGATGATTCTGCCGGAGCAGCTCAGGAGGGTGCCGATGACATCACCGTGCTGGTAGGACCTGAGGGCGATTTCTCTATCGATGAGGTGAGACTGGCCCTGGAAAACGGATATGAGAGTGTTTCGCTTGGCACCAGTCGCCTCCGTACGGAAACAGCAGGATTGGTGGCTGTCAACATGTGCCATCTGGCAAGAAGAATATAGCAAGTTATATCCATACGCCCTTGAAGGGCTGAAGCTTTAAAATATTTACTAGTGTGATGAAAAGATTGTATAAGAGTTTGATGTTCATGTGCTTGGCTGTCGTATTGGGATTGCTGAGCTCATGCTCGGGCACTGACTATCTCAATGCCATTCCAAAGAAAAGTACTGCGCTCATCTCTGTTGATATGCAGCAGATGGCATCCGGCAAGAGCGATGAAGACAAGGCGGGAATGCTCAAGTCTCTGTTGCACGTTGAAGATGCATCGAAGTGTGGCATCGACATCTCAGAGAAGATATTCCTCTTTGAGAGTGCTGATGGCAACCTCGGACTTTGTGCCAAGGTGAGTGATGAGGGCGATGTAGAAGACTGGCTTGCCTCGCTTGCCAAACAGCATATCGCTACAGAGGTGAAAGAGCGCAAAGGCTTTCATTTCTCCGTATTGAAAGATTCGTGGCTGGTAGGCTTTTCTGGTCAGGCACTCCTCGTTATGGGACCGGTTGTAGCCGATGCGCAGGCCCAGCTCCAGCAACAGATGGTGAAATATCTGAAGGCTGATGAGGGTGAAGGTATTACCGCATCGCCTATGTTTGAACGGCTGGAAACCATCACCTCGCCTATGGCTATGGTGGCTCAGGCTCAGGCGTTGCCGGAGAAGTTCGTAGCTCCATTTACCCTTGGCACGCCTAAGGATACCGACCCTTCGCAGGTAGTGATTGCTGCCGAGATGGACGTGAAAGACGGTATCCTGCAGGTGAAGGGAGAAACCTTCTCCTTTAATAAAGAAATAGATGAGGCTCTGAAGAAGGCGGCTCAAACCTATCGTCCGGTCAAGGGCAGCTACGTCAAGTCGATGCCTGCTGATGCACTGGCGGGTATCTTCATGAACGTAAAGGGCAATCAGTTCCTTCCGATGATGCAGAGCAACCGCAGCCTTCAGACCCTCCTGATGGGTATCAACCAGGCCGTCGATATGGATAATATCATCCGTAGTGTGGATGGAGATATGGCTATCGTGATGCCTTCGCTTACAGATAACAATATGCAGATGACGATGGCTGCTAAACTGTCGCATGCCAAGTGGTTGGGCGATGTTGATTATTGGAAAACTTCATGTCCGGCTGGTGCGAAGATTGCCAATTGGGGCAAGAATGCTTACTTCTATACCGACGGCAAGACCTCGTTCTATTTCGGTGTAACTGATGACAAGCAGTTCTTTAGCGGCAGCGACCAGCTGATGGCGCAATATGCCGTAAAGCCAAGCAATCATCCGATAGATGCAAAGATTCAGAAACTCATCGTAGGTCAGAAACTGGCAATGGTCATCAATCTCGCCAAGAGTTCTGATAGTGACGGCTCGGGCAAGAATGATTCCATCTCTACCGTAACCGGTCTGCTCACCCCAGTCTTCGGAAATCTTACTTCGGTGGTTTATACTTTAAAGGTAAAAAGGTAAAAGGGTAAAAGGGTAAAAAACTAAAAAAGGTAAAAAAGAAAAAGCACAATAATAATAGGTAAAAAAGTAAAAAAGGTAGGAAAGTGGGGATTATCCTCATCTTTCTTACCTTTTTTCATTTATATTTATTCAGCTTCAGCAAAAGCCGATGCTTTTATTCAGCTTTAAACAAAAGCCGATGCTTATTAAGCTTCAGCAAAAGCCATTTCTTCGGCTGCGGCAATAATGTCTTCGCGCGATTGTGGCTTTGCAGATATGTCGCTCAAATCAAATTCTTCGTCAGAAGTCTGTGCGCTCTTTGTTGTTGGCGCAACGGCTTCTGTTGGTTTCTCTTTCTTTGCAATAGTGGCAGGCGACTCTGTAGCTGGTTCCAACTTAGTAATCAAGAAATCCTGTTTCACCTCAGTATCAGGAATTGCCTGTACTGGTTCCTCCTCCATCTTTGTGCGATTAGCCTTTGCAGCAAACACCTCGTCGATGAATTGTGGTTTCTTCTTCAGTTTGTCGAGCGTAAGCTTGCTGGCAAGCTGCTGACTCTCTTTCTTGCTAAAACCTCTACCTGCGCAGCCCTCTACACCTTCGAGCACAACCTTGAACTCAAAGATTGGGTTGCCATTCTTGTCCTTTTCCTGCAACACCTGCTCGTAGCTGAGACGAACCTTGTTTTTCTGGCTCCATTCTATGAGCTTACTCTTGAAGTTTACCTCTTTGTAGGCAACCTTGTCGATGTTTATCATTTGAGCCAAAATGCGCTTATTCATAAAGCGCATGCAAGCATTGTAGCCCTGGTCGAGGTATATTGCACCCACCAATGCCTCAAATGCGTTGCCGCCCATATAACTGTTGTGTGACGACGTATGGCCCGAGCTTAATATAAGCTGGTTGATTCCCATTTCCTGGGCAAGCTTGTTCAAAGTGTCTCTCTGTACGAGTTTGCTTCGTGTGTTGGTAAGAAATCCTTCACGTTTGCCCGGAAAATGTTGATAAACGATATCACCGACAATAGCGTCGAGAATGGCATCGCCGAGAAACTCCAGTCGCTCATTGTTTACAGGCTTACCCTTTGCATTGCGTCGCATAACGCTTTTGTGCATCAAAGCAAGCTTATAGTAACTGATGTCGTGTGGATAGAAACCGATGATGTCGTATAAAGAAGAATAAAGCTCCTTCTCCTTGCGGAAAGGGAGCC
>OQVT01001451.1_pt1 | contig 14904 bp, 11 predicted proteins | sample 1691561 | NCBI WGS metagenome assembly OQVT01 (sample SAMN03418260, study PRJEB22391) | human gut metagenome | biome: human-gut; feature: organic feature; material: feces | host: Homo sapiens | place: Tanzania | collected 2013-01 | reverse complement strand
GTAATTTCTTGATCATTGGATTATCTTGTTTTCGTTAGTGGTTGTTTGGGATATTTACATAATAGATAGCTGAAACCGCTGGTTCTACAATAGATGGTCCTTGAATACCAACAAACCAGAACATAGCCATTGCTCCGTAAATGATAGCTAATCCTAAATATCCATCAGCAGCAGTAAACAATGGTTTAAAGAATTCAATTACGGCTGCAGCAAAGTTAATACCTACTAAATCTCTAAACACGATATCAAATAAAGCTAATAGTAAAATTGAAATAGCAAATGGAATAACATCAGCGAATGTTTGAGAAATATTAGGTGGAACTTCTTTTGGCATGTGAATTGTAATATCTCTTTTTACACAGAATTTATAAACATTACAAACAAAGAATGCAACAAAGAATGCACTCAACAAACCTTTAGACCCCATATATCCGCTTGCAAAACCTTCTTTAATAGGGTCAGCAGCAATCAACAATAAACCAACAACTCCGGCCATGAAAGTGGAAATACTGATAAACTGCGAGGTTGAAAGTACTCCAACGCTTCCTCTCTCAATATCTCCTCTGAAAAACTCTATCACAAACCTTCCTATACTGTAAAATATCAGATAACAGGACGCCACCTGTCCGTCCGCTTTTTTGTGTTTTGCCACATAAAGCAGCAGAAAAAAATGTACAAAATCCAGAATACTTGAATATATCTGTGTAGGAATCAGTTCCACATTGTTTGGTGCAAAATCTGAATTTGTAAAGGTAACCCCAAACACTCCTGTCGTTTCTTTTCCGTAGCAGCATCCCGCAAGAAAACATCCAATCCTGCCAAATCCCTGTGCCAGTGCAATAGATGGCATCATAAGGTCAAAATACTCCAGAAATTTCAGTTTCTTTATCCTGCAGTACAGCCATCCCGCCAGTATGCCACCGATGATTCCCCCATAAACTATAAATCCATTCGAACCTATCAGCCGACGTGGGTCCTGAAGAAATTCCCTCCAGTTTGTGATCCAGAACAAAAGTTTTGCAGAAGCAAAACCGCCAATGGCACACCATGCCGCCAGATAAAAAATATGTTCATATGCAAGATTCAGCTTACGTGCTCTCTGCTCTGCCACAAACCAGGCAGCCAGCACGCCCATGGCAATCATAAAGCCATAACCGTAAACAGTCAGCGAACCTATATGCAATAACTCATTATGCATGTTTCAAATCCTCTCTGTGTCTAAATAATCTCTGTCATTCTCTCATTATTACAATTCATTTCGCAAATAAGTCTCCAAAAGTTTCCAGCAATTTTTCATTCGCAAAATCATTCGCTTCATTCTCATGTATTGATTCCACATCCGCTTCCCCGCAGATATCCACACCAGCAATGACTCCGCCTGTTTCTTTTGCACATTCCAGCACAGTCTGTACACCGGCCAGCAGAGTTGTCAGATGCATATCTCCCTGACTCCATGCAGTCTGCGCATCTTCCGGACAAAGTACATCCTTATCAATCGAAATATACAGTGGCAATGCTTCTCTGTTCTTCCAGTTACACGCACTGCTGACTGTATCTCTGAGAAATTTATTGACCTCTGTTTCAGTAAGCTCCTGAAGTCTCTCTCTCGACAGAAATGTTACTCTCTCTTTCAATCTGCCCTCTGCCTGCTCATAAGCAGCCTCATCCGGACCTACGAGGATCACATGTTTTAGATTTTTCAGTTCATCCATAGATGCTGCGATCCATCCTCCGCAGGATAATATCCCGCCAAAGGCAGGAGGCTGCATATCCGTATGATTATCAAAAACCAGCAGATGAAAAGGCTCCGCCATTCTTTCTGCCCCGATTCGGCTCATATAATGATAATTGCCTGAATCAATGAAATAAATTCCAGAAGCCGGATATTTCTCCAATCTGTCCAGAATCTGCCCCCGGGCTTCCCCGTCACAGTAGCAGTTTGTCCCGGAAATGCCCCTAAGGTCCACCCAGGAAACCTGCTCTTCTTTATAAAAGCCTTCTTCCTGATAAATTCCGGAAAAATCTAAGATTACAGTATCTGCTTTCAATCCTTCCACTCCTCCAGAATTTCTTCCTCTGGTTCTTCACTGACAGTGTCAGCACTCTCATTTGCTTCCGGCTCATTCTGACTCTCAGATGCAGTTTCATTCGCAGCAACATCTGAACCTTCTCTCTCAGAATCACTTCCATCCACTGCTTCTGCTGCACTTTCAAAGCTTTCCCCAGCAGCTGTATTTTCTGCGCCAGATCGCGCCTCCGCATTTCCATGATTCTGCTCATATGCAGCAGAATCCATCTCTGTGCTCTCCTCTGTCTGAGATTTCTTTTCTTCTTTCTTCTCGTTCTCTCCGTCAGTCTCAATTTCCTTCTTCAGCCCATGCTTCAACAGGAAATAGAAAATAATATCCAGCACACCATTACCTTTTATGATGCGTTCGGTAGGAACTTAATCCATTGGCTTAATCATTTTCTCGATAAATTCAATCTCATCTTCATCAAGTTTGTATTTACGATAGAGTTGTTTATCTATGTCTGCAATGCTTTGAGTCCAGTCTATGTCTGAGATGGCAGTGAAATTTTGAAGAGGTACATTAGCCCAAGTATCACGTGGATTATGTTGCGTTGCTTTGAGTGTACCCAATAAACATCTGGCAAATTTTGTCTTGACGTAGTTCAAACATGCGGATGCCTCCTGGGCATCGGCAAACTTGCCGATGCTTAGGAAGGTATCCGTATGTCCGATTACCGGCACGCCGATTACCGGCGTGCTGAGCACTTCGCCTATAGCACCAGTACCATTTGCTTCAGGAACGAGAACATTATAATAATTAAGATATTCACATGGCTGAAGATATGATGCATTTACCCATTTTGTTTCTCGAGAGCCCTTTATTCTTCCGATAATTTGAACACCTTCTCCTTTGCACTCTTTTTCTGTGTTGACAAATATCTCTGATAAGTTTTCAAAAGCATTTGACGTTATTTTTGAAGCTGTTCCTTTTCCTTGTACTTCATATATTCTTGGAAACTCACTCAAAGCTTTCTCTGAGAAGCGGTAAATGCCTTGGGAGGAAACTAAACTGGCAAATTGTCCAAACTGGAATGAAGGGTTTGCAAATACTTTTGCCATTATGGATTTTAATTCTGGATAATCTGAAAAGAACCCAATTGCTCCAAATTCTTTATTTGCGTTTCTTAGTCCAATAGCTACTCCTCCCTTAATGTCTACAGTTGGGAATACGTCACTTGATTTTTGGAAGTAATCAACCACTTTGAAATGAGTATCAGATAACATCTTCTCCATCCATTCCATAGGTGTTTGTCCAGCCTTAAATAAGAATCTGCCAGGAGTAATAAATGTTACCAATGGTGACAATTCAAAGGCTGTATCGTAAAACAAATTGTAAATAGGAGTCTTTCTTGTACTTTCTCCTTCTATCTGATATGGCGGATTTCCCACAATTGCTTTAAACTTCATATTATTTATATCTTCGTTTTCTGATTTTGGAATAGAATTATATACATGCCAGAAGTCCTTGCCACGAACGATGTCGTTTTGGAACAATTCAGGCTTTGCACGGAGCACATTAATCATGTCACACTCCAATGACTCGTGATCATTGTAGAAATATGTCTTACCTTCTTTGGTAACATGCTCGTCTGCTGCTTTGAGTACACCTGCAGATACAAGGTCTGTTACAGGCACATCATGCTCATAGCAACGAATATTCATGCGGATATCCTTGCGGAAACCTGCTAAAGTTCGTTTTGTAATGCTTACAGCCATCTTAGTACGGCACACGACAAAGATGTTGTCCTGCAACACATCCTTCCAAATTTCGAGATCGTTACCTGCTTGGCGATAATATTGCTCAGCATTCTGGCTTGTGCCACGTTCGCCAGTAAGCTTAACATTGCGATAGTTTGGCTCCTTGGCTCCTTTGAAGAGCGAGTAAGCCATATAGAGAGGGTAGAGACCTGTCTTTGAGTTGATTTCAAGAATGCGGGCATTATAATCACCGAAAATATCCATGGTTACCTCATTGGTGAAATGCAACTGATTGTTATCATCAACGGTTACACCTACAGGTCTTGCTGCATTGATATTTTCTCCATACTTATTTTCCTCTGTATAAGGCGCAACAAAATCCTCATCCCAGAAGCACCAACCGCCAATGGTATCGCTCATGTGCATGTTGACAACACGCCATGGAGTAAGCACGGTCTCCTTGTCAGGATTGTGGAAGTAAGAGAAGATAGTAGCAATTTTAGCAATACGATCTTCTGTATTGAGATTGTCAGCCTCCTTAACCATTTGACGTATGCGCTTGGCAGCACCTGTAAAGATGCTACGATCGAAACAGTCTTTCAGGATATTGAACGTTTCCTTGGTAAAGCCCTTAGGCATAAACTCTTCCCATGAAGCCTGGTCAACAATTTCTTCACTGGCAAAGTTGTCAATAGTTATCTCTTCTCCAGCTTCATCATTGATTTCTGCACCATATACCAACAAAGGAATACGGATAGCCACGCCACGGAGCACAGACATACGGGCACGCTTTTCCTTGTTTTCTTCGTCACGTTTTTTCTTTGCCAGGTCAGTCTTATCATCCTTTTCTTTGTTCTCCCATTTCTTCCAAAGCACGGGATTGGTGAACGAACACCATTCGCCGTTAAGCAGCTGGGTATGGCTGACAAAAAGATAAGGGAACAGTTCAGAAGGAGCACACATTACTTCGTCCCATCCCTCATCTTCTGTCATAGGCTGTCCATTCTCATCAAATTCGGCAGCCATAGAAGGGCGAGAAGGTAGAGCTTCGCTTGCGGAGAGATAGTAAATGTACTTGATCTGTTCCGCATCTGCATCGCCCAAACCATTCTTGTTGATATTGATTTTCTCTGGTTTCCAAGCATTTGGCATAGAACCCAGAAGGTCGTGTACATCGCCAAGAGCCTTCTCCTGCTCAGGACTGAGATTCATCAGTTGGTCAGGATTATAAAGCGAGTTGTCGGCATAGCCACTACGCACGGCACGCTCGATATATACATTAGAAAGCTTCTCGAATATCTGACTAGCAGAGAAGTGCTTGCCCATTTCGCCTTCGTCCATAGAGAGAACAGGACATAGTTTAATGAAGGCTGCAAGATGTTCTTCCTCCTTCTTCTGGGTAAGCTTCATCTGCTTCTTACCTTTTTCGGTCTGCGCATAGACTGCCATCTTGGCTGTTTCAGCTACAGCCGTAAGGGCACGGTCTGGCGCAAAGTCAAACACATAGCAGTCTGACTTCTGGCGGCCTTCGAGTACGGCGTGAGTCTGCACACGGAAGATGGTCTGCATGTAGTTGGCAGCAGGAGTATTCTCTGAGCCTTTCATACAGAGCACGGCAGTCCATTCTGGAACACTTACACCCGTGGTAAGCTTTCCGCAAGAGAGGGTGATGGTATAATCCTTCTTGGTAATATTTTTCTTGGCATTGCCACGGATATTATCCAGCACATCAGCCAGAGCACTACCATTCTTATCCTCGATATTACCATCACCTGCAGCATTGATAATATGGAACATTTCGCTAAATACCTCATGCTTACGAAGAAGCTGTTCGAGAGCTGCAGCTTCTTTCACACCAGGCAAGAGCCAGAAGGTGTGGCGGAAGTGCTCACGAAAATCATCTGTAGAGAAAGGATAGAGACTGGTGTCGGATTCTTCTACAAGTTTATCGAGGAAGCGATTGATAGCCTTCTCGTGTACGAACTTGTCAATTTTCACCTTTGCCAATTCTGCCTGATATTCAGCCTTCTTTATAACATTAGGCTCATTGTCTATCAACTTCTGCAACTGAAGCTTGTCTTCCTCTGTATATACACGGAAGAACTCGTGGAACTTGAAAATCTCATTATTCTGAATAGCCTGGTCACGCAGCATCTTAGGCAACGTGAAGGTGAGTATCTGCATACGTGGCAGGTCGGCGTATGGGTTAGGGTCACCATAATGATGCTCATCCCAGAACAACTTGGCACGCTGTTCCATCACGTAGTCCCAAGTATATATTTCACTCTCCTCATATTTGTCGAGCAGGTTGAAAGGTGTTCCCGAAAGTGAAAGAATACGGGTATTCTCCTTCTTCAACTTGTTCATCACACGCACACCGGCAGCAGCATCAATGCCTTCGTGTGCCTCGTCAACCATTACGAAGTCCCAATCATACTCCATAATGGCACGTTTCAATGGATCAAAATTGCGCTCCTTGCCACCAACAAATTGTGACAGGCGCAGATATTGCATGCTGACAAAGAATACGAGTATCTTTTTGCCAGCATCCACCTCGTTTGTAAGCGTATAGAAATCACCCTGAGAATCGTTGTCATCCATCATTCGGCGACCGTAAGCAGGTTCAAGTCCTTTTGCATGATAGTCAGCAAGGGCTTCCGGTGTACGGAAAATCTTCGCAAAGTCCTCATGCCATCCTTTATCTACAACAGGGCGATGGGTGATGATGAGCGTAGAGCGGTAGCCACAACGCTTAGCCACTTCAAGACCAGAGAGGGTCTTTCCAAAACGCATTTTTGCATTCCAGAGATAGTGCTTACCCTTGTTAGGGTCTTTGAACTCCTTCTGGAAGTATTCCACGGTGTCATGAATTGCCTTTTCCTGCTCTGGGCGGAACTTGATGGCTCCATGTCCAGCTCCCTTGCCTTGCTTTATCTTGTTGATAACATCTTGTATATCAAAGATGGTGCACGCAAACCAGATGTCTGCATCCTCAGTCTGTCCGGTAGTTGGATCCTTATACTTGCCAAGAGTCTTTGAAGGAATGTCCATGGCACGCAGGGTGCGATAGACATCATCAGCCTTATAGCATTTGGAGTCCTGGTCGTATGTGGTACATTCCACATATTCTATATGGTATGAAACTCCCTGCATGTAAGGACGAGCATCGAGTACAGCACGAACAGCCTTACCCAACTCCTGACTGTTTTTGGAATCGGCTATTTCATTATCGACAAAGACCTCACCAATTTTGAGGAGTCCTTGGTGCTTCCTGTCGTTGATGCTGAGCACGTACAGGAGGCGAGATTGGGTTATAGTGTATCTCATTGATCGTAAATATTTGCTATATTCATTATAATGTTATATCTCGTCATCTTCCGTCTCTTTTTGATTGCTACGGAATAATGAACGGAATTCTATCTTTTGCCATGGCTGCGATTTTGGGTCTTCGCCAGGCGATGGTTGCCAATCTTTTGGCTTTTTCCGATTCCAGTCTCTTATGATGCATTTTACACCAATGTGACCGTATGTCGTACCCTTTTGGCATGCTGGACATTGTCTCTTAATAGGGTCGCCAAATAAAACGGGCTCATATATCTTATTGCAAGAATCAGGAATAACCATCTTGATACCATCCATCTGCCACAGATTCCATGAAATCCATCGGGCAGCATTAATGATCTTGTTTCTTGTTGGAACTCGGAGGTTACCATCTGCATCTTTGACGTAATTGCCATCTGCATCCTTTGGATTGAACTTATCCATGAAGTATTCTATATATGTATAGAGTAGGGCTTCACGAGCTAAGAGCAGATTGTCGCCCTGCCATTCATAACCATAAGTATGTTTGAAGGCTTTTTCTGCCATATCGTACCATTCCTTTTCGGTCTCGACATTTTCGTTGATGACACGCATCTTTCGGTCGAGAATACCAATACGGTGGCTGATTGGGATAGGCTGACCTGTTGTGGTGTCGTAACGACTAACCAGATAAGGAGCTTCTCCACAAGTTATTTCCATACAGTTGTCAACAACATACTTCTTCCATGTCTTTTGCTTGTTGCCTTCCGGAAACTGGATTTTTCCTTCTGTAGGAATCCACGAATGCGTACCGTCTTCGTTTGTTACTTCACGATTGAAGACATCTTTGCGGCCAAACCAGTTTTCATCGATGAGGTTGTTTTGTGCATTACATACCCAAGATGGAGTAAACACCTCAGCCTTGTCTTTGGTACGGTCAAGCTGAGCTTGCTTGTCTTTCAGTACACGAGGCATTACGATGCGACGGAATCGTCCGGTAATATGCTCAGGCTTGATCTCATCATCATATCGGTAACCTTCTTCTATGAAATTTCCATGTTCGTCAAGAACTGAGTTTTCATAATCTGATGTTGCCCAGAAGATGTTAACCACCTTCTCCTGGTCTGAAGCCTCTGCACGGGCTTTTGCAGACATGGTGTGGTCAATGAGCAGTTTGTCAAGAACTGCAGGGTCGTAGTCCATGATGTCTTGCTCTGAGATGTCAACATCACTGATATGCTCAAAGATTCTATATGTTGTATTCTTTTCTGCCATTATTCTTTTTTGCAAAATTATCATTCAATGTTGCAGTCTTTCTGCACTATTGAATATTTTTTCAATAAATTCTCTATTTTTTCAGCAATTTGCCGTCTCAACCACTCAGGTTTGAGTACTTCAACCTGATTTCCGTATGAAAAGATGCGTGCTTCAAGTTCCTTATTCGGACGAACCATGAGCTTGATAATTCGCAGTTCTTCGTCTTCAACCTCTTGTGAAGGATGGATTGGCTTGTTCACCACATAAGGAAAACGAGCTTCGTCAAACTTCAATAGCACTTCCTCTGCCACTGGATGGTCTTCGGGTAACGTCACTCCAACGATGTCCTTGAAATACTCATTGAAGTCTATCTCCGTATTGGGAATAAACGGCACATTGGCACGTGAAAACTTCACGATACGGTCGAGCGCTTTGTTGGTGATGTAATTGCCATGACTACCTTCCTGCAATCCTATGAGGAACCAACGGTTGTTGAATTGCTTGATATGGTAAGGATGGAGGATGGCAAATCTTTCATTGCCAGCGAAAGTGCGATAGAGCAAATTCAATGGCTGATGATTCAATGCGGACTCTATCAGTTCACCCAAGAACTCTGTTCCCTTCAGCAGATCATTGTGGTCAAATGATACGATATTCTCTGTATTGGGCTTGACACCAAAACGGAATTCGAGATTTGAGATAACATCTTCCAACCATGCGTTACTCGGCACACCACGAAAACGACTTAGTATGTCAATAGTGGAGCGAAGAGACTTTATTTCTTCGGCTGTCAACTCATTATTAAAGATGGAGAAGCTTGGGTCAGAATAACGGTAGTAACTTTTCCTTCCATCAAAGGGATATGTTTCGATAGGGGCATTGTAGGTGACTCTATCTCTCATGTATTTGATGTCTTCACGTATCTGACGGATGCTGACCTGCGAGCCATAGAGATCCATGAGGGACTCATTGACTGTGTCAAGGAGGTCCTCAATACTATATGTTCTATGAAAATCGCTAAAGCATCTGTCCAGAATCCGGTAGCGAAGTTGCGCATTCTTGTTTGTTGGCATAGAGTCTTTTCTTAATTAGTTTATTTATCTGTTTTTATAGTAACGACATCGTCCAGTCTGACAAGGTCGTTCATGTCGCATTTGAGACAGCGAGCTATCTCAATCAAATTCTCTAAAGTTGGTTGTGATGTATTGGTGACCCACTTTGATATTGTTGCAGGATCTTTACCGAGCATCTCAGCCAGTTGCTTGTTGGTTAGCATGCGTTCTGCAAGCATCACCTTAATCCGATTTAGAGGTTGTTTCTCCATATTTCTTGTTTTTATATATTATCAATATGCAAAAATAAGGTTTTTTCTTCGAAAAACAGACATTTTTCATAAAAATAACACTCCTAAAGCAAATAAATTGATGTTTTCGTCATGTTATTCGAAAAAATATTGTATTTTTGTAGAAAAAAGGCTGCATCTCAGCAATCGGAGCAAGCTCCATTGCGTTCGGTTTGCACTTTTTTTGCATGTGAAGGGCGTCTTTTTTCTGAGAGTGCAGATAGATTGCATAATGGCTTTCTACTTTTGCATCCAGATTGTAACAGTTAGACCTTTAGGTCGTGGTATAAACAAAATCATAAGAACGATGGAAAAGACGAACATCTACACAGATGAAGAGCGTTATTGGATGACAGGAGGCAGAACAGGAACATTGCCTACACGTATCATCCCATCTGTGATTTACAGCTTGGCACCGAACGAGATTTTTGTGTTTGGAAGCAATGCTCTGGGTATGCATCATGCAGGTGCTGCTCGTGTTGCCTACAATGAGTTTGGTGCAGAATGGGGAAATGGTGAGGGATTGCAAGGTCAGTCTTACTCTATCCCCACGATGGAGGGTGAGCATAATACAAAGCTTGCCATCACGAGATTTACGCAATATGCCAAGGAGCATCCAGAACTAAAGTTTCTGGTAACTCCAGTTGGTTGCGGTATCGCTGGATATACTCCAGAAGAGATAGCTCCTATGTTCAAGGATGCAGCTTTTTTGGAGAATGTGTATTTACCCATCAGTTTCTGGAAGGTGCTGATGAAGTGTGATACGTAAATAGTTTTACAAAAAACTTCACAAAGTTCAAATGCTTGACTTTTGAAGAGTGCAAATTATACAATTTAAAATTAATTTTCAATGGATAGATATATACTTCCTAACATAAAACAATATAAAAATATAGATGACTTATTTGAATCAACAGATAAGTCAAATACGACACGTTTTTCTGATAAGTCTTCTTTCTTAGATATAATAATTAAAACACATCATTTATGTATCGTAGGAGAACCTGGAATTGGAAAAAGTAGACTTTTGAAAGAGTTGGAATCGACTCTTTCTTCAAAAGATGTTGTAAAATGTAATGCTGTAGATTTTATTTCAAAATCGGTTGGTACCAATGTGAAGTATTGTATAGTTGATGCTCTTGATGAAGTTGAATCAAATCAATTTTCCAGAGTATTTAGAGAAATAAAGGACTTTTGTGAGAATAACAAGAATACAAATGTTGTTTTTTCTTGCAGAAAACATTATGTGGCTTCTTATGCTCACATTTTCTCTTCATTTACAGATCTTTCGTATATAGAGCTACTTAGATTAGATGATGAAAGTGTCGAAGATATTCTTTCCAGTTGCTCAGAGCAGGTCATTTGTAATATAGGAAAAAGTAAGAAAATGTTAGGCTTGCTTTCTATTCCAAGATATCTTGAATATTTTATTGAATACCAAAAAGAGAACGTTGATTGTCAAAATATAGGCCAAATATTTGAGCAGTTTGTTGAGAAAAATATTCTTAAAGCAATTGAAGAATATGATAACACACAATGCGATAAAAACAATTTGGCTATCCTGATACAACGAGTACTTGAAAAAATAGCATTCGTTATGGAAATTGGTCGACTTGACTCAATCACAAAAGATGAGCTATATACAATTTTGGATGGTATAAGCGGTAATATGGCACAAATGGTTTTGTCTAATTTAAGTTTGTTGTTTTTTGAGAATCGCATTCTTAAAGAGACAAATGACGTTTTGATGTTTCCTGATACAGAGATACAAGAATATCTTGCTGCGAAAGAATTATGTAGACAAGACAATATTGAGAGTGTATTGTATGATATTGCAGTAAGTCATGATGTTAAACATATTTATCCAAATTGGCTCGATGTAATTCCCCATGTATCATACATTCGCTCTTCATCATTTTTCAATATTTTCAAATTAATTTTATCTTATGAGTCTAATTTAGAATTGGATTCGTTGGATGCATTATTGAGATATTTAGATCCTACTATACTTTCTAATGAGCAGAAAGCAGAATTGTTTAAGATTATTTGGAATATTTATTTGAGAAGACCAGTTTATATTAGATGGAGAAGTCCAATTTTATCTATTTTGAAGCAATGCTATTCTGTAGGTTGTTGTCAAATGCTTATGCCAACAACAGTGCATTTGAATAAAATTCAACTTTCAAATATATCAGCAATTCTTGAAGTTTTGGCTCAAGGTAATTGTTTGAGTGCAGAGGTTATTTCGTATTGGGCAAATGCTGCTAAGAAATTAGTAGAAAATCAAAATTCTGATATTCAATACGTTTCGCTGTCGATATTCGAAGCGATAAATGACATTAAGGACTTAATCGGATTAGCTAAAAAATTCGATATGTTCAATTCTGATGTCAAAGGAAAGTACTGTGATATTACTGGGTATAATGGGGTCTTCGATAAGAACGTAATACAATGTTGGATTAATGAATGTTGTCAACGTAATCCTCATGCTATAAATGCAATATTATGTATAGAGAATACAGAATTAATAATAAATACATACAAGCAGATCGTCAACAATAATAAAATTGAGAAGTTCTTTAATCCAGTAGGAAATTTAAGTGTACATTACTTTTCCTTGATAAAACAAATTCTTGCAGTATTTAATGGAAACAAAGAGGTTAAGAACGATATGATTAAGCTATTTGTAGCTTATTTGCAAACTCGCCATTTTTACAGATTTAGTAGAGAAGAAAATGAATTATTCAAACAGATTATTCAAGATGAATCTGTGTCATTGTCCTTTGTTCAAAGTTTAGATCAAAACAGAGGATTGTTGTATTATTTGAAGAACATTGAGCCAGAGTTTATTGATTATGCCTTGATTTGTGCCATTGATAATATTCTGGTAAAACTAAATAAAAATATATTCGACATTGACAGATGCCTTCTTACGCTTTTAGGCATAGTAAGACACGACAAAGATAAACAGGAGTCATTATCTAAATATATGGCTCGTTATTCTGATGTATTTAAACGTTGGGATAAATCTGAGGGAGAAGAAAACATTCCTAATGGTGACAAAGACCTGGAAGAAGCATACAATTATCTTGTGGATCAGAATATTAAATCGAAAGACAAGTATTATTGTGCATTCTTTTTGTGTAAGAATATTGATTATTTGAAATCAATTGATTACAATAACGTTTTTACAGTTGTATGTGATTTTTTTAACAATGTAAATCTCGACAAAACCAAAACAGAAAAAGAAGATCCGCATTCCTACAATCTGTCATGGAATCTTATATATATACCACATTTTGTAAATGCTGTTTGTGAACTCGGACAAGAAGAAAAACTAATGCAATATAGGATGATATTAGCTAAAACGCTACCGTTCATAAGTCGCGTTGGTAATATTGATTCTCGTACTATTAGTTCTTCCTACAAGAAAATTATAGGCAAATTGAGTACAGACGAAAATGCTATACTTATAGACTGGTGGAAATCTAGAAATGACGATTATTTAAATATATCGCCAGACGATATTATGTCTTGTATCACTGAGTATGGGATGGGGTCTTTATCTTATAAACTTGAAGAATATGTGGATATTTTTATTGCGAAGCAATCCCAAGAGAATGAATATGTCGCTTCAAAAGCACTTGAGTTGATAGCAAAAGACTATGTCAAATGGGGTGTTGAAGATTATAGAAAATTGTTTGATTCTATTGAAAAATGTGGAATTAAGGGGATGAAAATGCAGTGTAATGCCATTATGATAGAAAAATTTCATGATGAAAAAGCAATATCATGGAGATTCTCTTATTTAAAAGAAAATATAGTTTCTACAAGACAATTTGAAAGTCATCATGTACGATTGGTATCAGATGAAGAACAAGAAATTTCGGGAGCAAATCCACGAATGTTTAGGTGCTTTATGTCAGTACAAGAAGAATCCGTTATTCAGAACATGATAGAATTGTTTAAATACGGGTTAAGCCTGTCTCCCCAAAAAGAAACCAGAGAGTATTCTAGTTATTTGCTGTCGCAGATATACTTGTACTTTGTCAACATGAAAAAAATACACTTTATTCAAGAGTTAAGAACTCTTGTTGAGAGGCACTGTGATGGCTTTCCTGACTATAATGCTTATAATATAATGAATCATTATGAGTTAGTCTTCATTAATTCTGATAGAAGCAGTGTAGATGCATCCGTAAAAAAATACAATACATGTATAACGAATGCATATTTGCCAATAAGAAACGATGCTGATTTTAGAAACTATTTTACAACGATTGCATTAGAGGTTCAAAAAGAAATTCAAGACCAAGGTATTTACTCTCTTGTCAATAGCAAAGCTTTGAGTGAAGACTTTATTCAACGAGAATTAAAAAACACCATTATAAACAAGTGTAGTCAATTAGGATTGACTAATGTACGTGTTGATCGTGAAGTTGCATTGCAAGATAACAAACGAACAGACTTTTTAATTTGGTATGGAATGTGCAATCCTATTATGATAGAACTTAAATTATTGCATAATAAAGAAATACAAAGTACTAAAGAACGTCAGGCGTATAAAATGAAGTTCGAAAAGTATTCCAAAGCAACCAATGCTTGCTTGTCTGTATTTTGGGTTTTTGATGTTGGTAGAGGTGCCGTTTCCTTTCTTCGTCTTTGGCGTGTCGGGAGAGCTTGTCGAGTGCTCGGTTTTCGTAGTGGTCACCGCATTTAGCAACGGTGAGGTTGAAGCCGAGGTCGAGTCGGGCGAGTCCGGCGTATGTCATGCCGGTGTTGCCGCATTCGAGTAGGAAGTTGTGGAGGTAGTTGAGTTGTTGGCCTGCTTCTCGCAGGTCTCGGAGCTTCTGTTTGCTGTTGTGGCGGGGGTCGATTTTGACGCGTCGGTGGACGAGTTCCATGGCGGCGTGGCGTTCGATAGTGGCTTGGCGGCTGTTCATGCGTCGCTTACCGTGCTCGTTCGTGTGCATTTCGCTCGTTGCCATGGGCCTTCGTTCCTCCTTCGCTGATGTTCCTCGTGTCGGTCCCTGTAGTGTATCTTTCTCTAATCGTTTGCCGCTTCTATCAGGTTAAATGATAGCGCTTCCCCGCTGTCGAATCAAGATTCGTGTAAGATTTTTTTTCGTTCCGTTTACCGAATCGACGCCGCTTACTCGGCATTTGAAATACCGAGCTTGCGTGTGTAACAACTTCACAATCTAAAACCTTTCCACGGCAACCGTATAGCGGTATC
>OQVT01001447.1_pt1 | contig 14919 bp, 13 predicted proteins | sample 1691561 | NCBI WGS metagenome assembly OQVT01 (sample SAMN03418260, study PRJEB22391) | human gut metagenome | biome: human-gut; feature: organic feature; material: feces | host: Homo sapiens | place: Tanzania | collected 2013-01 | reverse complement strand
TATCTGCGATTTGAAGTTGTCCGATATTGACTGGGATCTTTGCTCGATTTCCTTTGTGCAAAGCAAGACGAGCACGCTTCCTCTCAGCGAAAAAGTGGGATTGGCCATTATTGACTATCTGCGCATTCGTCCGCAGACAGAATGCGAATATCTGTTTGTCAGTTTGAATCCGCCATATGGAAAGATGAAATCAATCCATTCAGCGTTTCATAGGTATGTCGCACGTTCAGGGGTAAAAGTTCCGATCCATGCGCATCACGGCCTGCATTCTCTTCGGGTAACCGTTGCGATAATCCGCCCAGGAAGGAAGACATTCAATATTAACACAATAGCCGATTCTCTTTTGGTTTCCCTCATCGAATTTATAGGTAGTCAGAGTTTCAGCAATCAGTTCCGCACTGTATTAACCCTACAATGGAAGTATTGGATATTGAAAACCTGCGTGAATGCGCCCTGTCGTTTGAGGATGGTGATCTCATATGAGCAGGACTTACGAGTACAAGAGCGGACTGGCAAATCAAATAAGTGCTTTTATTGCAGAAAAGCGGGCCTGTGGATGCAAGTATGAAAAAGAAGCCAAAACCTTCCAAACATTGGATCGGTTCCTCGTAGAACAAGGAATCAATACTCCGGTATTGCCAGAATTGGTCGTTGAAAAATGGATTGAAAAGCGGCCCAACGAAAAGCGCAAAAACCAAAAATGGCGGCTTAATTTCACAAAACGCTTTGCCGAATATCTTCAATTAAATGGCTATACCGCATACTGCCCTGCGCTTACCATTTCATCTCGAGATGATGCTGACTTTTCTCCCTATATTTTTACGAGCGATGAGTTGGCACGTATTATGAAATACTTTGAAACGATGACTGCAAGCAGGCAATGCCCTATTGCGCACATTGTCTTTCCTCTGCTATATAAGACCCTGATCTGCTGTGGATTGCGTGTCGGAGAGGCAATTCGGTTGCGTGTAAAAGATGTAGATCTCATAAATGGCGTTTTACAGATTTGGGAAACAAAGCATGACAAGCCAAGATGTGTTCCTCTGTCTGAGAGCCTGTGGGTAGACTACGGGCAATATTTTGAAGAAATCCATGCAGAAAGTTCTGGTGACGACTATTTCTTTCCCAATCCCCGAAAAAACTGTTACCATACAACCACAGTCTACAACAGATTCCGGGATGCGCTATGGCATTGTGGAATTGCGCATAAAGGACGTGGATACGGTCCGAGGGTTCATGATCTTCGTCATACTTTTGCCGTTCGCTCTATGCAAAAGCTGAAAAAAACCAAAAGCGACATCGTGACCACACTTCCATACCTTTCGGCGTATCTCGGCCATTGCGACATGAGTGCGACACAAATCTATTTGCACCTGACAGCGGAATGCTACCCTGAGTTTATTCAAAAGCAGTGCGATTATCTTGGCGATACGATTCCAACGTGGGAGACACCAAATGAAAACTGTTGATTTTGCCGCACATTTGACGGAATTCCTTTCCCATTACCTGCCAGAACTTAAAAATGTCAGTACGAACACGATTTCATCGTACTGCGACGCATTTCGGCTGTTCCTTAGCTACTGCCAGGATGTAGAGGGGATGAGGATTGAAAAGATTTCCATAGATGATCTGACGCCGGAACTTGTTGACCGATTTTTGCAGTGGCTGAGGATAGAGCGAAACAATGGAACCGCAACGCGCAGCCAACGTCTCGCAGCCATCCGCTCATTTATTAAATACTTGCAGACGAAAGAGCCACGCCTTTTGCTGAATTTCCAGCAAATACTGGCAATCCCAGTGAAAAGGGCCGAGCGCAAAACGATTAAACCATTGACGAAAGAGGCGATTGCTCTGATCCTGCGCCAGCCGGATATATCCACTCTCAGCGGTAGAAGGGATGCCATGATCCTGAGTTTTCTTTATGATACAGCAGCCCGTGTGCAGGAAATCTGTGACTTACGTATTGAAGATATCCGTCTTGATTATCCTGCAAGTGTCAAGATTCTTGGCAAAGGCAGAAAAACCAGGGTAGTTCCTATTTTGCCGACAACAGCGCAAAACCTGAAAAAATATCTTGTTGAAACGCACAGGCTTACGCCGGAAAAAAGTCATATGCCGCTATTTATGAACCGGGACGGGCAAAAGCTGACTCGTGCAGGGATTACGTACATCCTGAACAAATATGCCAAGGCCGCTTCAGCGATTGATCCTTCCATACCAGAGAAAATTCCTCCACATTTGATGCGCCACACTAAAGCAATGCACGTTTACGAAGCGGATAATGATCTCGTTCATGTACGTGATTTCCTCGGACATTCCGACATTAAAACCACAGACATATATGCCCGTTCAAGTCTTACAATGAAGAAAAAAGCTCTGGAACGAGTTTCGGATTCTCCAGTTCCCTCCTTGCCTTCCTGGCAAAAAAGCCAAAGCACAATGGAGTGGCTAAAGAGTTTTGGGACTCAGAAAACATAGAATATTATGTGAAGTAACTGCGTCAGGAATTATGTCCTGGCGTAGTTTTTACATCTGACCTTCACATAACGTCTATGATTAAATAAACAACTTTTCCTGTTGCATAGTAGCGCTGCGGCTCGACAGTATCATTGCCAATGCCCATAGCACAGACGGGGAGCAGCATACTGGACACAATACACACGAGAAGGACAAGGCAAACAATGTTTCTTTTCTTCATATAAATACCGCCTTTCTTTTTGCTTTTAATGTTTAATCGAACTGTTCTGCGAGCATAAGCTGTACTCTTGACTGGATTTTCCCTGCTGTTTCTTCTTCTGCCGCTTCTCCAGCTAAATAGGGTGCAAGCTCTTCTCGAATGATCTGTTCGACGGTAGTCGTCGGGTAGTCTGCTGCTTGCAGACCATCGACCATCTGATAGAACATATCAATCTCATGCTGTGTGATCGTTTCCTTCTCCAGCAGCCCGGTAAGCTGCACTTGGAGGACAGAATCGTTGACAGGCAGACGCAGCTTCATATTTTCCTGACAGGGCTGCGTCAGCAGGTAGCTCAAAAAAGCCCACGCGCCGGATTTTTGTTTGCTGTTCGCATTGATAGCAAATAATTCCGAAAAATGCAGGACGCTGCCGTTTGCATGGTCGCTGGGATATCCGCAGAATACATACTGCTCCATCGGCGGCAGCAGATAGCGTTCCGCGTTATATGCAATGGTTCCCACATCCGTGATTACATCCAAATATAAAAGCCCATTGCACGGATACGACTCTGCCTTGGCCGCTTCCTGCAATTTTAACAGCTGGAGCTGCGCCTTGAAGGAATCCGAATCGAAGCTGCACGATGCTTGCGCCGTATCCACATAGTCCCGTGCGCAGAGCGCAGCCATCGACGGCGTATAATCAAAGCCGTCCTCACCAGCGCTGTTTGCGATGAATGGATAACGCGGGACATCGGAGCTCGTGCAGGCGGCTAGAACAGCTTCCGGTGTAAATGTCTCCAGTCGATTTGGGTCAACGACGTAGGTACTGATACGATAACCAACCGGAAGCCGGTAAAGATTTCCGCTTTTGGTCAGAGCCTGCCGGATACTAGTCCGCATCACGCTCAGCGGCGCGGAGCTGTCCGCGTTCATCCACGGAAGCAAATCCTCAAAAACGTCTGCATCGTGCAGCTGCTGCCAATGTGTTTCGCTCAGCAGATAGATATCATAGCCCTTGCCAGTTCCAAGTTCGGTCAGCGCCAGTTCTTTTTCTTCGGGGGACTTTGCTTCAATCACCGTGACCCGGTATTGCGGATATAGTTTCTGAAATTCACTCGCGTAAACCGTCAAGGGCAGATCGTTGAACGCTGCCTGATATAGTGTGATCTCCGTCGGCTCTGCCAGCGTTTCGCCGTCCGGCAGCCGTTCATAGAAGCACGCGGCCTCGATGCTGCTGTTCAGCGCGAAGAAGCCCGCGTCTGTGCCGAGAACCGTCTGATAGTTGTTTGCCGCTGTGTTGGCGTTATCCTTCCAGCTCAGAACAGCCGCGACAGTCCCAGTTTCAAAATCCGGTTGTAACAAATACTCCTGATTCACAAGCAGGAGCCTGCCATCAACACCCAGCCCCATACCATGCACGTCCAGCGCCGCGCAGGAGAACTCCGCTTCCGCCTGAAGCGTCTCAGCGTTCAGCCGCACGACCTTCCCCGTCTCATAAAGCGTATCGCCTTCGACGCGCACATAGACTGCATCCGGAGCAGCCAGAATTTGCAGCAGCTGCCCGTCAAACGCGCCCTGTTCCGCAAGCTGCTGCCCATCCGCACCGATTTTGACGACCCGTTCGGCAAAGAGCAGATAGTATGCGCCGCTGCCGCCGTCAAATCCGCGCGGCTCCTCCGGGTAGACTTCTGCCAGCGGTACCGTACCGAGGATTGCTCCGTCAGCATCATAGGTCGTGATCGAATAACGCCCCTCCAGCGCGTCCACAGTGACCGGTTCTCCGTCTGCGTCAAAATAGAACGCCGGATAAGTACCTGCAAGCAGCGCCAGCGCATCGCCGCTTTCACACACGCCATACAGATATTCTGTGTCCGGCAGCGGGAGCGCCGTGGTGCTGCCGTCCGCGCCTGTCAAGCCAAGCGCCGCCGGAGCGTTGGAATAGGAATAGATCCTGCCGTCCCAGATGCATTGCCCCTCGGCCTGCGTGATCCCCTCCGATAGCGGCCATGTCGTCTGCCGGTAACACTGACCATCCGGCAAATTGCGAACGTCGATCTGCAGCGCCGAAGAAATTTCTGGCGGCGTTTGCGCGTTTTCACCTTGGGATTCCTGCCGCGCAGAGCACGCGGTCAGGAGACATAAGCATACGACCCAAAAAACGAACAATTTCTTTTTCATAGTTTCCGTATCCCTTGTCTGCTCAAAAATGGTTTGCAGGCGTTTGTGCATGGAAGAAGCCGTTCATTTACCGATTTTCCATAAGGTATAGCTGCACGCGATTCTGAATCAGTGCAGCAGCTTCGCTTGCTGTCTTGGAACCGGTAAAAAAGCTGACGCTTTCATCTGTGATTATTTTCAAAATTCCTTGCTCTGAGTTTTCGACCATACTGGTATTCTCGATAAGAGCGCGGAATGCGTCTGCATCAGATGGCTTGATTTTATGGGTGAACTCCAAAAACGTTTGACCGGTTTCAATCAAAAACTGAAGCCGTTCATCCAATGCACTTTGAGAAGCTGGAATGCCAACGCCAAGCAATCCGTCCGGCTGAAGATTTCCTAATGCAAAACGGATAAATTCCCATGCCGCTTCCTGTTTATCACCTTGCGCAGAGATAGCAAAACATGACAGGAGTTCAAACATACTGCCATTTCCGCTTGATGTCGGAAAGCCTACATAGCAGTAGTTATCATGATACAACTCGCCAATTGTCCCAATTCTTATGATATCCTGAATATTTTCAAATTCCAGTACGCATCGCTGCCCAAGCGTTTCTGTACCTCCGCTCTGGCCCCAATCCTTGCACATCTGCAACGCCGCAGAAAATTCTGGCGAATCGAAGCTGCAGGCTGCGCTGGTCTGATCGACAAATTTGCCAAGTGCAAATCTGCTGTACCAGCCAATTAGCCATTCGGATGTAACAAAGCTCTCAAAAGGAGGTCTTTCACTGCCAAGTTCCTGAAGTCTTTCCTGCAATTCTTCGATACTGATTCCGGCATGGTCAAAATCATCATTCGCCGCAACCCATGTATCGACGGCAAACGTATAGGGAAGCCAATAGAGCCTGCCATCCTCTGTCATACTGGTGAGCAGGCTTTTGATAAACCAGTCCCGCCCATATTCCGGGTCTGCGTCGAGATATGGCAGTAGATCCGCATATGCATTCGCACCAAAATCGTTCGGAGTTTTGAAGCAATAAAGATCCGGAGCTTTTCCTGCCATGATTTCTGTACGCAGGAGTTCCATGCTGCGATCCTCTGTTCCGTAGTTTACCAGCTTGACCAGATAACGATCCTGCGACATATTGAAATCGCTGACAATTGAGGCAATTGCCACATTCCCATCCGAGGCAATTGTAAGCTCCTGTTTCTTGCTGGTATCACTTCTGCGAAGGTAGGATATATAATTCTGATACGGTTCATAAAGCACATACCCGGCTTGCCATGGCCGAATCCCCAAAAAGCTCTGCGTTGCAAGCCCGACATCTGCCCATAAAAACGCTTCCTGTAAGTTTCCTGTTTGCAGATTTACATAGCAAAGCGCATTCGCGTTTGTTGTCTGATCATTCAACAAAAGCCGCCCCTCCGCATCAAATCCCATGCCGCATATTTTGGTATTCTGGAAAAAGAGAGACGTTTCCATCTCATATGTTTCAAGATTCAGCGTGTGGAGTTCTGCGTTGTTATAGGCCACATCAACGGATATGGCAAAAGCTTCGTCTCCAACCATTTGCAAAGAATCGAATTGCCGTGTTTCATCCAATGTGATCCTGCCTTTTTCATTCCCGTCATCGCCGATCACGATGATAGCTGCACGGCATTGAAGAATGTATCCGCCGTTGATGCGGTATATCTGCTTAAAAGTAAATCCGTTTTGGGTATATCGCTCGGCAAGCTGCAATGTGGAAATATATGTATCATTGCTGTCAAACGTAATGATCTCAAAATCGCCTTTCGGCGGATCATTCAGTGTAAAGTTGTCCTCAAAATCATAATATGCAATCGGATATGAGCCACACAGAAGCGAGTAATTGTCGCCATCCTGACACATTGCATATACAAATTCATATTCTTTGGGAAGTTCCAGTGTTTTCCGTGTATGATCGGCACATGAATATCCAAATACTGCACCTGTTGCACCGATTCCAGCGGTATAGACCTTGTCGCGGATGCTGAGCTGCGCTGTCGCCATAACCATACCTTCCGGTAAAGGCAGTGTCGCAAGTTCATATCCATCAACTGCATCCGTTTCCGCTGGAGCATTCTCGCTATTTTGCGGCTTGGGACTGTCTTGGGGGAAAGAAATGCTTGGCTGCTCTGAAATCTCTTCAGTCTGCGGCCATGCGTCTGTAAGTGAGGTTACTTCTTCTTTCTGCTTACGGCTGCACGCAGACAGTATCAAAGCAAGCAATATAAGTACGATAATTATAGCGGGCTTACGTTTTTTCATATAAAAGCTCCTATAAGGTGTCGAGCAGGTGAAACACCTGCTCGACGAGATTTCAGTAAATCACTACGGTTTATGCAACATAAATATCAAGGCAGCGAAGATTGACATAGCCACGGTTACCTGTATTTGCGCCGCTCTGCATTACGCCATAACCCCAGTACTGGTTGTCCGTTCCAAGAACATAAATAGAATCCCCGTTGCTGTTAATATCAAACAGCATGATATCGCCCGTATAAAGAAGGCCGATAATATTCTGGGAGTTATTCGGATTCGCGGCTGTTCTGAGACGGGTACCATCCGAATTAACCACACCGTATTCCCGGCCATGGCCACCAGCAGCGAATACAGAGCACGCCAGCAAACTGCAAATAGCAACACAGGCAAGCATCATACATTGAACTAAACTATTCAACAAAGCAATAAAATTGTCCGCCGACACATATTTTCCTGACCCCGGCTGCGTTATCTTCATACAGATATACAAACTTTGCTTTCCTCAATCTGAAATACGTATGCTTTCGCCCCCTTCTTTTTGGTTTTCGGTTACAAAACAGAATGGGCGGTGTTCAAACTCTTCGTACAAGAAAGCGAGATGCCGCTTCGTTTATACGGATCAACGGGAAGGCAATTCAACCGCATTTAACCGGGACAACAGATTAAACTGCCAGCCTTGACGATTTTCCACCCCTGCAGCTATACTGTAAACGAATTGAGGTAGCCGTGCTGCTGCAATTCTGCGACGGCTTTCCCATACCTCGCAAAGCGAAAACCGCGGTCTGTGCGATTGTAACGCCTGCTCTGGCACGGAATCTACAAAATGCCTGCCACGCCGTTAAGTGGGAATGCACATTTAGCCAGCGTGCCTTATTTCCTGACAGAAGTACCATATTCTGCTGACGAAAACTAGATTGTGGCGCTAATCCATTTTGCGAGCAATTCGTAAAGTGGTTTACAGATTTAGATGGGCTGACATGCTATTATACACAAAAGGGGATATGTTGGATATGCAAGGATCTGTAAACAATAATGAAACCTGGGCATCTTCATTCGTTCAGAGCAATCTGGATTTATGGGGAGAAATTTTGGATGCTCGTGACATATTATGCTTGCCTGCTCGGACAATCGTATTTAGTCAGGGAGAGCGCGCAAGGCATGTTTTTGTTGTGCAGAGGGGCAGAATCGTGTTATCCGTGCCCAGCCCGGCGGGAAACGAAAAAGTCCTCATGTATGCCGGGGTAGGGTGCATCATAGGAGAACAGGCGCTGATAGATGGGATGGAGTACTCCTATCAGGCAACCACTTTGGAGGAAAGTTGTTTTTACCGGATTCGGGCAACGCTGTTTCGCAAATTTCTGACATCTAATACGGATGTGGCAGTTGCGGTTATTATAAACTTGATAAACAAGGATCATTCCCTTATGGCCCATATAGCGGATTTATCCTTCAACAATGCAAAACGCCGGCTGATAAAAGAACTCCTGTTCTGTGCGGAAACCTATGGGAAGCAGAGAGATGACGGCGTCCTGATCCAACGAGTTTTCAGTCAGGAGAATCTCGGGAAAAGGATCCTGGCCAGTCGGGTAACCGTAAACAAACTCATCAGAGATATGGAAAAGCAATCGCTTTTGCATCGGGAGGGGAGGAAGCTGGTATTGCATGATATGAAAAAACTGGAAAACATGTTAGACAGTTATGACGAATAGATAAAAAAAAGGTGTAATTGCATGAAGAAATATATACTCAAACGGGTATTGGCAATGATACCTACACTTCTGGCGGTGGTGTTTATCATTTTTGTTCTGATCAATATCACACCGGGTGATCCGGGAAGAATCATGTTGGGTCAGGATGCAGCGCAGGAAGATGTAGATGCCATCAATGCCATGTTACGGATGGACAAGCCGCTGCTCATTCGTTATGCACTATACATTTGGGATGCGCTTCATCTTGATTTTGGTATATCCCTTCAAACTCGGCAGCCGGTTTTTGCAAACCTTTTTGCAAAACTACCTGTTACATTTACCCTGGCATTGGGTGGGACTCTTGCCTCTGTGCTGATTGGCGTCCCACTTGGCGTGATATCGGCTGTTAAGGAACATACCTGGCTGGACTCTTTGGTGTCTGTAATCTCATTGCTTGTTGCGTCCATTCCCATCTTCTGGATGAGCATTATGATGGTTTTGTTCTTTTCTGCGAAGCTCCACCTGCTGCCATCCAGCGGTATCGGCACACCACTCCACTATGTTATGCCAATATTGAGTTTGTGTATAGGCAATGCTGCCTACTATCAGCGGATGACACGCAGTGCCATGCAGGAGACTTTACGCCAGGAATATATCAAGACGGCCCGAGCAAAGGGCGTTTCGAATTCAAGAGCCGTTATTGTCCACGCACTTCGCAATGCCCTGATGATGGTGGTGACCAACATGACGTTGTCTTTCGCCAGCATGATGGGCGGCAGTATGCTGACGGAAACCATCTTCGGCCTTCCGGGAGTTGGCTCGACCATTCTTCAGGCGATCAACATGAAAGACATTCCGATGATCATGGCTTCTACTATATTTGTTACTCTAACGCTAATGATTGGCCTGCTGCTGGTGGATATAGCGAATGCTTTTCTCGATCCGCGAGTAAGGATGCGGTACAAATAGGAGACAAACATGAAAGACAGAAAAATCAAAAAGGGTTCTTTTCTTCGTGGTGCCTGGGAACGATACAAGAAAAACAAGCCGGCACTCATCGGACTTATCATCGTAGGTATTGTCATTTTCCTAGCGATATTTGCGGATGTACTGGCACCCTATGAGGAAATGGCGCTCAAACTGAATAAGGATGCAAGATTCCTGGGGGTGTCTGCGGAACACATTCTCGGCACAGATGCATTCGGACGCGACTCCTTTGCAAGACTGATTCACGGCGCCAGATGGTCACTTGGCTTTGGTTTTCTTGGAGCAACGTTGGTCTTCGGATTCGGCTGCATTCTCGGAGCGGCAATGGCATTCATTGGAGGCAAGTTTGATGAAATCCTTACCAGAATTTTGGATATTCTGCTCAGCATTCCATCGTCGATTCTGCTTGTGAGCCTTGTTGTACTGTTTGGGCGTAGTTTCGGCAGCCTTTTGATTGCCATGGTTGTACCTGGCGTTCCAGGTGGAGCCAGATTTTGCCGAACCGTCTTTTTGTCGATCGTGAACCAAAGCTACATCGAAACAGCCAGGGCAAACGGCTGTACATCTGCCCGCACGCTGTTCCATCACATAATTCCAAATGCACTCAGCATTCTGATGATTCAGTATTCCACTCAGGTGTCTTCTATGGTAGTTGCTGCAGCCGGCTTTAGCTATCTTGGGCTTGGCATCCAGCCCCCCACTCCAGAATGGGGCTCTATGCTGGCCGAGGCGCAGACATATCTAAGGACCTACCCCAATTCCGTTATTTGGCCGGGCGTTGTAATCAGCCTGATTACGGTAGCCCTGTCGCTCATCGGTAATGGATTATCTGAGGCCCTTGAACCGCAGATTAAGGAGTAAGCTCGTGAGTTATTTAAGTATTGAAGACCTTCATGTGTCCTATAAGAGGGAAGATAAGAAGCGGGCGTACGCAGTTCAGGGCCTGAACTTGCAACTGGGCCGTCAGGAAACTCTGGGCATTATCGGGGAGACTGGCGCAGGGAAAACCACGACTGCACTATCAATCATGGGCCTGCTTTCCAACAACGGAAGGATTGACTCCGGGTCAATCAAACTGGATGGGATGGAACTGATTGGCCTGAATGATACAACAATGCGCAACATTCGGGGCGCAAAATTAGCAATGATTTTCCAGAACCCCATGAGCAGCCTGAACCCCACCATGACCATTGAGTGGCAGATCGCGGAAGGACTCTATCTACATAGTCTTGACAAAAAGAACAAAGATCAGATAAACGCCAGAGTGGATGAGCTGCTCACGCTTGTTGGTATAAATCCGATCATGAAAAGATCGTATCCGCATGAGTTTTCCGGTGGAATGCGACAGCGCGTCGGAATTGCCATCGCCCTTGCCTGTGACCCGGAATTGCTGATTGCTGACGAACCCACCTCTGCTTTGGATGTGACGATTCAGGCGCAGGTTTTGGCGCTGATGAACGATCTGAAGAACAGCAGAGAAATGTCCTTGATTCTGATTACCCACGATTTTGGAATCGTTGCAAGAATGTGCGACAAGGTGGCAGTTATGTACGCTGGACAAATTGTGGAATACGGGACGTGGGATGATATGTTCCTGACCAAGGAGCATCATCCCTACACAGAGGGACTGCTGGGCGCAATCCCCAATATTAACAGCCGGGAAAAGAGGCTGCACCCCATACCGGGTATTGTAGCGGACAACACGGTTCGCCGTGAGGGCTGTGCATTCGCGGATCGCTGTAGCCGAGCAACAAGTATTTGCCGAATACTTTCGCCAAAAGAACATTGCACTGGGACACATATGATAAGATGCCATCTTTTTGGCGAGGGAGCCGAAGCATGAATGACATGAACATCATAGAAGTTAAAAACTTGAAGAAGTATTTTCCTGTGGGAAAAAAACAGCTTCACGCCGTGGACGGGGCTTCATTCACCGTAGCGCAGGGAACTACTCTCGGCGTTGTGGGTGAATCTGGGTGCGGCAAGACCACACTCGGCCGGGTTCTGTTAGGATTGATACCGGCGACCTCGGGCGATGTTCTGTTTGAGGGACAGAATGTAACAACTTGCTCCCCCAAGCAGCTGCGTGAGCTGAGAAGTAAGCTACAGATTGTTTTCCAGGATCCGTTCTCGAGTCTGAACCCGCACAACACGATTGCCCAGAGCATTGAAGAGCCCATCCTGTTGAACACCAAATTGAACAATCAGGAGCGGATTGACCGTGTGGTAGAAATCATGGAGATGGTTGGGCTGCCGCTTGAATACTTCAACAGCTACCCCTTTGAGCTTGACCCCGGGCGGCTGCAGCGAGTGGGCATAGCCAGAGCAATCTCGGTGAACCCAAAGCTGATCGTTTGCGATGAGCCGGTCTCCGCGCTGGACGTTTCAATTCAGGCACAGATACTGAACCTGCTGATGGATCTTCAGGAAAAAATGGGCCTAACCTACATTTTTATCACGCACGATCTCAGCGTGGTGCACCATCTGTCGGATACGATTATGGTAATGTACCTTGGAGAGTGTGTTGAGATGGGGGACAGAGAACAGATTTTTACAAATCCGCTTCACCCCTATACCAAATCACTGTTGTCAGCTATACCGATCCCCAGCTACAAAGAGCGTGAGCGGAAGGTGGAGCTGATTAAAGGCGAGATAACCAGTGCAGTGGATCCGCAGGAAGGCTGCAGGTTCTATTCTAGATGTCCTCATGCGACCGAAGCATGTAAAGCAAAGGTATCCCTGCGTGATGTTGGTGGAAATCACCGCGTCGCGTGTGTAATGTATTGATGGCGGTAATATTAATTTAAATGGAGGAGAATTGACGTGAAAAAAACGACCGTATCAATTTGTATCATCGCACTCTTAGTTGGCTTGCTCTGTGGATGCAGCAACAAAGCTAAGGAACAAACCGACACACTCAGAATCATGGCCCAGTTCAAAACCGAGAACTTGGATCCCACGGTTGGCACTAGTCACGACCCGAACGTGATGAGCAGCGTATTCGGCGCACTAATTCGCCGCGGCGAGAATCGCTCGCTGGAACCTGCCATCATTCAGGATTGGACTATGTCTGAAGATGCTCTTGAAACAACGTTCACCATCCGTGAAGGCGTTAAATTCAGTGACGGATCGGATCTTACGGCAGATGACGTTATCTTCTCCCTTGACAAGATGAAAGAAGATCCTTTGCTGATGTATTCCTATGGGAAATACACCTGGGAGAAAATCGATGATTTGACCTTTACCATGACCAGTGCGTCGGTTCTGAATGACCCTGCTGAACTTCTTTCTGTTTCGTTTATCGTACCGTCTGACTCTTATGATGCAGAGACATTTATCAAAAATCCGATTGGTGCAGGACCCTACAAGATCACGAGCATTGAGACAGACGGCACGGTCAATCTGACTGCGAATGAGTATTACTACGACGAGGCTCCCCATTATAAAACTCTGGTTATCAAAGCACCGCTCAATGCGTCTGCCGCTGTAATCGCCCTGCAAAACGGCGAGGTTGACATCCTGATGAATGCTGCGTCCGACCAACTACCCATCGTCCGGGATGACGACCGGTTTGAGGTGGTTGAGACTTCCGGTTATACCTCCACGGGCGTCTGGTTTTACGGCCCCATGCGGGATGACCAAAACCTGCGCCTGGCGATTGCATATGCGATTGACAGAGAGAAGCTGGTTGCGATTGCATGCAATGGTGAGGCGACGGTGTCCAGTGACCTGATTGCGTCAAAAACACTCGGTAAGCTTGCCGGCGCAGTTCCCATGTCCAAATTCGATGTGGAAAAGGCTAAGGAGTACCTTGCTGCCTCGAATTACCACAAGGGCGATGTTCTGACCCTTACTGTCTTTGACAAGCCCGCCGATGCTCAGTGCATTATGGATGACCTGAAAGAGATTGGCATTGAAGTAACGATCGAGCAGATGGATATGAACTCTTTCTATCAGGCAGTCATGGAGGGCAACATGGGTATGTGCATCATGTCCAATGGTGCAGAGAATGCCACCACGGCGCGACTGCTCCAGAATTTCTCCTCTGCAGGCGGTGACAGCATTGTGTTTTCGGACGAGTGTGATGCGCTTATCGCGCAATGCGCTTCCGAGGCAGATGCGGAAAAGAGGGATGAACTCTGCAAGCAGATTATGGAGATTCAGGCAGAACTGTGCAATGTTGCTCCGCTTTATGAGACAAACGGAAATATATGCTATGTGAAGAGCATCGAAGGGATCACGGAATATGCAGCATCGGCCACGTATCTCTACCCCGAGACTCTTAAATGAGGAATTACAACATGGACAATAAAGCAGTCATTCAGTCCAGGTTGAGCCCGGACCTGTCCGTTGCTGATCTGGCGGTGCCGGAGGAGCTTGCGGTATTTAACTTTGACGAGGAAATCGTCGACCGCGAAATTATGGAACTCTGCATGAAAAAAGCAACGATCGAAGACGTTGCGTCGATTGAGCGCGGTGACTTTGTCGAGTTGAAGGTCGAGGAAAGCGGCAAGTGTGTTCCGGCTACGATTGGCCTGGGGCTTCTGGGAAAGGAGACAGAAAAATTTTTCCTGGGAATGGGTCTTGATGGTACGCTCGTCCCTACAGATGGACCATTCGCCGGCAGACATCTGATGATCTGTTCGCTTAAGAGACGTATTTTTTCTCCGTTCACTGACCAGATGGCAGCTGAGCTCGGACATGCTTCAGCATCTGAGTATCGCGAAAGCAGAGTGCGGACGCTGCGCAGTCAGGCAAGACTGGAGAAAGCGCGGGAACTGACGCAGCAGGAGTGCCTGGGAAAAATTGCGCAGGCGGAGCTTCTCCCGTTTGGGACAGAGCTTAAGGATCTGATTCGCGATTATAGAGGCATAAACCAGGAACTGTTCAGCAGCAGAAACATGGATGCCGAATCGCTGGATTCCGATGAACTTGAGCAGATGTTCGGCGTCCGCTCGATTGAGGAGCTTGACGAAAAAACCGCTGAGAGTGCTGAAATCAATTTAAAAATGGCAATTATCGGCCAGAAAATTGCCATAGAGAAGGGGCTCACGTTTGGCGAGCCGGAGTATGATGAACACATTCTTCACAAATATGACCCTCGGAACGATGGTTCGTAGGAAGGCT
>OQVT01001445.1_pt1 | contig 14924 bp, 16 predicted proteins | sample 1691561 | NCBI WGS metagenome assembly OQVT01 (sample SAMN03418260, study PRJEB22391) | human gut metagenome | biome: human-gut; feature: organic feature; material: feces | host: Homo sapiens | place: Tanzania | collected 2013-01 | reverse complement strand
CGCCGTCAGGGCCCGGTTCCCCCTGCCCCCGGCCCTGCCGGGACCGGAGACTCCGGCCGGGTGCCGAACATCTCCGGGCCCGTGCGGCCCCGGTAATAGCCGTCGGTGAAGCCGCTGCGGGAAAAGGCAGCCTCCAGCTGCCGGGATTCCTCCTGGGTGGGGGCGCGTTTTTCGTCCAGCAGGCGGCGATAGATGCCGGTGATCACCGCCACATATTCCGGCCGCTTCATGCGGCCCTCCAGCTTCAGGCACGCCACGCCCATATCGTCCAGCTCCTGCAGATACGCCGACAGATTGGCATCCTTCAGGCTCAGAGGGTGGCCGGAGCCCAAGGAGCTGTTTGCCCGGGCCAAGGCCGCCTATGAAAAGGAGGATCGCCGCCGGATACCGGTGACCATGTCCTGCACCCTGCGGGCCGGTGTGCCCGCTCAGCTGACGGCCTCCGCCAAAGGACACACCGTCCGGGCAGAAGGTCCCGTACCGGAGGCGGCCCGGAACCGGGCCCTGACGGCGGAGGATCTGCGCATCCGGCTGGAAAAAACCGGCGGCACGGTGTTTGAGCCCAAGGAGACCCAAGTGGAGCTGGCGGACGGTCTGATGCTGCCGGCCAGCGCCGTGAACGCTATGCGCCGCCAAGTGCTGGAGGAGCTGGAGATGGCTCTGACCCAGCCAACCCAGCGGCGGACAGGAACCCCCTCTCCCCTGCCCCCCACCGCGCAGATCTGGGTCATACCCGCCCATCGGGCCAGGTCCATGCCGTCCAGCAGCTCTGCCGGGACATACACCGTCCCGCACTGGGCCAGCTCCTCCGTCAGCTGCTCCGCCCGGGTGATGGAGCAGGTCAGCTGCGATGGGCTGGGCCTTCCCCTATGGGGGGATCTGGGGCTGAATATTTTCAACAGCGGGGCCCTGCTGTTCTGGCAGGAGCTGGGTCTTTCCGCCGCCGCGGTGTCCATGGAGCTGCGGTGGCAGCAGATCCGGGATCTGCGGAAGGTTCTGCCCTGCGAGGCGGTGGTATACGGCCGCCTGCCGCTGATGATCATGGAAAACTGCGTCATCCGCAACAGCCTGGGCTGCCGGGACGCGGGGCGGGACTATGCGGACCGCTCCGCCGCCTGCCGCTGCGGCCAGGACAATGATCTGATCGACCGCACCGGGGCGCGGTTTCCCCTGGTGGGGCAATGGGGCCACCGGTGCGAAATCGAGAACAGCCGGGTGCTGTTTCTGGCGGATAAGCCGGAGTGGCGGCAGCTGGGCCTTACCCGGGCGCGGCTGCGGTTTACCACGGAGTCGCCGGAGGAGTGCGTCCGGGTGCTGCGGGCTTATCAGGGCCGCAGCGACTACCGGCCCCAGGAGCTGACCCGGGGGCTGTTCTACCGGGGCGTGGAATAAGCCCTTTTCAGGATTCATGATTTTTTTACAGATTGTTTTTATATACAATGGGAGCAAGTGATACAATGGAGCTTAAAATCAAGGCGGTGTCGCCGAAAATGGGCCGGGAGATTCCCCTGCCCCGCTATCAGACGGCGGGAGCCGCAGCCATGGACCTGTGCGCCTGCGTGGACGAGGCCGTAACGCTGGCCCCGGGCCAGCGCCGGGGCATCCCTACGGGCATTGCCATTGCCCTGCCCTCCCCTGATTATGTGGCCTTGGTGTTCGTGCGCAGCGGCATGGGCTTCAGGCACGGCATCGCCCTGTCCAACGGCGTGGGCGTTATCGACAGCGACTATCGGGGCGAGATCTCCGTGGGACTGGTGAACCTGTCCCAGGACAGCTATACCATTCAGCCCGGGGACCGCATCGCCCAGCTGATGGTAACGCCGGTAGTGCGGCCCGTTCTGGTGCAGGCGGAGAAGCTGGACGAGACGGACCGGGGCGCAGGCGGCTTCGGCTCCACCGGGAGGTAAGCCTATGGCAAGGATCGTATTGGCCTCCGGGTCTCCCCGGCGGCAGGAGCTTTTGGGCCGGATCGGCATCCGGGACTTCACCGTCCGGGTCCCCCAGGTGGAGGAATGGTACCCTCAGGGGCTGACGCCGCCGGAGATCGTATCCTACATCAGCCGGGAAAAATCCCAGGCAGTGCCGTCGGAGGACGACGAGATCGTCATCACCGCCGACACCATGGTATTTCTGGACCAGCAGCGGCTGGGCAAGCCCCGGGACGAGGCAGACGCCCTGCGGATGCTGACGGAGCTTTCCGGGCGGCGGCACACGGTTTGTACCGGCGTTACCGTGCGGCAGGGGCAGCGGTCCCTGACCCGGGCCCAGTCCACGGACGTGTATTTCCGTCCGGCGTCCGAGTCGGAGCTGCGGGCCTATATCCGGGGGGGTGAGCCCATGGACAAGGCCGGAGCCTACGGCGTCCAGGGCCAGGGCGCCCTGCTGGTAGAGCGCATTGACGGAGACTTTTTCAACGTCATGGGTCTGCCGGTGCTGCTGCTGAGCCGGATGCTGGCAGAGTTTGGCGTAACGCTGCTGTGAAAAAGGGAACAAGCTATGAAACGATTTTTTCAGAAAAACGGCATTATGATGCTGGCCGCTGTGGTAGTGGTGGCGGTGGGATTATGTATCGCCAGCGCCGTCAGCAACCAGACGGGGTTTTTGCAGAACGCCGCCGGAATGGTGACCTACCCCTTCCGGGCGGCGGGCTCCGCCGTGACCGGATGGTTCCAGAGTATTGGAGAACGGTTCCAGACGGTGGAGAGTCTGCGCAAGGAAAACGAGGACCTGCGCAAGGAAAATGCACAGCTGACGGAGGACCTGCGTCAGGCCAAGACCGACAGCGAGGAAAACCAGCGTCTGCGGGACCTGAACGGTCTGCGCCAGCAGCGTCGGGATTTTACCTTTGAGGCGGCCCACGTGATCGAGCGCAGCACCTCCAATTGGTCCCGGACCCTGACCCTGAACAAGGGCACCAGCCTGGGCGTGGAAAAGGGCGACTGCGTGGTGGACCAGTACGGCTATCTGGTGGGTGTTATCACCGACGCGGGGCTCAATTGGAGCACCGTTACCACCATTCTGGACACGGATTCCCAGCTGGGTGCCCTGGTGTTCCGCACGGGCGAGGTGACGGTGGCCATGGGCGATCTGGCGCTGATGAACCAGGGAAAGCTGAAGCTGTCGTATCTGGAGGGGGAATCCAGTCTCATCAACGGCGACATGATCGTCACCTCCGGCCTGGGCGGCTACTATCCCTCGGGGCTGGTCATCGGCTCTGTGGAGGAGATCAAAACCGATGACAACGGCCTGACCCGTTATGCCACCATCCTGCCCAAAACCGACATCACCCAGCTGGTGGAGGTTTTCGTCATCACGGATTTCACCATCGTTGACTGAGGGGTGACACCATGAACCAAGCCTTGAACCAACGGGATATGTTTTTCAAGTGGCTGTACTATGCCGGGGCCACCCTGCTGCTGGTTTTGGTGCAGTCCCTGGTGCTCAACCGCATCTGCGTGTGGGGCGTGCATCCCTTTCTGCCGCCGCTGATCGCTGCCATCACCGCCATGCTGGAGGGCCCCGGCGAGGGGACCGCCTTTGCCGGAGTATTCGGCCTGCTGTGCGACCTGACCATGCCGGGGATCATCCCCTGCTTTTATACACTGGCCTTTCTGGCAGCGGCGCTGCTGGCGGCTGTGATCGCCAAGCGGTTTCTGAGCCAGGGCTTTCTGTGCGCCGTTCTGTGCGCAGGTCTGTCCCTGCTGGTGACCGATCTTCTGCACACGCTGCTGCTGACATTCCGCCAAGGGGTGGAGCTTACGGCCGCCCTGTCTCTGACGGGGCGGGAGGCCGCCGTGACTGTGGTGCTGTCGCCGCTGGTGTATCTGCTGCTGCGCAGCGTTCACAACCGTATCCTGAAATAGGAGGAGTCCTATGAAGAAAAATGCATTCGACCCGGTCCGGGCCCGTATCTGGGCGCTGACGGGTCTGATGGGTCTGTGTCTGGTGGCCTTTGCCGGGGTCATGTACTATACCCAAATCCTTCACGGCGAGGAAAACCGGGCCAAGTCCCTGGCCAGCAATGCCGCCAGTGAAACGGTGGAAGCGTCCCGGGGCATTATCACCGACCGCAACGGAAAGGTGCTGGTGTCCAACCGGCTGACCTATACGCTGATCTTTTCCGCCAAGGAATTTGACACGGATCAGGAGCTCAATGCCGCCATCCTGCGGCTGACAGACCTGTGCACTGAGAACGGCACCGCCTGGAACGATACGCTGCCTGTGAGTCGAACCGCTCCCTACAGCTATACGGACCCTGCCGACGGCGAGGGCTTTGCCCTATTTTTGAAAAACAAGGACATTCCCTATTCCACGCTCTCCCAGGTGACGCCTACTTTGCAGCCGGACCGGTTTATGGCCAAGCTGCGGCAGCTGTTCAATATCGACGACAGCTATACCGAGGACCAGGCCCGGACCATCGCCGGGGTACGCTACGAGCTGTCCATCAAGAGTCTGACGGATGCCCAGTATGTCTTTGCCGACGATGTGTCCGTGGAGCTCATCAGCCAGACGGCGGACGGCCAGTACCGGGGCGTGTCCACCGGCACCTCCTCGGCCCGGGTGTACAACACCGAATATGCCGCCCACGTTCTGGGCCGTCTGAGTCCTATTTACTACGAGGACTGGGTGGGCGATCCAGAGAATGGCATTACCGGCTACCGGGATATGGAGGGTTACTCCATGAACTCCCTGGTAGGCCGCGAGGGCGCGGAAAAGGCCTTTGAATCCTATCTCCACGGCACCAAGGGCACCCGCATCATCACCACCAATCAGGAGGGCAAGATCACCGGCGAGCTCTATACCAAGGAGCCTCAGCCCGGCGGTACCGTGGCCCTGACCCTGGACATCGACCTGCAGGAGGACACGGAAAAATCCCTGGCCCAGACCATCCAGACCATGACGCAAAAGGACGGCGTGGTCCGTGGCGGCGCAGCGGTGGTGGTGGGTGTTGGCAGCGGCGAGGTGCTGGCCATGGCCAGCTATCCCACCTATAATCTGTCCACCTTTGACCAGGATTACTCCAAGCTGGTCAGCGACACCGCGGGCACGCCCCTGCTGAACCGGGCCATCGGCGGTGCGTATGCACCGGGCTCCACCTTTAAGCCCTGCACAGCGGTAGCGGCTCTGGAGTCCGGTATCATCACCCCCTCCTCCACCATTGTGGACCGGGGCGTCTATGACTATTACAAGTCTCCCCAGCCCCGGTGCTGGATCTACAACGAATACGGCGGCACCCACGGACGGGTCAACGTGTCCCAGGCCATCACCGTTTCCTGCAACTACTTCTTCTATGAGGTGGGCCGCCTGACGGGGATCAAGACCCTGGCCAGCTATGCCAAGCAGTTCGGTCTGGGCGAATATACCGGCATCGAGATCGGCGGCCCCGGCAGCGCCGAGGCCAAGGGCTCCATGGCCACCCCGGAATTTGCCGAGGCCGAGCACCTGGAATGGACCGACGGCCAGACCCTCACCGCCGCCATCGGCCAGAGCTATGACCTGTTCACTCCCCTGCAGCTGGCCAACTATATCGCCACTCTGGTGGGCGACGGACAGCATTATGAGGCCCACCTGCTGAAAAACGTGAAGTCCTACGACAACTCCTCGGTGATCTATGCCTATGATAAGGAGCCCCTGAACACGGTGCAGATGAGTGACAGCACCGTCCGGGCAGTGAAGGAAGGCATGCACAATCTGACCACCGGCAGCCTGTCTTACTACTTTTCCAAGTGCGTGGTATCCGCCGGCGCCAAAACCGGTACTGCCGAGACGGGTATCAACAACACCAACAACGGTGTGTTTGTGTGCTTCGCCCCCTACGACGATCCTCAGATCGCTGTGGCCGTGGTCATTGAAAAGGGCGGCTCCGGCGCTGCCCTGGCCTCTACCGCCGTGGACATCGTCAACTCCTACTTTTCTCAGGAGGAGATCGGTGCCGTAATCATCGGCGAAAATACCCTGTTGAAATGAGGGAACCCTATGAGCAAGATTTTTGATTCCCGCGACCCGGAATACAAGTCCCCCTTTGGCGCCGCCGCGTGCGGCGCCGCTGTCCGTTTCGCGGTTCGTCCCGGGACTGAAAACGTTACCGGAGTATCTCTGCTGCTGCGCCGGGAATTCGGCGGCACAGAGCAGGCGCTGCCCTTGTCCCCATCCGGCGACGGCCGCTGGCAAGTCGTCTATACCGCCCCAGCGGAGCCGGACCTGGTATGGTATGCGTTTCAATTCACTTATTCGGATCGTGTTCGTCCATACGGTCCCCACGGTTTTGATGACTCCTCCCGCTGGCAGCTGACGGTGTACGATGACAGCCGCCCCGCCCCCGCCTGGTTCGGCCGCGGCGTCACCTATCAGATCTTTCCGGACCGGTTTTGTCGTCTGTCTGTGCCAAACGCTGCCGGCATGGTGGGGGACCGTGTGGTCCATCAGAGCTGGGACGATACGCCGGTATGGCGGCCTGACGAAAACGGCATCGTCCGCAACAATGACTTTTTTGGCGGCAGTCTGGCGGGCATCACCTCCCAATTAGACTACCTACAGAGTATGGGAGTGGGTACGTTGTATCTGTGTCCCATTTTTGAATCCGACAGCAATCACCGATACGACACTGCCGACTACCGGCGTATTGACCCCATGCTGGGCACGGAGGAGGACTTCCGAACCCTGTGCCGGGAGGCCCGCTGCCGGGGCATCCGGGTGATGCTGGACGGCGTGTTCAACCACACCGGCAACAACAGCCGGTATTTCAACGCTCATGGCTTTTATCCGGAGCTGGGCGCGGCCCAGAGCCGGGAGTCTCCCTATTATTCGTGGTATTCCTTCCATCCCTGGCCCGACGACTATGACGCCTGGTGGGGCATCAAGACCCTGCCTGCCGTGCAGGAATCCACCGACAGCTACCGCCGGTTCATCATCCGGGATCACGACTCCGTGGTGCGGCACTGGCTGCGGCAGGGCGCCTCCGGCTGGCGGCTGGATGTAGCCGACGAGCTGCCCGATGACTTTATCGCCGAGATCCGCGACGCCATGGAGCAGGAGAATCCCGATAGCTTCCTGCTGGGGGAGGTCTGGGAGGACGGCAGCAACAAGGTGGCCTACAGTCAGCGCCGCCGGTATCTGCTGGGCAGTGAGACTCACGGCCTGATGAACTACCCCTTCCGGACGGCCGCTCTGGATTGGCTCCGGGGCGGCGATGCCGCCTGCTTCCGGGATACCATGGAGACAATCCGTGAGCACTATCCTCGTCCGGCGTTTTACAGTGCCCTGAACATTCTGGGCACCCACGACACCCCGCGCATTCTGACTCTGTTGGGTGCGGAGCATGTGCCGGACACCAAGGACGCCCGTGCGGCCTACCGTCTCTCCCCGGAGGAGCGGCAAAAGGGCGAAGCCCGGCTGCGGGTGGGTGAAATGCTGCTGTACTGTTTCCCCGGCTCCCCTACCGTGTACTACGGTGATGAGGCCGGAATGGAGGGCTTCGAGGACCCCCTGAACCGAAAAACCTATCCCTGGGACCGGCAGGACCGGGTGCTGCTGGATTTCTTTCGCAGTCTGGGTCAGCTGCGGCGACATCGCCCTTCTTTGCAGGACGGTGATCTGACCTATGTCTATGCTCAGGGCGGCGCACTGGTACTGCGGCGGCAATTGGGAGACGAAATCACTGTGGCGGCGCTGAATGCTGGGGAAACAGCCGTGGAGGTATCTCTCCCTTGGCCCCGGGATCTGGCCCGGGAGGCTCTGACCTTCCAGCAGTTCTTTGCCCCCGGTGGAAAGCTGCGTCTGCGTCTGCCGCCGGTGTCGGGTATGATTTTGATTTGAACTGTTACAGGGTGGATGTTTCACGTGAAACATCCACCCTTTTTCATTGTTTCTTCTGTTTCACGTGAAACATTTTTCTCAAGTTTTTTCTCGTTTTGCAAATTTTCTATTGAAACCGCTCGAAAATGTGATATACTAAATAAAAAGACTGACAGAAAGTGAGTGGGAAAAGTGGCGAAAATCGTAGCGATCGTGAACCAAAAAGGCGGCGTTGGAAAGACTACCACCTGCGTCAACCTGGCTGCGGCACTAAAATATCTGGGAAAGCGCGTGCTTTTGTGCGATTTTGATCCCCAGGCCAACGCCACTTCCGGCATGGGCGTGGACAAGTCCACCTCCAACGGCGTATATGATGTCCTCATCAACGGCGTGGACACCGCCAAAGCCATCGTCACCACGCCTTACGGCGACGTGCTGCCCAGCAGCAAGGCCCTGGCCGGCGGCGGCGTGGAAATGATCGAGCTGGCAGACCGGCAATTTCTGCTGCGCAACGCCCTGAACGGTGTACGGGAAAACTACGACTACATTTTCATCGATTGTCCCCCTTCCCTGGAGCTTCTGACCCTCAACGCCCTGTGCGCTGCAGATTCCCTGCTGGTACCCTTGCAGGGAGAGTATTACGCCTTGGAGGGCCTCAGTGACCTGATGAACACCGTGCGCATTGTCCGCCGGAATATGAATCCACGTCTCCAGATCGAAGGCGTTCTGCTGACCATGTTCGACGGCCGAACCAACCTGGCTATCCAGGTGGCGCAAGAGGTGAAGCGATTCTTCCCCGGCAAGGTATATGCCACGGTGATCCCCAGAAATATTCGCCTGTCCGAGGCACCCAGTCACGGAAAGCCCATTACCGCCTATGATCGGACCTGCCGCGGTGCGGAGGCATATCTGTCACTGGCCAACGAATTTCTCAAGAAAAATGTTTGATTCTGTGCGGAAAGGAGCGTTTTAGCAATGGCCAATAACCCAAAAGGGCTGGGCAAAGGCCTGGCCGCCCTGCTGGGGGATGACGTCATCGATTCCCAGGAGGAGAAAAGCAGTTTATTTCTGCCAATTTCCCAGGTGGAAAGCTGCGCATCCCAACCCCGCAAGCAATTTGACCCCGAATCTCTGGCGGACTTGGCTGACTCCATCCGGGAGCACGGCATCATCCAGCCCCTGACGGTACGGAAGCTGCAATCCGGCTATTATCAGATCATCGCCGGAGAGCGCCGTTGGCGCGCAGCCCGGATGGCGGGCCTGACCCAGGTTCCCGCCATCATCATCGAGGCCGACGATCGAAAGGCCATGGAGCTGGCCATGATTGAAAACCTCCAGCGGGAGGACCTGAACCCTATTGAAGAGGCCGAGGGCTACCAGGTGCTCATGAGCCAGTACAACATGACCCAGGAGGAAACGGCCCAGCGGGTGGGCAAATCCCGGTCCGCTGTGGCCAACGCCCTGCGTCTGCTGAACCTGTGTCCGCCGGTGCGGGCCATGGTGGAGGACGGACGCCTCACCAACGGTCACGCCCGGGCACTGCTGCCCCTGTCCCCTGCCCTACAGGAAACAGCCGCTGCCTCCATTCTGAAAAACGACCTGTCCGTCCGCCAGACGGAACTGCTGGTGAAGAAGCTCACCGCCGAAAAGAGGGAGAAGCCCTCCCCCACCGGCGTCACCGTAGACTATGCTCAGGAGGCCGCCCGCGATCTGGGAAATTCCCTGGGGCGCGGCTGTCGGATCGTCACGGGGCGGAAAAAGGGCCGCATCGAACTGGAGTATTACAGCGTGGACGACCTCAACGACCTGTTGGAGGCCCTCCATACCATCAAAAAGAAATAACTGTTTCACGTGAAACACGGAAAGGTGCATTACCATGCTTGATATCAAATTTGTCCGGGACAACCCGGAAGCCGTCAAGGAAAATATCCGCAAGAAATTTCAGAACGCCAAGCTCCCCCTGGTAGACGAGGTAATCGCTCTGGACGCCGAAAAGCGCGCCGCCATGAATGAGGCCAACGACCTGCGGGCCCAGCGCAACCAGCTGTCCAAGCGGGTAGGCATGCTGATGGGACAGGCCAAAAAGGACCCCAGCAAGCTGGCGGAAGCCGAGGAGGCCAAGGCCCAGGTGAAGGCCAACGCCGACCGACTGGCCCAGTTGGAGGAGATGGAGGGCCGCCTGACCCAGCAGATCACCAAAATCATGATGGTGATCCCGCAGATGATCGATCCCTCCGTTCCCATCGGCCCGGATGACACCCACAATGTGGAGGTCCAGCGCTTTGGCGAGCCCAAAACCCCGGAATTCGACATTCCCTATCACACGGAGATCATGGAGCGCTTCGACGGCATTGATATGGACGCCGCCGGCCGGGTATCCGGCAACGGATTCTATTATCTCATGGGCGATATTGCACGGCTCCACGAGGCCGTGCTGGCCTATGGCCGGGACTTTATGATCGACAAGGGCTTCACCTACTGCATCCCGCCCTTCATGATCCACGGCAACGTGGTGGAGGGCGTCATGAGCCAGACCGACATGGATGCCATGATGTATAAGATCGAGGGCGAGGACCTCTACCTCATCGGTACCAGCGAGCACTCTATGATCGGCAAGTTTATTGACCAGATCGTCCCCACCGAATCCCTGCCCCAGACCCTGACCTCCTACTCTCCCTGCTTCCGCAAGGAGAAGGGCGCCCACGGCATCGAGGAGCGGGGCATCTATCGCATTCACCAATTTGAAAAGCAGGAAATGATCGTGGTATGCAAGCCTGAAGATTCCAAAAAATGGTATGATCAGCTGTGGCAGTACAGCGTGGAGCTGTTCCGCTCTCTGGATATTCCCGTGCGGCAGCTGGAGTGCTGCTCCGGCGACCTGGCAGACCTGAAGTGCAAGTCCTGCGACATCGAGGCCTGGTCCCCCCGGCAGCAGAAGTATTTCGAGGTTTGCTCCTGCTCCAATCTGGGCGACGCCCAGGCCCGGCGGCTGAAAATCCGCTACAAGGACGAAAACGGCAGGATGCAGCTGTGCCACACCCTGAACAACACCTGCGTAGCCCCTCCCCGGATGCTCATCGCCTTCCTGGAAAACAACCTCCAGCCTGACGGCTCTGTGCGGATCCCCCAGGCCCTGCAGCCCTATATGGGCGGCCACGACCGCATTATCCCCAAGCACTGAGAGGAGGGTACATATGAAAAAGTTTTTCAATGAATTCAAGGAATTTGCCATGCGCGGCAATGTGCTGGACATGGCCATCGGCGTGGTGCTGGGCTCCGCCTTTGGCAAAATCACCACCTCCCTGGTCAACGATGTGTTCATGCCATTGATTGGTCTGGTCATCGGCGGCATCGACTTGGGCAAGCTGGATATCATCCTGAAGCCCGCTGTTATGAATGGGGACAAGGAGGTCACGGCTGCCGTAACTCTGGGCCTGGGCACCTTTCTGACCACCATCATCGACTTCATCCTGGTGGCATTCGTCATCTTCCTGATGGTCAAGGCCATCAACGCCTTCCACAAGAAGAAGGACGAGGCCCCTGCTCCGGAGGAGCCCGCCGGTCCCACCACGGAGGAACTGCTGACGGAGATCCGGGACCTGCTGAAGGAGCAGAAATAAATGGAACGCATCTTGCAGCAGGGCCTCGAGACCTGGGGCCTTCCCACCGACGCCATCCCCCGGCTGCAGGAATTTTCCCGGCTCCTGCTGGAGAAAAACCGGGTCATGAATCTGACAGCCATCACCGATCCGGCAGATGTGGCGCGGCTGCACTTTCTGGACTGTGCTTCCCTGCTGACGATAGCAGACTTCCCAGGCAAAAACGTCGTGGACGTAGGCACAGGCGCGGGTTTTCCCGGTATGCCCCTGCGGCTGCTGGAGCCGGACTTTGACCTGACCCTGCTGGACAGCCTGGGAAAGCGTGTGGATTTTCTCCAGGAAACGGCACAAGCCATGGATCTCAAGCGCACCCAATGCGTGCATGCCCGGGCCGAAGAATTTGCCCAGCAGCATCGGGAGAAATTCGACATCGCCACCTCCCGGGCCGTTGCCCAGCTGAACATATTGTGTGAGCTGGCCCTGCCCCTGGTGAAGGTAGGCGGCCAGTTCCTGGCCATGAAGTCTGTGGACTCCGACCAGGAGGTCCAGTCCGCCAAAAGCGCCATTGCCCAGCTGGGCGGAAAAATTGGAAAAATCTGGGATTACACCATTCCCGGTACGGACATTCGTCACCGGGTGGTGGTCATTCAAAAGCAGCATCCTACTCCGGCGGCCTATCCCCGTCCCTTTGCCCGAATCAAAAAAGCGCCGCTGGGCTGAACCCCATCTGTATACGAGGTACCTGGATATGGGAAAAATCATAGCAGTGGTCTCCGGAAAGGGCGGCACCGGCAAGACCTCCTTCACCGCCAACGTGGGGTTGGCTCTGGCCGCCCTGGGAAAGAGCACTCTGTGCCTGGACTGTGACATTACCCTGAGGAACCTGGACCTGGCCCTGGGGCTGACAGACAGTGCACTGATGGACTTTTCCGACGTTATAGCCGGGCGCTGCGCACTGTCGGACGCGGTGGCTGTCCACCCCAAGTATCCCAAGCTCCACCTGCTCACCGCTCCCCTGTCCGCCACCGGGCAGCTGAACGTCACCATGGAGCAGATGAAACGGCTCCTGGATCAGGTGCGCCGGCAGTATGACTATTGCCTCATCGACGCCCCGGCGGGACTGGGTCAGGGCTTCCAGCTGGCCACCGGCTGCGCCGACTGCGTGGTGGTCATCACCACCACCGACGCCTCCGCTCTGCGGGACGCACAGCACACCGTTATGATCCTGGACAAGCGCTTCACCACAGAGAGCCTGTTTTTGGTGGTGGGGCGAGTACAGAAAAAACTCCTGCGGGCCCTGCACAGCACCATCGACGACGCCATGGACGCTGCCGGTCTTCCCCTTCTGGGCGTGGTCCCGGAGGACAGCGACGTCCCCTATTCCCTCAACCGCGGCATTCCCCTGCGGGACATGAACTACTATGCCGCACGGTCCTATGAAAACATTGCCCGACGCATCACCGGCCAGCGTGTGCCGCTGATGCGGATCTGATCTTATGAAAGGAAGTGCCCCCATGAATATCGCACTGATCGCTCACGACAACAAAAAGGAACTGATGGTCCAGTTCTGCACCGCTTACTGCGGCATTCTGGCCCAGCACACCCTTTGCGCCACCGCCACCACCGGCCTTCAGATCAGCGAAGCCACCGGCCTGCGCATCCACCGTTTCCTGTCCTTCGACCACGGCGGCGGCCAGCAGATCGCGGCCCGTATCGCCTATAATGAGATCGACATGGTGCTGTGCTTCGGCGACCCCAATCAGAAGACCCCGAATGAGGATGTAGCCAACATCTTCCGTCTGTGTGACCAGAACAACATCCCCTATGCCAGCAACCTGGCCTCGGCGGAAATGCTGGTGCTGGGCCTGGCCCGGGGCGACCTGGACTGGCGCAATATTGTCAATCCCAAAACCAAGCCCTTTACCGCTTGACAAGCGGCCCCGGATGCCATAAAATAGGAAAAGCGACCGCCATAAAGGAGACAGGAGTACCTTCATCCCCACCGGCACCAGAGAGACGCGTCACCGGCTGCAAGCGCGCCCCGGCAGGAGAAGCAAAGACAGTCCCCCAGCGGGGATGGAAACATCCACGGCCCGCTCCCCGTAACAGGAGCCGCGAGGGCCCCTTGGGGCTGAATTTGGGTGGCACCACGAAGCGTATTCATGCGCTCTCGTCCCAAACAAGGGACGGGAGCGCATTTTTCCATTTCCATAAGACCACTTCGCCATCCATGGATATTCTGGTATCCAGCAACCTGGAGCGCTTGCTCTGCTTCGTGTGCGGCGTGGAGCGGACGAAGATTTACATGGATCTTCTGGCAAAACAAGGCGAATACACGATTACGGAGGAGGAACTGAAGAAAATCAACGAAGTGTTCAGCGGTGTTGCCTGCGATGATGCGCGGGGGGCAAAGGCCATCGGCGATGTGTTCCGGGCGGAGCACTATCTGATGGATACCCATACGGCAATTGCTTGGGCAGCCTATGAGGAATGCCGGGACAAGGGCGAGGAATGGACGAAGGACAAGACCGTGGTTCTCTCTACGGCATCTCCGTATAAGTTCACCCGTGCGGTTCTGACGGCACTGGGCGAAGAAGAATGCCCGACAGATGAAGAGTGCATGCAGAAACTGAAACAGGTGACACAGGTGGAGGCACCGGTGCCGCTGCAGGGGATTTTCGAGCGGCCAATCTGCCACACCGATGTGATCGATGTGCCGGATATGAAGAGCTATGTGGTGAATCATGCCGAAAAGTAAAAACAGCTATGCGATAAAGTAGTATTAGTATAGAAAAAATCTATAGAAAAACAGGACTGGATTAAACTACCGTTCCGGTCCTGTTTTTATGTTCCTTGAAATCCGCAAAGAAATTGGGTAGAATGGAGTCACTGGAGTTATAGATAGAAAGAATAGGGATGATATGGATTTTAAACAGATTGAAGCTTTTGTAAACGTGGTTCGGTATAAGAGTTTCAGCCGAGCTGCAGATGCTACCTTCTTTACGCAGCCAACGATTAGCACCCACATCAGCATTCTGGAGAAGGAGCTGGGGACGAAACTTCTGAACCGGAAGGGGCGTATTGTGGAAATGACACCTCAGGGGCGTCAGTTTTACAAGTATGCGGTAGAGATGGTGAACACCCGAGCACAGGCGATTGATGCGCTGGACAAGGACAGCGATAAGGTGGAGGGGGTTCTGGAACTTCAGACTTCATCCATTCCGGGAATTACTTTTCTTCCGGAGATGCTGGCAGGATTTCGCAAAGAACATACGAAGACCATGTTCTATGTGGATCAGTCCGACAGTGCGACCGTAGCGGACAACATCTGCGAGCGCCGAGGCGAACTTGGAATCACTGCATCCTCAAAGGATTTCTGCGTTGCGGAACCGTTTTCCCTCCAGATAAACGGCAGCCCCACAATTTCTTCAATATCCACTTCCTCTGAATCCGTGAACATGCCGGTTGGCACCACCAGCACCGAACGGTCCGAGAAGAGTTTGTTGTATTCCAGATTCGGGTTGTTCCCTT
>OQVT01001443.1_pt1 | contig 14934 bp, 8 predicted proteins | sample 1691561 | NCBI WGS metagenome assembly OQVT01 (sample SAMN03418260, study PRJEB22391) | human gut metagenome | biome: human-gut; feature: organic feature; material: feces | host: Homo sapiens | place: Tanzania | collected 2013-01 | reverse complement strand
AGGTCGTTCTGGTGCGTCTGGAGACCAGCCCCGAGGATATCGTGGGCATGCAGGTGTCTCAGGGCATCCTGACCGTCCGCGGCGGCATGACCAGCCACGCAGCCGTTGTTGCCCGTGGTATGGGCACCTGCTGTGTCTCCGGCTGCGGCAACGACAACGAGGTCAAGATCGATGAGGAGGCAAAGACCTTCGAGATCAACGGCCACAAGTTCGTTGAGGGCGACTGGATCTCCATCGATGGTTCTACCGGCAACATCTACGGCGAGCAGGTCGCAACCGTGGCCGCTACCGGCAACAAGAACTTCAACCGCTTCATGGGCTGGGCAGACGCCGCTCGTCAGCTGCTGGTCATGACCAACGCCGACAACCCGCGCGACGCACAGCAGGCAGTGGATCTGGGTGCTGAGGGCATCGGCCTGTGCCGTACCGAGCACATGTTCTTCGCTGAGGACCGCATCAAGGCTGTCCGTGAGATGATCTGCGCACGCACCGTGGAAGAGCGCGAGGCTGCTCTGGCCAAGGTCGAGCCGTTCCAGCAGGGTGACTTCGAGGCCATGTACCGCATCATGGGTGAGCGCCCGATGACCATTCGTTATCTGGACCCGCCTCTGCACGAGTTCCTGCCCACCAAGGACGAGGACATCAAGGAGCTGGCTGCCGATATGGGCATGACCTTCGATGACCTGAAGAACGTGGTTGCTTCTCTGCACGAGTTCAACCCCATGATGGGTCACCGTGGCTGCCGTCTGGCTGTTACCTACCCCGAGATCGCTGCTATGCAGACCCGCGCTGTGATCAAGGCTGCTCTGAACGTCTCTGCTGAGACCGGCTATGTGATCACCCCGCACATCATGATCCCGCTGGTCGGCGAGGTCAAGGAGCTGAAGTTCGTCAAGGACGTTGTGGTCAAGGTTGCAGACGAGCTGATCGCTGCTGCCGGCGTTGAGATGAAGTATCAGGTCGGTACCATGATCGAGATCCCCCGTGCAGCCCTGACTGCCGGCGAGATCGCCAAGGAAGCTGAGTTCTTCAGCTTCGGCACCAACGACCTGACCCAGATGACCTTCGGCTTCAGCCGTGATGACGCTGCCAAGTTCCTGGGCGCATACTACGAGAACAAGATCTACGAGAGCGATCCGTTCCAGCATCTGGATCAGATCGGCGTTGGCAAGCTGGTCAAGATGGCTGCCCACGACGGCCGCGAGACCCGTCCCGATCTGGGTCTGGGCATCTGCGGCGAGCACGGCGGCGACCCCACGAGCGTGGAGTTCTGCCACAACGTCGGCCTGGACTACGTCAGCTGCTCTCCCTTCCGTGTGCCCATCGCCCGCCTCGCCGCCGCCCAGGCAGCTATTAAAAATCCACGCGCTTAAGTCACGTAGATTTTTACAATTAAATGTGGATTACGATAAGGCTCGTTCTTATCGAAATTCGCGTGGCTGCGTGCTTTGGCCGAAGCAATGGAAAGACCTGACAGTTAAGGTCGATCTATAAATCATAGCAAGCCCCTAATCGCTGTACTACAGTGGTTAGGGGCTTTTTTTATGCAAAAATGCCCTTTGGGTACATTTTCAGCAAAAAGTATACGATTTTTGGGTACATTTTTGGGGTCAAATCGGGGTACTTAAGAGCTATCAAAAAACCGCAGGAGTACGCAGCATGACGAAGAAAACATCGCCTGCTTACAGAGCAAGCAAAGAGGAAACTATTCCAATAAATAAGTTGCATCCATTCTCCAATCATCCTTTCCATATCCGACATGATCTGGAATTCAGTGAGTTGGTAGACAGTATTTCAGAGAGCGGCATCATTACGCCCATCATCGTCAGACCAAAGGTTGGTGTCGGCTATGAAGTGATAAGCGGACATCGCAGGTGGGAGGCTTGTAAAGAACTCGGCATCGAAAGCATCCCTGCCAGAGTGGAATACATAGACGATGACGAAGCCACGATCCTGATGGTCAACAGCAATATCCAGCGTGAGCATGTGTTGCCAAGTGAGAAGGCGTTTGCTTATAAAATGCGCATGGAAGCGATGAAACATCAAGGAAAAGCAACTTCGTCCCAACTTGGGACAAAGTTGAGAACACTTGATGCTATGGGTAAAGAAGTTGATGAAAGCCGTAATCAAATACATCGTTACATTCGTTTGACGTATCTAATTCCATCCATCTTGCAAATGGTCGATGACGGTCGCATCGCATTCAACCCAGCGGTCGAAATCTCCTATATGACAGGGGAACATCAGACATGGCTCAAAGAAGAAATGGATATGTGTGATGCTACACCGTCTTTGGTTCAGTCTCGAACACTAAAAGACATGAGCCGAAATGGAACGCTGACGGAGAATTACCTGCATACCCTACTGACAGAAGAAAAGCCGAACCAGCGACAGAAGTTCTTCTTAAATCAGTCTGATGTGCAGCAATACTTCCCATCCAGCTATACACCGCAGCAGATGCAAAATGTCATCATATCACTGCTGCGGAATTGGGAGCATAAGCGGTCCAGCCGCCAGCGCCCACAGCGTGAGGACGAACTGGAAAGATAAATCAAAATTACAATATGTAATAGCTTACGAAATGTAGTTTTGTGGGCTTTATTAGCTGCACCCATTTTTAGGCAGGAGAAGTGAGATGCAATACGAATATTTTTACGGCGCTCAAGCCGAGCAGTTCTCTTTTTACCGCATACCCAAAGCGCTATTTACAGAGCCGAACTTCAGGGAGCTGTCCACCGATGCCAAGGTACTGTATGGGATTCTGCTGGATCGAATGAGTTTGTCGCTGAAAAATCAATGGTTAGATGCACAGAACAAGGTTTACATTATCTTCACCGTGGAGGAAATCATGGATGCACTGAACTGTGCCAACCAGAAAGCCACGCGCCTGATGGTGGAACTGGAAAAGCAGGCAGGGCTTATCGAGCGCAAGCGACAGGGGCTTGGTAGACCGAATTTGATTTATGTAAAAAACTTCGCAGCAACGATAAATGACAAGAGCTGTGAAAAAGGTGATTCTTGATATGTGATTTTCACACTTCTGGATTCTTGAAAATCACACGGAACTAATACTGATAATAATTAGACTGATTATAGTGATACTGAGAATATAAATTACAGTTAGGAAAACAGAATAGGTGGTAGAGTATGCCCGGTGTAACAGAGCAGGAAATCGCCCAAGCGAAGCAGATGAATCTGTACCAATATATGCAGCTGTGCGAGCCGGACAACTTCAAACCGGAAGGACCCGGACAATTCCGCCACAAAGGGCACAGTTCGTTGACCTTTGCAGAGGATGGTTCGTGGACGTACTTCAAAACGAAAGCTACCGGCCGCACAGCGCTGAACTATCTCATAGCGGTTGAAGGCGTTTCGTTTGTAGAAGCGGTGCGGGAAATCAATCGGATACAGGGCGGTATCCGTCCTTCTTTTCAACCTGTAAAAGCGCCCTCACCGCCTGCCGAGAAGAAACGGGCAAAGGAATTCAGGCTGCCGAAGCCAGATAAGAACAACTACGCTGCTACTGCCTATCTTCGCAAGCGCTGCATTCACCCCAATGTGCTGACGGTCTGCAAGCAAAAGAGAATCCTGTATCAGACGAGCTTCAAGGATCATCCGAATTGCGTATTTGTCGGGCGCGATGGAAACGGTGAACCCAAAGGCGGTAGCTTGCGCGGTTGTTCGCAAATCCAGTTTCGCCGTGATATTCCCGGCAGCAAAAAGATATATCCATTCTACATCGAAGCTGCTGCCAATGCCGACACGGTGGAAGTGTACGAAGCGCCCATAGATGCCATGTCGGGTGCCTCGCTGAAAATTATGCAGCACACTGGAAATTGGCGCGGCGTTCACTATCTAGCGCTGGGCGGTACGGATTACGCCGCACTGGATGCGTTTCTTACATACTACCCGAACATAACCCGCATTGTCCTGTGCCTTGATAATGACGAAGCCGGTAGAACCAGAACGCAGGACATTATCAAGCACTTGGAGGGCAGCAGCAAAACCGTGGAAGACCGCCCGCCGCCTATCGGCAAGGACTATAACGACACGCTGGTGCAGGTCACGCAGGAATACCAAAAGCACTGTATCAGCTTGGATGATATTTTGCAGGAGGAAACCAGATGAAAACTATTGCTATCGCAAACCAGAAGGGCGGTACGGGCAAAACGACTACCGCGTACAACTTGGGCATTGCCCTTACCCAGCAGGGCTACCGCGTCCTTATAGTAGACTTCGATCCGCAGGGCAACCTGTCCTGCTACTGCGGTATCCCGCCTGAGCAGGACCTTGAGCAGACAATCACAGAGCTGCTGATGAAAGTTGCCTATGAAAAGCCCCTCTCTCACAGAGAGTGCGTGTATCAGAGCAAGCGCACGGATGATTCTGCACCACAGGTGGATTTCATTCCATCTAATCTCCGGCTGGCCAGCTTTGAATTGGCTATGGGCACCATGATGTGCCGCGAGGTTCTGCTGAAAACCTGTCTGGAACAGTACAGCAGCCAGTATGATTACTGCATCATTGATTGCTCACCCTCAGTCGGGCTGCTGCTGACAAATGCGCTGTCCGCTGCCAACGAGGTCATCATCCCGATGCAGGCGCAGCCGTTCTCGGTGGTTGGTATGTCGCAGCTGACAAATTCGATTTCCAGCGTGCAGCGCAAAATCAACCCCGGACTGCATATCAGGGGCGTTTTGCTGACGATGACCCAGCATACGAAAGTCTCAGAGCATTATGCCCATGATGTCCGCGCCAAGTATGGGAGAACGCTCCGTGTATTTACTACGGAGATCCCCTATAACGTCAAAGTGCAGGAAAGTCAGGCGTTTGCAGCACCCACTATCCTGTACGAACCCAAAAGCAGCAGCGCAAGAGCATACGTTGAATTTACGCAGGAGGTATTAGGTCATGGCCGCGAAGAACAAGTTTATGAACGCGATGAAGATGCCCGCGATCGCTGATATGTTTTCCTCAGAGGCTGACCGCCAACGAGAAAGCGGCGACCTAGTAACGGAAGTACCGCTTTCTGAACTGCATCCTTTCGTCAATCACCCTTTCGAGGTGCGTGACGATGAAGATATGCAGAAGTTGGTGGACAGCATCAAGGAAAACGGCGTACTTACCAACCTGACCGTGCGCCCCCGCGCCGAGGGTGGCTATGAAATCATCTCCGGGCATCGGCGCTTTCATGCAGCGCAGCTTGCAGGGCTGGATAAAATCAAGGTGCAGGTGCGGAATGTTGATGACGACCAAGCCATCATCGACATGGTGGATGCCAATATCCAGCGAGAACATATCAGCCCGATGGAAAAAGCTAGGGCGTATGCGATGAAGTTGGAAGCCATTAGTCATCAAGGAGAACGCCGCCAAGAAACTTCCAACCAAGTTGGTTGGAAGTTGGAAAGCGCCCATGAAGTCGGGCAACAAGCCGGAGATAGTGGTACGCAAGTAAGACGGTATGTTCGCCTTAACAGCCTCGTTCCTGACTTGCAAAAGAAAGTGGACAGTGGCACCCTGAAATTCAACCCCGCTGTTGAACTTTCCTACCTGACCCCAGACGAGCAGCAGAGTTTCCTCGATTTTGCTGAAGCACAGGACTGCACCCCATCCCTCTCGCAAGCACAGAAATTGAAAGCAGCCAGCAAAGAAGGAACCCTGACACCGGACAAGTTGGAAGAAATTATGTCGGCGCAGAAACCGAGCGTTGCGCCGCGTGAGCCGGTGTTGAACATCAACGTCAGCAAGGTGGCGCAGTATTTTCCGACCGGCTGCACAAAGCAGCAGATGGAAAACCGCATCTTGAAAATTCTGGAAAGCTATTTTCGACAGATGGCTCATGAGCAAGCACGGGAGGAACGCTGAAATGAAAAGCTATTATTACTTTCTTATTCCCGATGCACTGGCATGGGACATGCCGAAACTGTACGATAAGCGGTTACCAACAGAATGTTACACCAATCTTGCTGACGTAAAAGTGCGCTACCAACAATTGCGAGAACAGCCTTACAATTATGAAACCGCTTTCGATTACATTACAGGCTGTCCTTATGCACGTTTGACGATTGGCATCGCCCGTAACAATCCGCGCGGTCCGCTGAAAATCGTGGAAGTACGCAGGGGTATAAATTATCTGTCGGATGATTTCTATGGCCCTCGCTCAGATGTCAATGATAAGCTGCTTTACGCAATAGCAAGGGACCTTATTGAAGTAGTCGGTGTAGATCGAATTCGGCTCTTTGATGATTCACTCGCAATGCAACTGCGTAGTAATGATATGCACATTACCGAATGGCGCGTCCCAAATGACATATGTAGTGATTTGAAGTTTTCGCGTTTTACAGACAAGAACAATGAGCATCTGTTCTGGATTCGAGATGGACAGAGAATTATTGAAACTTATGCGGACGGAACGCAGCAATTCAGGACGATAAGAAACATCGACAGTGGCAACTTGTATGTGGGTACCCGCAGCTGTGCAATCCGAAAATATGCAGTGGAGAATTTTAAGCGCGGCTGCTATGTGCAGCCGGAGCATCCGCAGCCCGGCAATCAACTGGATAAACTACAAATTTTCCAAATATCCGAGGGAAGAAACGAATGCAAGTTTATGCCCTACGACTACGCCAAGGAAAAATTAAACGCATCCGATTACCGCAGCGTTTATATTGGCAATATGCCGACTGGTTACGATTTGGAAAGATGCTTTCGGGATTTCAACTTGAGATCCCGCCCCTGCGCAAAAACAATGCATTCGCTTTCGGTCAGCGATGTGGTTGTTATGCAGCGGGATGGCAAGGAAGCAGCTTGGTATGTTGACCCGGTAGGATTCAAAGATGTAAGCTATCTGCTGCCGGAACTGCATGAAGTCGAAGCCCAGCGCCAAAAAGAACAGGTTCAGGACGAACCGGAAAGGTAAAGCAATGCCAAATCCACAAGATATTTTCCAGTTGGCGCAGCAGACCGCTACACAGGTCACAGCCTCACCGGAAAAATGGCGGCGGTTCCTGTATACGGCAGCGCATAACTACCATACCACCTACCTGAACCAGCTGCTGATCCACGCCCAGCGCCCCGATGCCACCGCCTGCGCTACCATGAAATACTGGAATGAGCAGGCACACCGCAAGGTTATGTACGGCAGTAAAAGCATCATCATCCTGCAACGCCATCAGGGTGTACCCACTGCCAAACGAGTGTTCTCCATGACAGATACCGTTCTTACCGGCGGCAAAGCTGCTGCCCCATGGGAAGTCACAGATGCCATCCGTCCACTTCTTATGCAGATCAACTCCGTGGGCAGCCTGATGGATCGGGCAACGGAACAGGTTATCTCCCTGTCTGACCGTGCCAACCGTGTCATGGCAGGCTCTTTGGAGGACAGTACACTGAGGTGGAGCCATCCAGAAGATCAGCGGTTCATCTTGCAGGAACTCGCTGCACAAAGCACCCTGTACATGATCTGCATCCGTTTGGGCATCCCGGTGCGCGAAGAAGATTTCCCGGCTTTTCAGAATGTCCCCCAGTTTGATACCAGCCGAATCTCCCTCTGCTTGGGCGGCTATGTGCAGGCAGCAGCAGAACCTTTGCTGGATGAACTGGGGCACGAAGTTATGCAGCTTGCCCGCGACAGTGTTGCAATTCAGGCTGAACCAGTGCATAATACAGATACTCAATCACCCACACAAACGACCAGTCGAGAGGAGGCTGTCACAGATGATGTACACGAACGTGAAGGGCTATCAGATTCCGAACCTGAGCTTGCCGAAAGCCAAGAAAACCAACCTGAACCGGTACGGCAGGATGCGGCTGGACTACTTGGAGCAGAACGAGCCGAACCTGTGCGACCAGATGATGCTGGAGGGAACGCTGCTGCCGAGCTGCCGCAAGATGGGGCTGGACGCACAGCAGATGGTGGACAAGACGCTGCGCGACCTGATGCAGAAAGCGCAGATGCCAGACCGCAAGACGAACCCGCTGGGCTGGGCGCAGATGTGCAACAGCCTGAAGCAGCAGGCGGAGGAAATGATCCTTCCGATGCTGTACGAAGTATAACGGAAGAACCCGCAGCTGCGGAGAGCGAACCATCGCCCTCCGCTTTTTCTTTGCCCGAATTTCCGGCAGAACTGCTGCCGTCCCTGCTGAAAGCAGACACGACCTCGCGCGCTTCCAATGCGGACATCCTTTCCTTTTTCAGTAAAACACCGCTGCTGATCGACCGACTTCGCTATATCCGCGAAAGCTACAAGGTTGTGTTTACGGAGCTTCTGCTGGAAGATGATACCCGCGTTGGATTCTATAAAGAAAGCAATGGTCTGCTTGTCTGGCAGGGGTCCTACCTGACCCGCAGCGCGGAATCGCATCTGTCGTGGCATAGCGTTACTGCTGCTATCTCTGCACTGGTCGATAACCACGAACTTATCGCAGCCATTGACCCGAAAAAAGCTATCAGTCAGGACGAGCAGCTGTCCTTTGACCTGCCGGAAAATGCTTCTCGCGGCGATGAAGTGGGCACGTTGGAAGTGGACGACATCTATTCCGAGGAAGAACAGGATGCAAAAATCAAAGCGACCCTGCCCACATACCACTACAAAGAGCCCCAACCGGACGATGGCAGTCACATAACGGAAGATGATGTGAACGTCATCATTACAAGAGGCAGCGTCTTTGAGGACGGCAAGTACCGCATCTATAACCATTTCCAGCAGGAGAAAACGGAAAAGGAAACCGTTGCGTTCCTAAAAAAAGAGTACGGCATCGGCGGTTTCTCTTGGACGTTTGCTGATGGTGGAAGCGGCTTCGTCAATTTTGACGGTAAAGGATTCAGCATCCTTTACGATTTCAAGGATGATCTGCGGTATGAAAAAAAGCTCAAGTGGAAAGATGTCGGCAAGCGGCTGGAATATCTTGTCCGAATGGACCGCTACCTGACGGATGCGGAACGGGAGAAGATGCCTGCATGGATAAGCAGGCAGGCAGAGTCGAAGCCCCTGCCGCCACCCATCCCTGACAAGAAACCTGTATGCGAAGTGGGCAGCACCGTTTACCTCGAAAACGACCAACGATTCACAGTAGAGAGCATCGGACAATTTGATGTTCACCTGCGCAATGAAGATTTCCCACTGGTAGGCCGCGCCGTCAGCCGAGAACAGTTCCAACAGCTGCTGGACGCCAATCCCCATAACGGCGGCATGGTGTTATCGGAGCAGCAGCGTGAATCTCTGGTGCAGGAGCAGAGAGAACAGGCTCTCTCCTACATCGAGGACTACCTCAAGGATGAGTTTGAAATTACAGAGCCGGATTTCTCCGACCTTACCCAAATCGGTCTTGGCTACACCACCACCGAGGACGAGCAGCATACGATTCAGGTCAATGCGGATCTGGAGCATTGCACCATCAGCAAGTTTGTGGACGATACCCTGTACGCACAAGAGAAGTTTTCTTCTTTGGAAGAAATGAACAGAAAATTTCTCTCAATACTCGATTTTGATTCCCTGATGGAAGTGGACATCAACGAAATCGAGGAACAGGAACCCGAAATTAGCGCAGACGAACCGGAAAAATCCACCTTTGTATCGCAGGTCATGCAGGATGTAGACCGCCTTGCCGCGCATGAGGAACCTGCCGAGTATGACCGCACGAACTACCTTGCACCGTATGAACCTGCCATCCCGGAAGGCGCAAAAGCAAAGTTCGCTGCCAATGTGCAGGCCATCCGCACGCTGAAAGAAATCGAGCAGCGCATGGCATCCGGTGGTGCCCCTGCAAGTGAGCAGGAACAGGACATTCTGGCTGGCTATCTTGGCTGGGGCGGTCTGGCAGATGCCTTTGACCCCGGCAAGGATAACTGGCATACCGAGTACGAACAACTGAAAACCCTGCTGACAGAAGATGAATACGCCGCCGCGCGGGAATCCACTCTGACTGCCTTTTACACCCCGCCTACGGTCATTCACGCCATGTATCGCGCCTTGGAGCATATCGGCTGCGTGGGCGGTAATGTGCTGGAACCCAGTATGGGCGTTGGTGCGTTCTTCGGCCACCGGCACAGCAAGTTCGATACCCACAATGCCAAGCTGTACGGCGTGGAGCTAGATAGCCTGTCCGGGCGCATTGCGCAGCAGCTTTACCAGAAAGCGAAAATTCAAATTACAGGATATGAAAAAGCCGACCTGCCGGACAACTTCTTTGACCTTGCCATCGGCAATGTGCCGTTTGGACAATATCAGGTCAGCGACCGCCGGTATGATAAGCTGCATTTTCAAATTCACGATTACTTCCTTGCCAAGACGGTAGATAAACTGCGTGTTGGCGGCATTATGGCGTTCATCACCACTTCCGGTACGCTGGATAAAAAATCCGAGGATGTTCGAAAGTATCTTGCCGCGCGGTGTGACCTGATTGGCGCAGTACGCCTGCCCAATACCACATTCAAGAGCAATGCCGGTACGGAAGTGACCTCCGACATTCTGTTTTTGCAAAAGCGCGGCAGAGTCTTGGAGCAGGACGCACCGTGGATACACGTTGGAGAAACAGAAAACGGAATCCCGCTGAACCAGTATTTCATTGACCACCCGGAAATGATCTGCGGTGAGATACAGATGGTCAGTGGTCCCTACGGAATGCGCTCTACCTGTGTGCCGAATGTGCAAGGCCCGCTGGCGGAGCAGCTGGATGCAGCGCTTTCTACCCTACACGCCGAGTACACATTGGCGGACGAGCAGGAGTATGCCGAAGAAGAAAGCGGCACCATTGATGCGGACCCCAATGTGCGCAATTTCAGCTATACGGTGAAGGATGACGTCATTTACTACCGCGAAAACTCCAAGATGCGCGTGGTAAAAGGCGGCGAGACCGCGCTGGCCCGCATCCGCGCACTGGTGCCCCTGCGGGATACCTGCCGTGAGCTGATTGATGCCCAGTTGGAGAACTTTCCGGATGAGTATATTGAAAAGCTGCAAGCCCATCTGAACGACCAATACGATGCCTATCGCAAGAAATATGGGCTTATCAACAGCCGTGGCACGGCATCCGCATTCCGCGAGGATTCCGGCTACTTCCTGCTCTGCTCCTTGGAAAATCTGGACGATGAGGGAAACTTCAAAGGCAAAACGGATATGTTCGCCAAACGGACGATCCGCCCCGCACAGGCAGTAGACCATGTGGATACCGCCGAGGAATCACTTGCGCTCAGTCTCTCAGAACAGGGGCACGTTGACTTGGAGTATATGTCCAAGCTGACCGGGAAAACAACCGAAACCGTTATCAACGATCTGACCGGCATTATCTTCCGTGACCCTGTAAAAGTAGATACAAACGGAAACCCCATATACCTCCCTGCGGATGAATACCTGTCCGGCAACGTCCGCGAGAAGTTGCAGACAGCAAAAGCGATGGCAGCGAATGATCCTCAGTTTCAAGTCAATGTGGTAGCACTTGAAAAGGTGCAGCCCAAGGACTTGGAAGCCAGTGAGATCAGTGTCCGCCTTGGCGCTACTTGGATTCCCACCGAGTATATTCAGCAATTCTTAGAGGAACTATTAGACCCGCCCTACTATACGCGGCGGGCGGTCAAAGTTGAGTTCGCAGCGTATACAGGCAGCTGGGCCATTACCAATAAGAAATTTGGTGACGGCAATATCAAGGCAACCGCAACCTATGGAACCAACCGTGCTAACGCCTATCTACTCGTTGAAAATGCTTTGAACCTGCGCTCTACCCAAGTGAAAGATAAGATCGTATCGCCCAGCGGAAGTACAACATGGGAGTTGAACAAAGAAGCAACACAAGCAGCGCAGGAAAAGCAGCGTCTTATCTGTGAGAAGTTTCAAGACTGGGTTTTTCGGGAGCCGGAACGCAGACAAAAGCTCGTAGCTATTTACAATGAAAAATTTAATGCGCTACGCCCACGCGAGTATGACGGTAGCCACCTGAAATTTCCGGGCATGAACCCGGAAATTACCCTTCGCCCGCACCAGTTGAATGCCATTGCTCATGTGCTGTATGGCAACAATGTCCTGCTGGCACATGAAGTGGGCGCAGGCAAGACATTTGAGATGGTAGCCAGCGCCATGGAGAAAAAGCGGCTGGGCCTTTGCAATAAAACTCTGATTGTGGTTCCCAACCATTTGACCGAACAGATGGCGTCCGAAGCACTCTTGCTCTACCCAAACGCTGAAATTCTGGTGGCGAAGAAAACGGATTTCAAAAAAGAAAACCGAAAAAAATTCTGCGCCCGCATTGCTACCGGTAGTTATGACATCATTGTTATAGGGCATAGTCAGTTTGAGAAAATTCCACTTTCGGAAGAACGCCAACATATGTACCTGCAACAGCAACTTCACGATGTTATGGAGCAGATAGCGCTTTTGAAAGACACCCGTGCCGAGAATTTTACCGTCAAGCAGATGGAGCGCGCGAGAAAACAGATCAAGAAAAAGCTGGATAAGCTCAACGACCAGAAGCGCAAGGATAATGTTGTTACCTTTGAGGATCTTGGCGTAGACAGCCTGATGGTGGACGAAGCGCATTATTTCAAAAATGCCATGATTGCCACCAAAATGCGCAATGTGGCTGGCATTTCCCAAACCGAAAGCCAGAAAAGCAGTGATATGCTGATGAAATGTATGTATCTGGACGAATTGACCGGCGGACACGGCATCGTCTTTGCGACAGGAACTCCTATTTCCAATTCCATGACAGAAATGTATGTCATGATGCGCTACCTGCAAAGAGGCTTGTTGGAAAAGGAAGGACTACTCAACTTCGATTCGTGGGCATCTACGTTTGGCGAGAGCGTAACTGCCATCGAACTTGCCCCGGAAGGTACAGGATACCGGACAAAAACGAGATTTGCGCGGTTTTACAACCTGCCTGAACTGATGAGTCTTTTTAAGATGTGCGCAGACATTCAGACCGCAGATATGCTGCACCTGCCGGTGCCGGAACTGGTAGGCGGCAAGCCAATCAATGTGGTGCTGCCAGCTAGTGAAATCCAAAAAGACTGCGTCAAGAGCTTGGCTGTCCGGGCAGAAAAGGTTCGAAACGGAAAAGTAAAACCCACGGACGACAATATGCTGCGCATCACCAATGATGGCAGAAAACTCGCGCTGGATCAGCGGCTGGCAAATCCCTTGTTCCCGGAAGATGAAAACAGTAAAGCCAATGCCTGTGTGGATAAGGTATATGAAATCTGGGAAAAGACCAAGGAACAGCGCTCCACCCAGATGATTTTCTGCGACCTCAGCACACCCAAGGATGACGGCTTTGATGTGTACAACGATGTACGCAATAAGCTGGTAGCCAAGGGCATCCCGAAAGAGGAGGTCCAGTTCATCCACGATGCAGATACCGAAACAAAAAAGACCGAACTATTTGGAAAAGTCAGAAATGGCACCGTGCGCGTCCTGATGGGCAGCACCCAGAAGATGGGCGCTGGCACCAATGTACAGACACGGCTTATCGCGTTGCACCATCTGGACTGCCCGTGGCGTCCTGCTGATATTGCCCAGCGCAACGGACGCATGGTGCGTCAAGGCAACCTGAACAAAGAAGTGTCCATATTTATTTACGTTACAGAGTCAACTTTTGACGCCTACAGCTGGCAGCTTGTCGAGAACAAACAGAAGTTTATTTCGCAAATCATGACGTCAAAATCCCCAGCTCGCAGCTGCGAGGATATGGACGAGGCGGCATTATCCTATGCCGAAGTTAAGGCTTTAGCGGCGGGCAACCCCATGATCAAGGAAAAGATGGACTTGGATATTCAGGTGGCGCGGCTGCGGACCCTGAAAGCTGCCTACACCAGCCAACATTACCGGTTGGAAGATGCGGTAGCAGTTACTTTCCCGCGCCAAATCAAGGGAACTGAGCATCGAATCCGTGCGTTTGAGCAGGATATTCAAACCGCAAAAGCGCACCAGTCTTACGATGCCGATAAAAGGCTCATCTTTTCTATCGAGTTGGACGGGAAAACCTACGATAAGCGCGAGGATGCAGGTAAGGCGCTGCTGGGGCTTGTCGGTGCAGCAGTGCGGGCAACGAAACCTGTGCCGGTAGGTCACTATGCAGGCTTTGAAATCACAGTCGAATATAAACCGCTGGAAAAGGTATTCCATGCCCACCTTGTTGGCGAGGCAACGCACACGACAGAACTGGGTAATGATGCTGCCGGCAACATGATTCGCTTCCAAAATGTAGTTTCTGCTCTGCCACAGGACCTGAACCGACTGCATGGCAGTCTGGAACAGCTTACAAAACAGCTTACCAATGCAGAGGAAGAACTGAAGCAGCCGTTCTTGCAGGAGCAGGAACTGAGCGATAAAAGTGCCCGCCTTGCCGAGCTGGATGCCCTGCTGAATGTGGGCAATGATGCACCCATCATTGAGGGCGAAGCGGAAGAATTGGAAGAAGAACCGGAAGATGCACTGATTCAATCGGATGATGAATTGGAACGGTAAATCGACAGCCTTGCAAAATAAAATCATTCCTGTATGATGAAGGTGGAGGTGGAAATTATGCAGATTCAACTTAGAAAAAATGTCGCTTTACTCTGGATTCTCAGGATTCTTGCGGTGCCGGTCGTGCTGGTGCTCTTTGCAGTGGGCTTCCTCCTCAATCTCCTGTATGGAGTTGTAGGTGCCATCGGTGGGCTGCTTTCGCTCCTTGGCGGCGCGGCCGCAGTGCTGGCGCTGCTGGATGGATGCTATGGTGAAGCGGCAGCTTCTGCCGCCGTTGCATTCCTGATCAGCCCGATTGCATTGCCGCAGCTGCTGATGTGGGCGGGCAATCTCCTGATTTGCGCCGCGTCCGCGCTGTACACTTACCTTTATAGATTGTGAGGAATCGTATGAAAAAATCTATGTTGCTTTTGACCCTTATGGTTGCTGCCCTATGCGGATGCGCCGCGCAGCAGCCGACAACCCTTGAGAAACC
>OQVT01001442.1_pt1 | contig 14935 bp, 9 predicted proteins | sample 1691561 | NCBI WGS metagenome assembly OQVT01 (sample SAMN03418260, study PRJEB22391) | human gut metagenome | biome: human-gut; feature: organic feature; material: feces | host: Homo sapiens | place: Tanzania | collected 2013-01 | reverse complement strand
TCTGGAGGGGAAATACAATATCCCTCAGGGAATTGCGCCGCTTTTCGACTCCCAGGACCGGCTTCGCGAGAAGAACAATGCGAAGCGCCACGGTCTCCCTGTGCCGGACTATGTGCCGCTCCCTGCATGTTCTTCCGATGAGGACTGCGCAGAGGTTCCATGTGAACTGACCGATGGGCAGCGCCGTGAAGAGCTTTCTGAGGCAGTGAAGAAAGTCGGAATGCCTTGCGTGCTGAAAACCAGGAGATTAGGCTATGACGGACACGGCCAAGCGGTCATCCGTGAAGAAAAAGACATCGAGAAAGCAGCGGAATTGCTCCATGTTCCGTGCATATTGGAAGCATTCGTGCCGTTCGATTATGAATGCAGTGTCATCATGGTACGCGACGGTCAGAAAACCATCCATTTCCCGATCGGCCGCAATATCCACAAGGGCGGCATCCTGGACCTCTGCATTGTCCCGGCAGGGACGGCGCTGGAGCCGGAAATCGTCGACGCCTGCGAAAAATTCATGGAAGGCTGCGACTACAAGGGAATCCTCGCGATCGAGCTTTTCATAAAGGGCAATGATTTCGTTTTCAATGAAATGGCCCCGAGGCCGCACAACAGCGGACACTATACCATAGAAGGATGCACTTCATCGCAATATACGGAACTCTGCCATTTCCTGCTCGGAAAAGCATTGGAACAGCCGGAACTTGTGGCGCCGACGGTGATGAAAAACATTCTGGGACAGGATCTTGAGGCTGCCTGGAAAATCATTGACACGGCTCATGCGGAGCATTGGCAGAATCCTGCGGCGGTTCCTGTGAGCAATACGGCGAAGGGCGGGAAAGCGTATTGCGGCGAAGCGGGCAAGGGCGTGTTCGTGCATATTTACGGCAAGACGGAATCGCGCCCGAAGCGCAAGATGGCGCATATTACTTATGTCCCGATGACACAGGAATTGTTCGAAAAGAACTGGGAATCCAAATTCGTAAAATAGAAAAACTAATATAAAGATGGCAAACAATTACCGGATTTTTGTTGAAAAATATCCTGAATTTCAGGTTGAGGCAGCCAGCCTCAAGGCCGAGTTGAATGAGAATCTTCAGCTTGACCTCCAGTCACTCAGGCTTCTCAATGTCTATGATTTGTTCGGTTTTACCCCGGAACTTCTCGAAAAGAGCCGTTACAGCGTCTTCGGCGAGATCGTGACGGACAAGGTTTCCGACGAATGCGACCTGACAGGAACCAGATATATTGCCGTGGAGTACCTTCCGGGGCAGTTCGACCAGAGAGCCTCTTCGGCAGAAGAATGCATTCAGATTATTTCCAAGGGCGAAAGACCGACGGTCAGAACCGCCAAAGTTTACGCTTTATATGGAAAGCTGACAGAAGAAGCTGTTTCAGCGATTAAAAAATATGTGATTAACCCGGTAGAAGCAAGGGAAGCGGAAATGACGCTGCCGCAGTCGCTGAAGCCGGAATATGAAATCCCGCAGGAGGTGGAAACCGTTGAAGGCTTCACCGACCTTACAGAAGCAGAACTTGCGGAATTTATCAAAACACGCGGACTTGCAATGGACACGGCGGATCTTTTGGAATGCCGGAAGTACTTCCGCTCGGAAAACCGCCAGCCGACGATTACGGAAATCCGAATGATTGACACCTACTGGTCGGATCATTGCAGACATACGACATTCAATACGACAATCGACCATGTTGTCTTCGAAGACGGCATGCTGCAGGAAGCCTATGAACGCTATCTTGGAATCCGTGAAAAACTCGGACGCACGAAGCCGATAAGCCTTATGGACATCGGCACGATTGCCGCAAAATACCTGAAAGCGCAGGGCAGGCTTTCCAAACTCGACGAATCCGATGAAATCAACGCCTGCACGGTCAAAATCGAAGTTGAGCACGATGGCAAAAAAGAAGACTGGCTGCTGCTCTTTAAAAACGAAACGCACAACCACCCGACGGAAATTGAGCCGTTCGGCGGTGCGGCAACCTGTCTCGGCGGTGCTATCCGTGACCCGCTGTCAGGCAGAGCCTATGTATATCAGGCAATGCGTGTAACAGGTTCGGGCGACCCGACAACTCCGTTCGAGGACACCCTTGATGCAAAACTTCCGCAGGCTAAAATCACAACGGGTGCGGCTCACGGCTACTCCTCATACGGTAACCAAATCGGTCTTGCAACAGGTCAGGTAACGGAACTTTACGACGAGGGCTATGTTGCAAAGAGAATGGAAATCGGCGCAGTTATCGGCGCATCTCCAAAGGAAAATGTTATCCGTGAGGTTCCGCAGAACGAGGACATAATTATTCTTCTCGGCGGCCGTACTGGCAGAGACGGCTGCGGCGGTGCAACAGGTTCGTCAAAGGCGCATGACAGCCACTCAATCGAAACCTGCGGCGCAGAGGTGCAAAAGGGTAATCCTCCGACAGAGCGTAAGATTCAGCGACTTTTCCGCAACCCCGAGGTTGCTAAGATGATAAAGCGTTGCAATGACTTCGGCGCAGGCGGCGTTAGCGTTGCAATCGGCGAACTTGCAGACGGACTGCAAATCGACCTTGACGCAGTACCTAAGAAGTATGACGGTCTTGACGGCACGGAACTTGCCATTTCCGAATCACAGGAGCGTATGGCCGTAGTAATCGACAAGAAAGACAAGGATAGATTTATCGCCCTTTCAAACGAGGAAAACCTTGAAGCAACCGTTGTCGCAAAAGTTACAGACAACAACCGTCTCGAGATGACATGGAGAGGCGACAAAATCGTTGACCTCAGCCGTGACTTCCTTAACACAAACGGTGTAGTTCAGCACGCAAAGGCTGAAATCGAAGCGATAGACGATATATCATACCGCACGGAAATTCCGACAGCACTCAAAGGTATGTCAAACGCAGAGGCTCTCAAAGCAAACCTTGAAAGGCTTGAAGTTTGCTCTCAAAAGGGACTTGCGGAAAGATTCGACTCATCAATCGGTGCAAGCACGGTATTAATGCCGTTCGCCGGAAAATACCAACTTACCCCCGAGGAAGCAATGGTGGCTAAAATTCCGCTTCTTAAAGGCGAAACCGACACCGCAACGGTAATGTCCTACGGCTTTATACCGAAACTTTCACGCTGGTCCGCATTCCATTCGGCAGCCTTTGCCGTAACGGAATCGCTCGCAAAACTTGCCTCGGTAGGTTGCGACCCGAGCGGCGCAAGACTTACATTCCAAGAATATTTTGAAAAACTCGGAAATGCACCCGAGCGTTGGGGCAAGCCGACTTCGGCACTCCTCGGTGCACTCAGTGCACAGGTAGGCTATCATACTCCGTCAATCGGCGGTAAGGACTCAATGAGCGGAAGTTTCAACGACCTTGATGTTCCGCCGACCCTCGTTTCGTTCGCCGTAGGCATTTCAAAAGCAAGCGAAACGGTATCGTCTCAGTTCAAGGGCAACGGCACAACCGTTAAACTCGTTGAAATTCCCGTTGACGAGGAGAGCGGACTGCCTAAATACGACGAGGCTATGGCACTTATGGTCAAAGTTGCCGAGGCTGTCAGAGACGGCAGGGTGCTCGCCGCAAGCGTTGTTAAAGAGGGCGGTGCGGCTGCCTGCGTATGCAAGATGGCATTCGGCAACAAAACAGGCTTTACCTTTGCACAGGGACTTGACGCAAAGACATTATTCGCTCCGCTTCAGGGCAGTTTTGTACTTGAACTTGCAGACGAGAACGCTTTTGACGGCGCAACCCTCGGTGCGACAAACAATAATTCCGTATTCATTCTCGACGGCACGGTTTACACCTGCGACGATTTAATCGAGGCTTGGAGCGGCAAACTCGAAAAGGTATTCCCGACAGAGTCCGGCAAGAAAGCCGAGATGTACGAGGAAGTTCCGCTTTACAAAAACCGCTCTATCTTTGTTGCAAAAAACAAGGTTGCAAAACCGAGAGTATTCATTCCTGCATTCCCGGGTACAAACTGCGAAATCGACACTGCAAGAGCCTTTGAAAAGGCGGGGGCAGAGGCTTCGATTCTCGTGGTAAACAACCTTACTCCTCAGGCTATCGAGGAGACAATCGACAAGATGGCAGAGGAAATCAAAAAGAGCCAAATCATTATGTTCCCGGGCGGATTTTCGGGCGGTGACGAGCCGGAGGGTTCGGGCAAATTCATTGCAACTACTTTCCGCAATCCTAAAATCAGCGAGGAAGTTTCAAAACTTCTCAACTGCCGTGACGGTCTTATGCTCGGTATCTGCAACGGTTTCCAAGCACTCATTAAACTGGGTTTGGTTCCTTACGGCGAAATCGTTGACATAAAGGAGAGCGACCCGACTCTTACATTCAACACCATCGGCAGACACATTTCATCTATGGCTTACACGAGAGTTACAAGCGTTAAATCTCCGTGGTTCTCGGGCGTAAACGCAGGCGATGTATTCAGCATTCCGATCAGCCACGGCGAGGGCAGATTTGTAGCCGACGAGGAGACAATCAAGCGTCTTATCGCAAACGGACAGATTGCAACCCAGTATGTAACACCCGACGGCGATGTAACGGACGAAATGCCGTTTAATCCGAACGGCTCGGTATGTGCGGTTGAGGGTATCACCTCTCCCGACGGACGAGTTCTCGGCAAGATGGGACACTGCGAGCGTAAGGGAGACAACCTCTACGCAAATGTTCCGGGCGAAAAGGATATGAAACTGTTTGAAAGCGGCGTAAATTATTTCAAATAATAATATGTAACAATAATAAAAGCGTTCCGATTGAATTTCGGAACGCTTTTTTGTTGTTTTTTTGTGCCTCCCCTTATCAAGGGGAGGCGTTAGATTTAATATATTTAATATACATATCAATTATATCTATATCCGTTTTATCATAAATCATACGGGCGCCGACGGTGTCCTCGAGTTCGTTAAAAATCATTCTGCCGTTATCAAAAAGAAAATCCACACCGTAATAATGTGCGCCCAAAGGAGTCACCAAATCAATAATTTTTTGCACCTTTTGAGTCTCGGCTTTACTCAAATCGTAAATTTCCGCCCTGCCGCCGAGGCAATAATTTGAGCGAAAATCCGTATCGCTCACCCTTAAAATCGAGGCAACGATTTTGCCGCCGAGCACCCACACCCTCACATCTCTGCCGAGGTCGGCCGCAGGCTTTTGGCATACGAAATTTTCATCATAATCGCTCTCGTTGCGACACATTACAACTCCGTTTCCGCCGTGGGAATCCCTCGGTTTTTTAACGAACGGCACGGTGCTGTATCGAGTGGGCAAAATCTCGATTCCGTTTTTTTCCATAAAATCGTAGCAAAGTTGTTTATCGTTTGCAAGGCGTGAAAAAGCAGAGTCGTTAAACACGAAAGCACCTCTTTTTTCGTAATATTCGGCTACTTTATAATCATTGCTTCTGTTTACGACAAGCGACGCCTCGCCCCTGTAATCGGGCGGCACGGTAACGGCGCCGAGTTCTCTCTCAAATTTTTCTACAACAAAGCGGTTGCGCCGTGCCTCCTCGGGCGAATAAACCAAAATCGTCTTCATATCTTCCTCAGTATTTCCTCAAAAATCAGCGGTGCGACATCAACTCCGCTCGAATACATAATATTCATAATATGGGCATTTGAATTAACCTCGCAAAGAGTATCACCGCTCATAATATCAACGCCGCCGAAAGTCAACCCGAGTTCCCTGCAAGCAGTCAAAGCAATCTCGCACTCCTTATCGGTAGGGTTATATTTTTCGGCAGTGCCGCCGTTTGTGATATTGGAGCGAAAATCATGCTCATTCTTACGCTTCATGGCGGCAACAGCCCTGTTTCCGACAACCTCTATTCGCACATCTTCGCCGCCGCACTCGATATATTCCTGGAGCAAAAACGGCTCTCTCGTTACATATTTCAAAACCTCATTCACGTTTCGGCACAAATGCACCTGCTCGCCGAACGAACCGCAACAATTTTTAATCACAAGCGGAAAGCCGAGCACCTCGCCCGCATTCTTTACAAACTCGCCGTAATCCACCTCAAAAAATGACAGCGGCGCAATTATCGTTTTCGGCTGTTTCAATTTGTTTTCCAGCGCCAAATATGTCTTTGCCTTATCGTCGCAAAGAGCAATCGAACGTGCGGAATTAAATACGGGAACGCCTTTATTTTCAAGGCTTTTCGCAAGATTTACATCCTTATCCCAAAAAAGGACAAAATCGGGTCTTTCGCTCTCAAAAAGCATCTGCTCATTCGTTTTTAAGCGGAGCGATATATTCATTTTTTCAGCCGTTTTTTTCAGATGCGAATGAAGTGACGAATATTTTTCGCCCGACAAATAGTGATTAACTACCAAAAAGCCTGTCATATTACCGTTCCTTTTTTACACATTATGATAAATATTGTATCATTGTCACTTGAAAAAGACAATAAAATATTGTAAAATAATAGTCTGTGATAAATTATAATATACAGTAGGAGTGTTTCAGATGACAGAGTACAAGCTCAAATACGGTTGTAACCCTAATCAAAACCCTGCAAGAATCCATATGGACGGCAAGGAACTTCCCTTTTCCGTGCTTAACGGCTCGGCAGGCTATATAAATCTGCTTGACGCATTTAATTCCTGGCAGCTCGTAAAGGAACTCAAAGAGGCTACGGGCCTTGCAAGTGCCGCAAGTTTTAAGCATGTGTCCCCGGCAGGTGCGGCAGTGGCACAGCCGCTGACAGAGACCGACCGCAAGGTATGTATGGTTCCCGACGGCTTGGAACTTTCGCCCATTGCTCAGGCTTATGTAAGAGCGAGAAGCACGGACAGACAGTCTTCGTTCGGCGATTTTGTTGCACTCAGCGATGAATGCGACGAGAGCGTTGCACAGTTCCTTATGAAAGAGGTAAGCGACGGTATTATCGCTCCGTCATATTCCGACAAAGCACTCGAACTGTTAAAATCAAAGCGCAGAGGAAACTTCCTCATTATTCAAATCGACCCAGACTACGTTCCCGAAGAAACAGAAACGAAGCAGGTGTTCGGTATCAAGTTTGAGCAAAAGCGTAACAACGCAAAAATCACAACGGATTTGTTCAACGATATGCCGACAAAAATCAAGGAAATTCCCGAGATTGCAAAAATCGATTTGCTCATTTCTATGATTACTCTCAAATACACTCAGTCAAACTCCGTAGTTTACGCACAGGGCGGACAAACGCTCGGCGTAGGTGCAGGACAGCAGAGCAGAATTCTCTGTACCCGTATGGCAGGCTCAAAGGCTGATATGCTGTGGCTGAGAAGAAACGAGAAAGTGCTCAATCTTCCGTTCATTGACGGCATACGCAAATGCGACGCCGACAACGCAATCGACCTCTATATCAGCGACGATTACGAGGAACTGCTCAAAGACGGCGTATGGCAGAGATACTTCACATCAAAACCCGAACCGTTTACCGCAGAGGAAAAGGCTCAGTGGCACAGCAAAATGGACAATGTTGCGCTCGGCTCGGACGCATTCTTCCCGTTTGAGGACAACATAGAGAGAGCCGTTAAATCGGGAGTAAAATACATCGCTCAACCGGGCGGCTCGGTAAGAGACGAAGAAGTTATAAAATGCTGCGACGAACACGGCATAGCAATGGCAATGACCGGAATCCGTCTTTTCCATCACTGATAATAACACAACACATAATTTTTAAGGAGACATAAAAATGGTAAGAGCAATAGTAGGTGCTAACTGGGGCGACGAAGGCAAGGGCAAAATCACCGATATGTTTGCCGAAAAGAGCGACATCGTTATTCGCTTTCAGGGCGGTGCCAATGCAGGACACACTATCATTAACGAACACGGCAGATTTGCTTTGCACCTTATGCCGTCGGGTGTTTGCTACAACCACACAACCTGTATCATCGGCAACGGCGTAGCACTCGACATCAATAAATTCATCAACGAACTTGAGGATGTTAAAAAAGCGGGTCTTAATCCAAAACTTTTGGTAAGCGACAGAGCACAAATCCTTATGCCTTACCACATTCTCCTCGATACATACGAGGAGGAGAGACTCGGCAAAAACGCATTCGGTTCGACAAAGAGCGGCATTGCACCGTTCTTCAGCGACAAGTACAGCAAGATAGGCATTCAGGTAAACGAACTTTTCGATGACGAAACATTAAAGGCAAAGTTAAAAAACATTTGCACTCTTAAAAATCTCACTCTTGAGCACGTATATCACAAACCGCTTCTGAACGAGGACGATTTGTTCAACACCTGTGTTGAGTACAGAGAAAAGATTAAGCCATATGTATGCGACACTCACAAGTACATTGCGCAGGCTCTCAAAGACGGAAAGAACATTCTTCTTGAAGGACAGCTCGGAACTCTTAAAGACCCCGACTTCGGTATCTATCCTATGGTTACATCATCATCTACCCTTGCAGGCTACGGCTGTGTGGGCGCAGGTATTCCGCCTCACGAGGTTAAGGACATCGTTGTTGTAACAAAGGCATATTCCTCCGCAGTAGGCGCAGGCGAATTCGTATCCGAAATCTTCGGTGACGAGGCGCAGGAACTTCGTATTCACGGCGGCGACAAGGGCGAATTCGGCGCAACAACAGGCAGACCGAGAAGAGTGGGCTGGTTCGACTGCGTTGCATCACGCTACGGAATTGAATGTCAGGGCGCAACTCAGGTGGCTATGACCGCTCTCGATTGTCTCTCATATCTTGAAGAAATCAAGGTTTGCACGGCATACGAAATCAACGGCGAGATAACAAAGGACTTTCCGACAACTTCTCAACTTAAAAAAGCAAAGCCTGTATTTGAGACCCTTAAAGGCTGGCACTGTGACATCCGTGGAATCAAAGAATTCGACAAACTTCCAAAGGAAGCACAGGACTATGTTCTCTTTATCGAAAAACAACTCGGTCATAAGATTAATATGGTATCGAACGGACCCGAAAGAGAAGCCATCATTTACAGAGACTAATCAAAGTTCCGATATTAAAGCAATTGTCAAACGGCAATTGCTTTTTTGTTATTCTGAACGCCAGTAACAAAATTCAGAAACTTTCTTGTCAGCCTAAATTAATCTTGCGGCGAAATTCGGAAGCTTTCTTGTCAGCCTAAATTTAATTTTCTTCATATTTTCCACCGTCACCGGACGAACGGTGGATTTTACGCTTGCAATAACAAACTATACATTATATAATATAAGGTATGAAAGAGAGTAAAAAATTAAGCACGGTAAGAAAACTTAAATCGGGCAAAGGCGAGGCGTTTTTCCTCGCAGTGAGAGGCGTTGAGGTCGGCATTTTCGCAGGACTCATATCGGTACTTTACAGATACCTGCTCTCTCTTGCCGAAAACAGTCTGAACAAGGTTCTTGCCTATGTGGGACGAAACGGAATAAAAATAGCGATTTGGCTGATAATCCTGGGATTTCTCGGCTTTTTTGTCGCATACATAAACAAAAAGGAGCCCGACGCATCGGGCAGCGGAATACCGCAGATTAACGGAGAAATCAAGGGCAGGCTGTCGCCGTGCTGGTGGAGGGTTATCCTCGCAAAACTTATAGGCGGAACGACTGCTGTTTTTTCGGGTCTGTCGCTGGGCAGAGAGGGTCCGAGCGTTCAACTCGGCGGTATGGCGGCTAAAGGAGTCGCAAAAATAACAAAGGCGGACAAGACCACCGAACTGCGTATGATTTCGTGCGGTGCGGGCGCAGGTATGGCGGCGGCATTTAATGCTCCGCTGACGGGCGTTATGTTCGTTATGGAGGAAATACACCACTCCTTTGACCGCAACATTTTATGTATGGGAATCGTATCAAGCATTGTTGCGGACTATGTATCAAAACTGTTTTTCGGTCAGAGCACCGTATTTAACTACAACACGGTTACATTTCCGCTGGGACGGTACTGGGTGCTTATTTTGTTTGGAATAATAATAGGCGTTTCGGGCGTGGGATATACAAAAATTATGCTCAAAATGCAGGAACTTTATAAAAAAATTCCCAAACTGCCGCAAAAGGTAAAGATGCCGATTATCTTCATTTTCAGCGGCATTGTCGGTTTGGTATTGCCGCAGGTTCTTTGCGGCGGTCACAGCATGGTGGAATACCTTATGAACGATCACCCGAGCATTACCGTTATGTTCTCGCTTCTCGTTGCGAAATTTGCATTCGGTGCAGTATGCTTTGCAAGCGGTGCTCCGGGCGGAACGCTCTATCCGCTGTGCGTACTGGGAACATACCTGGGTGCGACGCTCGGCAGTGTTGCAATCAACATAACAGGCTTGCCGACAGGATTGTGGGAGGAATTTGCCGTTTTGGGTATGGCAGGTTTCTTTGCCGCAACGGTTAAAAGCCCGATTACCGGTATCGTGCTCGTCTTTGAACTTACGGGAAATATGAAAAATCTTTTGCCCATAGCAACAGTCGCACTGATAAGTTATGCGGTGTCCGACCTGCTCGGCGGTGAGCCTATGTATGAGGCACTGCTCGGCAGAATCTCAAACAAAAGCGAAAGCGAAAACCTGCCTAAGAGCAGAGAAAAAATCATCAAATCCTTTGTTATTCCTATCGGAAGCGACCTTGACGGAAAGAGGATAAAGGACATAGATTGGGGCAGGCACGCCCTTATCATCACCGTTGAGCGAGGCGAAGAAAGCATAACGCCAAACGGAGATTTGATACTGAAATCGGACGATGAGGTTGTATTCTTCATCTCACAGCGAAAGAGAGCGAAAACAGAGGAACACCTCGAATCCCTCTTTGCGGAGCAGTACAAACCCACAACATAATTTTACACAAAACCATACACATACATTCAATCCAAAAGGAGAACCCTATGACATCAAAAGAAAAATTCAACAACCTCATAGGCAAGATTGTAAACCGTTTCACCTCGCTTTCGCAGGACGAAAACGCAGGCGCAGAATCGGAAAAGATTGTTACAAAAGGAATGCCCGAACTCGCAAGACAACTTGCCGCAGAGGGTGCCGTTTTGCTGAAAAACGACGGAATATTACCGCTCAAAAAAGGTTCAACCGTATCCCTTTTCGGCAGAACATATAACGATTACTTTTATGTAGGCTACGGCAGCGGAGGAGATGTAAACCGTCCGTACAACATAAATATTGCAGACGGAATAAAAAACTGCGACAGCCTTAATCTCAACGAAGGGCTTCACTCGGAATATATGAAATGGATTAAACTTCACCCGGTGTCTCACGGATATTGGGCACACTGGCCTTTAAGATACGAGGAGATGCCGCTGAGCGACGAGACCGTTATTGCGGCAAGCCAAACGAGTGATGCGGCTGTTGTGACAATCGGCCGTTCCTCGGGCGAGGACAGAGACTGCGACCTTGCAAACGGAAGTTATTACCTCCATGATGAGGAAATAGAAATGCTCGACAAAATCACCGCCCGCTTTGACAGCGTTATCGTTTTGCTTAATGTAGGCAACATCATAGATATGAGTTGGGTTAAGCATTACGGTGACAAAATCGGTGCAGTAATGTATGTATGGCAGGGCGGAATGGAGAGCGGAAACGCTGTAGCAGATTTGCTTTGCGGCAAAGTGAGTCCAAGCGGCTGTCTGAGCGACGCAATCGCAAAGGGCTATGAGGATTATCCCTCAAGCAATAACTTCGCAGATAAAAAAAGAAACATCTATGAAGAGGACATATTCGTAGGCTACAGATATTTTGAAACCTTTGCAAAGGACAAGGTGCTCTATCCGTTCGGCTACGGTTTAAGTTACACGAATTTTGATATTGATTTAATCAAAGCAAACGCAGACGAAAACGGCTTTACCTTTACGCTCAGCGTCAAAAACACAGGCGAATGCTCGGGCAAAAAGGCGGTTCAACTCTATATTTCAAAGCCGTGCGGAAAACTGGGCAACGCATCAAGAGAACTCGTTGCATTCAAAAAGACAAAAGAATTAAACCCGAACGAAAGCGAAGAGTTAACTCTTTATGTTAATGCATATCAGTTAACTTCATATGATGACTGCGGTGCAACAAACAACGCAAACGCCTATGTTACGCAGGCGGGCGAATATACATTTTTCCTCGGCGAAAATGTAAGAGACGCAAAGGAAATATATTCCTACTATCAGGAGACGACCGCTCTTTTTGAACAGCTAAAGCAGGTGTGTGCGCCCAAATTCGATTTTACAATAATGAAAGCGGACGAAATCGACGGCAAAACCGTTCTGTCGCAAAAGCCGGTGGCAAAAGAAAAATATGACCTTGCCACCAGAATACTCAACAATCTGCCGCAGAAAATCGAGCAGACGGGTGACAGAGGCATAAAACTCGGCGATGTAAAGAGCGGCAAGGCTACAATGGACGAATTCATCGCACAACTTTCTAATGACGAATTAGAGGCACTCACCCGAGGCGGCTACAAGATGAACAATCCGCTCGGACCTAAGGGCAACGCAGGAATTTACGGCGGCGTGCTGGAAAGCCTGAGAGAAAAGGGCGTAAGACCGATTGTCACCACAGACGGACCGTCGGGAATCAGGCTTGTGCAATGCAGTTCTCTTTTGCCGATAGGTGCGCTTATGGCGTGCTCGTTTAACACTGAATTGGTATCGTCGATTTATAAAATCATTGCAAAAGAGATGAAAGAAAGAGGCAGTGATGTGCTTCTCGCTCCCGGAATGAATATTCACAGAAATCCGCTCTGCGGACGAAATTTTGAATATTTCAGCGAAGACCCGTATCTTTCGGGAAAAATTGGCGCTGCGTGCGTAGAGGGCATACAAAGTGAGGGCGGCTCGGCCTGTCCGAAACATTTTGCGTGCAACAACCAGGAACTTTGCAGAAACACAAACGACTCCTGCCTGAGCGAAAGAGCACTCAGAGAAATCTACCTAAAGGGCTTTGAAATTTGCATTAACGACTCTAAGCCAAAGAACATAATGACCTCGTACAACAAATTAAACGGCGTATGGTGTCACTACAATTACGACACCTGCGTTACGGTTTTACGCAAGGAATGGGGCTATGAGGGAAATGTTATGACCGACTGGTGGATGAAACCGTCTAAGAGCATAGAATTTCCTAAACTGAAAAATCAGGCATACCGTGTACGCTCGGGCGTAAATCTGCTTATGCCCGGCGGCGAGAGAGTAACAAACGAAAAACCCGACGGAACACTGCTTGCAACCCTCTCAAAGCAAGACGGAATTACTCTGGGCGAAATTCAGGAAAGCGCAAGAAGAGTGCTTCAATCCGTGATTGATATTGACTGATATTTAGTGTTGATATTTAGATAATTTTGTATTATAATATATGTGCAATAAGCAGAGATGCTTAAATTTAACAAACATAGGAGATATAATTATGTTAGTTTCTGCAACAGAAATGCTTAAAAAAGCAAAAGAAGGTCACTATGCAGTAGGACAATTTAACATTAACAACCTTGAGTGGACAAAGTCTATTCTTCTCACCGCTCAGGAATTGAACAGTCCTGTTATCCTCGGCGTATCAGAGGGCGCAGGCAAGTATATGACAGGCTTTAAGACTGTTGCCGCTATGGTTAAGGCTATGGACGAAGAGCTCGGTATCACCGTACCGGTTGCACTTCATCTCGACCACGGCACATACGAAGGCTGCTACAAGTGCATTAAGGCAGGCTTTACCTCAATTATGTTCGACGGTTCACACTATCCTATCGAGGAGAATGTCGCTAAGACAACCGAACTCGTAAACGTTGCTCACGCTCTCGGTCTTTCAATCGAGGCTGAGGTTGGCTCAATCGGCGGCGAAGAAGACGGCGTTATCGGTGCAGGCGAATGTGCAGACCCGAACGAGTGCAAAATGATTGCAGACCTCGGAGTAGATATGCTCGCAGCAGGTATCGGCAACATCCACGGCAAGTATCCCGCAAACTGGGCAGGTCTTTCTTTTGAAACTCTCGACGCAGTTCAGCAAAAGACAGGTGCAATGCCTCTCGTTCTTCACGGCGGTACAGGTATTCCCGACGATATGATTAAAAAGGCTATCGACCTCGGCGTATCAAAGATTAATGTAAACACCGAGTGCCAGCTCGTATTCCAGGAAGCAACACGTAAGTACATCGAAGAAGGCAAGGACCTTCAGGGCAAGGGCTTTGACCCCCGTAAACTTCTCGCTCCCGGCGCACAGGCTATCTGCGATAAGGTTAAGGAGAAGATTGAACTCTTCGGTTCGGTCAACAAAGCATAATTAATAAAAGCACAATATAGTAATTAAAGGCGATATTTGCGATAATTTCAAGATATCGCCTTTTTTATTTACAATCCGACAGTTAATAAATTCATATTTAATCAAAGAAATAACATTATGAAAAGTAAAACGAATTTGCTTAAAATATTTAATATATTTGCCTTGGGTATTCTCATAATATCCGCAATATATGTAATAATAAATCCAAACTCATTATCATTGCTTACAGACTCGAAATGGGATACTTTGTTTTCCGATTTTGAAATACATATAAATTTTTCAAAGAATCTGTCGCAAACATATTACACAAGCATGCACGCCTGCTTTCCGCCTTTTATATACCTGTTTTATCATTTAATGGGTGTACTCATTCCACAGACGGACAGCGAATATGCAATACTTCTGCTATATGTCGTAACAACGGCGGTATTATATGCCATATTCGGATTTGTTTTTTCAAAGGCATTGAAAAAAAACAATGACACCTCGATATTTGCCGCACTTATTTTACTGTGCCTGAGCACAACTTCCGTATTCGGAATTATCGAAAGAGCAAATATTGTATTCCTTGTTTCAATACTTTTGATTGTTTCCTGTATGTGGCGAAAGAAAAATTGCTAAAAACTTACCAAATGGTGTTAGTTATAAAGTAGAAGAAGATAATTATACAGGCTTAGGTTATGAAACGATGATAACTGGTGAAGAAGGAACAATTATCGGTGGTAATGAAGTACAGGCTTTATTT